>JACCDH010566766.1_pt1 | contig 11195 bp, 7 predicted proteins | sample 7442481 | NCBI WGS metagenome assembly JACCDH01 (sample SAMN15323433, study PRJNA562643) | freshwater metagenome | isolation source: river surface water | place: USA:Blue River Watershed | collected 2017-08-15 | reverse complement strand
TTTGCGCTAGGTCGTTTGCCAGGTTGGATTGCTCAATGGAAAGAAATGACAGAAAACAAAGAGCCAATTGGTCGTCCACGACAAGTTTACACAGGAGCAAACAACCGCCCTTATGTAGCTATAAGCAACAGATAATCAAAAACATAATCAATAAAAAAACCACCTCAAAAGGGTGGTTTTTTTGATTTTATAAATTACAATAAAATCTAATTTCAAAAATCATTTCAAAAGTTTTTTTAAATAAACTATAATTATAAATCACTTAACAAATAGCCACAATAAGAAATAAGTAAAATTGTATATATTTGTTATATACTTCAGTTTATCCCTCGATGCGTAATTTTTTATTTAGTATTGGTATATTTTTATCGCTTGGAATATGGGCATCGCATAATCAGGCAGGGGAAATTATATTTGAACAATTAGGAAATCGGTCGGTTAAAATTACTTTAATTACTTACACCAAAGTTTCATCACAAATTAATCGAGATAGTGTAATTATTAAATGGGGAGATAACCAAGAGGAATTAGTGCTGATGGATGAAAATTACCCGAAATTAGTTGGGAATTTTGACGACACACAAATAAGTAAATATACTGCTACACACACTTACGGAGGAGCAGGAAATTTTACAGTTTCTTTTGAGGATCCTTATAGAAATGCTGGTATCCGAAATATTGTAAATAGTGCTCAAGTATTTTTAACCTTACAAACTACCATAAGTATATCCCCATTTTTGGGCAACAATGTATCTCCAGTTTTATTAAATCCGCCATTAGATAAAGCTTGTATTCAGAGAATTTTTGAACACAATCCTGCTGCTTTTGATAGCAACAACGACAGTTTGTATTACTCTTTAACAAACCCAAAAGGCGAAAATGGCGAAGAAGTAGCTGGATATACTTTACCAGCTGGTGTATCTGTTAATTCTAAAACAGGAACTTTTACGTGGGACAGTCCGCAAGTTGGTGGACAATATAATTTTGCCATAAAAATTGAAGAATTTAGAAATGGTTTTAAATTGGGTGAAATTATAAGAGACATGCAAGTTAATGTGAGTGTTTGTAACAATTTAGCACCAACAATTGAAACAAAAGACGAATTATGTGTGTGGGCAGGCAATGAGGTTGAATTTATAGTAAAAGCACAAGATTTAAACGAAGGTGATTTGGTAAATTTAAGTGCCTCAGGAGGTGTTTTTGAGTTAACCAACGCACCATTAGCTACTTTTGAAAACAAAACAGACACTACAGTTGTGGAAAATACTTTCAAGTGGCAAACTGCTTGTAATCATATCTTCAACTCGCCGCATCAAGTGGTTTTTAGAGCGGTAGATAACAATATACAAACCCCTTTATCCAGTTTTAAAACTGTAAATATTAGCGTTGTGGCTCCGCCTACAAAATGGATTAATATCGAACCTACATTAACTCAAAACAACTTAGTTTGGCAAAATAATTTTTGCGCTAATGTTTTGCGTTACGATATTTATAGAAGCAATCAATCGCAAAATTTAAACCTTGATTCCTGTTTTACAGGTTTACCAAACGGAACAAGTTACCAAAAAATTGGAGAAAGTAGCTCTACAAATTATACAGATAATTCCATTTTACCAAACAACACGTACTGTTATCGAATTGTTGCAGTTTATCAAAATTTTATTCAAAGCGTAATAAGCGACGAGTTTTGTGTAGAAAGTAAAATAGTTCTCCCTTATTTTACTAAAATTAGCGTGTTAGAAACGAATGAAAATTTTGGGAAAATAGATATTAGATGGAGTGTATCGGATAGTATAAATTTATTGGGTAATACAAACAACATGTTTTATCAACTGTATCAAATTCAAAATAACATTCCTGTTTTAATATTTGAAAGCTCTAATTTAAACGATACTTCTTTTATACATTCTAAATTAAACACTCAAAATCAACAATTTACTTATCAAGTTGTTTTAAAAAACAATACAAATTTAACACTTAGTTCAAGTTTTGCGCAAAATCCGTTTATTGAATTACAAGCAAAAAATCAATCGGTTGATATCAATTGGAGTTTAAACGTTCCTTGGCAAAATGATGTATTTTATATATACCAACAAAAAAATGATGATCCTAATGATTTTATTTTACTAGATAGTACAACCAATAATTTTTTCAATGTAGCCAACATTCAAAATAATCAAGAATATTGTTTTAAAATAAAAAGTAAAGGAAAATATTATTTTGGTGAATATTTAGATAGCATTATAAATTTTTCTCAATTTGCGTGTGTAACTCCTAAAGATATTGTTCCGCCTTGCATCGACACTTTTTTTATTGAAAGTAATTGTTTACAAAATAATGTAGAACTAAAATGGAAATACCAAAACGCAGGCTGCGATTTAGATTGGAAACAAACTAAAATTTATAAATACTTACCTAATAATCCATTACGCGAGATAATTTTTGAAACTACAGATAAAAATATTACAAATTTTAATTACTCAACAAATAATATTGTGGGATGTTACGCTATTGAATTATTGGATACTATAAATAACTCCACCGAATTTTTGTTTGATACTTGTGTGAATTCTTGTGCAAGTTTAAAATTTCCTAATTATATCAGTTTAAACAACGATGGTATAAATGATTTTTTTATCCCAACTAAAATTCATCAAATAAATAAAATTGAACTCGAAATTTATAACCGTTGGGGGGTTTTATTGTACCAAACTAACGAACTACCTATTAAATGGGATGGATCTTATAGTTTAAACAGTCGAAAAGTTAGTGCTGGGGTGTATTATTATGTTTGTACTTATTATTATAGTAGTTTAAATGGCGAAATTTCAGAAAAAATAAATGGTTTTATTCAAATAAGCGATTAACTTTATATTTTTCGATTGCAATACTTTCAAAATATTTTAAATAATGACTCCAAAACAAATTCAATCTATATTAACTCCAAACAAAAAAATTGTAATCACAACGCATAAAAGTCCGGATGGAGACGCTTTAGGCAGTAGTCTTGCCTTACAACTTATATTGCAAAAAAAACAATGTGAAGTGAGCGTAGTTGTACCTAATGATTTTCCTGATTTTTTAAATTGGTTACCTCAATCCAACCAAATTATAAATGCAGAAAAACAACCAGATATTGCACAAAAATTAATTGACGACTCCGAAATTATTTTTTGTTTAGATTACAACGCTTTAAACCGAATTGAAGGGATGGAAAATTGGGTAGAAAAAAGTAAGGCTTTCAAAATCATGATCGATCATCATCAACGCCCGGAGGAATTTACAGATTTTTGCATAAGTGACACATCTAAAAGTAGTACTTGTGAAATGATTTATGATTTTATAGAATTTTTAGGTTACAATGATGAAATTACCGAAAATATTGCAGAGTGTATTTATTGCGGTTTGGTAACAGATACAGGATCTTTTCGTCATCCTGGTACAAGTGCACGTACGCACCAAATTGTTGCTGAGCTAATTTCTAAAGGATTAAACAATTCTTTAGTGCATCAAAAATTATTCGATAATAATTCTGTATCTCGCATAAAAGTATTAGGCTATTGTTTAAATTCTATGGAAATAGCATCAGAAATTGAATCGGCAATTTTTTCGATGAGCGAAAAAACGGCTCAAGATTTAAATATGAAAAAAGGTGATAGTGAAGGTGTTGTAAATTTTGGTTTATCTATATCATCTGTTAAATGTGCTGCTTTTTTTAGAGAAGATGATGGCAAAATAAAAATATCCTTTCGCTCCAAAAACGATTTAGATGTTAGTATTTTTGCACAGGAACATTTTGAAGGAGGTGGTCATAAAAATGCAGCCGGAGGGATGTCCTTATTATCCATGGAAGAAACCATTGAAAAATTTAAAAAATCTATGTTAACTTATATTCAAAGATAGTTCATGAAATTTTTGTATAGTATACTTCCAAGTATTTTTTTCGGATTAATTTCTTGCGAATCCGAAAGCGAAAAAGTTCATTTTATTGACACTTTATCAAAGGAAGAGCGACAAGCAATTATGCAGGAATCTATAAAAAATGCTGTAAACAAAGAACAACTTCAAATACAAGGTTGGATAAATCGTTTTGGTGAAAAATTTACAGAAACCTCTACAGGCGTGCATATTCATATAATTCAACAAGGAGATAGTAACAAAACTATTCAAAACGAAGATGTTTTAACAGTTCAATATACACTTACTTTATTAAATGGAGATACCATAACGCCTAGCACAATTTCACCTTCTACTATTAAAGTAAATAAGGATCATAAGGAAAGTGGTTTGCATGAAGCACTTACTAAATTGCATAAAAATACCGAAGCAATTGTAATCATTCCCTCTTACAGAGCACACGGTTTAATGGGCGACAACGATAAAATTCCATTTTTAACTACTATCATTTACCAAATTAAAATTATTGATGTTGCGCAATAGGTTTATTTTTTTTTTACTCATTATTTTTTGTTTTTCGTGTATTAAAAATAACGATTATGAAACACGTGCAAGTGGTTTACTCTTTAGTTTAGAATCTATCGCAGAGAATCAAAAAAAAATTAAGCCATTAGATTATGTTCAGTTTAAAATTTATCAACTTAACGATAGCAATAAGACAGTACAAGAAAAACGATTATTTATTCGGATACCAAAAAAACCATCTCCAGGAGGAATTTTAGAAGCTTTAAGCTTGATTAATGAACAAGAAATTGGAAAATTTAAAACCAATGCCAGACTAATCGAATCCGAATTTAAAAAACTTACCAAATGGAAATGTTTTAGCAGCGATAGCTTAGTAACATTTTATATATACATCGATAAAATTTTTACGCCTCAGGAGTACGAAATTAAAGGAAAAGAATTTATGGTTTGGATGCAACAAAATACCGTAAAACCTAATGATTATTCTTTACAAATTTATCAAATAGAGGAACACATCAGAGCGCATAATTGGGAAATGGAAAATACTCCAAACGGATTATTTTATAAGTGGATTAAAAAAAATCCTAAGGGTAAAAAAATAAGTTTTGGGACTGCTGTTTCCATTCAATACAAAGGAAGTTTTTTAAGTGGTGAAGTGTTTAACAATACTATTGGCACAAAACAATTTTTAGATTTTTATATCGGACAAGAGATGCAAGTTTTAAAAGGAATTGAAGAAGCTTTATTGTTAATGCGCGATGGGGAAAAAATGGCTTTACTCCTACCCTCTTGGTTAGCATTTGGTGAAGAAGGAAATTCAACAGGAATTATTCCTCCAAATACTCCTGTTTACTACGAATTGACAGTTAAAATTCAATAAAAAAAAGTTTTTCTAATTTTATAAATTCGATTTTTAAATTGTTAAGTTTTAGTTAAATATTTTAACAAAATAATTTATCTAAAATATTCGTTAATCACAAAAAATCCAAATACTTTTGTCGGCATTAAATTAAAGAAATATATCCAATGACTAGATTATTTGTCAGATTAACCCTTTTATCGATAATTTCGATTGCATCTCTTTCATCTTGCGACAACAAAGACAAAACTCCCAAAAAAGTAGTTGTTAATGTACCTGTTTATCAAGCTAAAAAAACTAGTTTAACTACGCATATGGACTATGTTGCAGATATTGAAGCACAAAATAACGTAGAATTAAGAGCTCGTGTGAGCGGATATCTTGAATCCATTCATGTAGATGAAGGAGAATTTGTTCACAAAGGACAACTTTTATTTACGATAGATGGTGAGTTATACCAAAACGAATTAAATAAAGCGCAATCTACATACAATATAAGTATGGCAGAAGCAAAAACTATGGAATATGAATTAAAAAATACTCAATTATTAGTTGATAAAGGGGTTGTAAATAAAATTGAGCTAGAAATAATTAAAGCAAAATTAGATGCAGCTTACGCTAAAATTGAAGATACTAAAACTATTATCAATGAAGCAAGAATTAAATTATCCCACACTAAAATAAAAGCTCCTTTTGATGGATATGTAGATAGATTCCCATACAAAGTTGGTAGTTTAATTGAAAGAGGTATTTTATTAACAACAGTTTCAGATGTAAGTTTTATGAACGTATATTTTAACGTATCCGAAACTGAATACTTAAAAATGAAAAAAACCAATCAAGATAAAAGTAAGCAAGAAGTTGATTTAGTTTTAGCTGACGGTTCTGTATTTGATCAAAAAGGTATAGTTGAAACTTTAGAAGGAGAATTTGAAAGTGGAACTGGTTCAATTGCATTTAGAGCAAAATTTAAAAACCCAAACAAATTGTTAAAACACAATGCTTCTGGTAAAATAAGATTAAATCGTTTACGTGAAGATGTATTTTTAATACCTCAAAAAGCATGTTTCGAAATCCAAGAAAAAACTTTTATTTTTACTGTTCTTCCGGATAATTCTGTAAAATCAAAAAGTTTTGTTCCTTTAAGAAGATATGAAGATTATTATGTTGTTGAAGGTCAATTTGCTCAAAATGAAAAAGTAGTTTTTGAAGGTATTCAAAAACTAAAAGATGGGATGATCATTAAAGAAACCGAAGTAATTCCTACTCCCAAATTTAATTAAGTAATATATGTTAGATAATTTTATAAAACGACCGATATTATCGTTCGTAATCTCTTTTATGATTATGTTATTAGGTTTGTTAGCTTTAACTAGCTTACCAGTAACTCAATTCCCTGATATCGTTCCTCCTTCTGTTGTGGTTACTGCAAAGTATACTGGTGCTAACGCTCAGGTAGCCGCAAAAGCAGTTGCAACCCCAATTGAAAGAGCTATTAATGGTGTACCAGGAATGACATATATGTCATCTGTATGTAGTAATGACGGTAGCTCCTTAACTACAGTATTTTTTGAAGTAGGTACAGATCCAGATATTGCTGCTGTAAACGTTCAAAATAGAGTAACAACTACATTAGATGAATTACCCGCAGAGGTTGTAAAAGCCGGTGTAGTTACCGAAAAAGAAGTTAACAGTATGTTAATGTACTTAAATATTAAAAGTAATGACAAAAGTGTTGATGAAAAATTCATTTATAACTTTACAGATATCAATGTATTATCAGAGTTAAAACGTATCAACGGTGTAGGATTTGCTCAAATTATGGGTGCAAAAAACTACTCAATGCGTGTGTGGTTAAAACCAGAAAGAATGATGATATACAATATTTCTACGCAAGATGTTATCAATGCAATTCGTAAACAAAATATTGAGGCAGCTCCTGGTAAAACTGGAGAAAGCTCTGATAGAGATGAACAACAATTACAATATGTATTAAATTATACTGGTAAATTTAGCAAGCCCGAACAATATGAAAGAATTGTTATTAAAGCAAATGAAGACGGTTCGTTTTTACGTTTAAAAGATATAGCAGAAATAGAATTTGGTTCATTTAATTACAGCATGGTTTCCAAAACCAATGGAGAACCCTCTGCATCAATCATGATCAAACAGCGTCCAGGTTCCAATGCTAAGGAAGTAATCGAAAATATTAAGAAGAAAATGGCGGAATTAAAGGCGGAATCATTTCCTCCTGGGTTAGACTATAATATCACATACGACGTATCTCGTTTCTTAGATGCATCTATTCATGAAGTTATTAAAACTTTAATAGAAGCATTTATCTTAGTATTTATTGTAGTGTTCTTATTTATTCAAGATTTTAGATCAACATTAATTCCAGCTTTAGCTGTACCTGTTTCCTTAGTAGGTACTTTTGCTTTTATGCAAATGTTTGGTTTCTCTATCAACTTATTAACTTTATTTGCATTGGTTTTGGCAATTGGTATTGTGGTGGATGATGCCATTGTGGTTGTAGAGGCTGTTCATGCTAAAATGCATGATGAACATTTAGATTCTAGAAAAGCGAGTTTTGCCGCAATGAAAGAAATGGGAGGTGCTATATTCTCTATTACCTTAGTAATGTCTGCGGTTTTTATCCCAGTATCCTTTTTAAGTGGTCCGGTGGGTATTTTTTACCGACAATTTTCCTTGACATTAGCAATTGCAATTGTTATATCTGGTATTAATGCTTTAACATTAACTCCTGCTTTATGTGCTTTAATGTTAAGAAGTAATCACGCTCATTATCCAAAACAAAATTTATTGAACAAATTTTTCAATAAATTCAACTTTTACTACAATAAAACCGAGAACAAATATGGTAAATTAGTACAACTAATTGCTAACAGAAAAATAATAACCTTTGGATTTTTAATTGTTTTTATTTTAGGTACATGGGGGGTAAATAAAATTTTACCATCCAGTTTTATACCTACTGAAGACCAAGGTGTGGTATATTTTAGTGTTACAACCCCTCCTGGTGCAACGGTAGAACGTACAGAAAGAATGTTAGATAAAATTTATGGTGTTACAAAAACTGAGCCTAGTGTAAATGCAGTATCTACTCTTGCTGGATATAGTATTTTAACTGAATCAGCTGGTGCTTCTTACGGTATGGGAATGATTGATATGAAACCTTGGGAAGAACGAACCGAAAGTGTAAACAGTTTAATTGAAATCTTAAAAAACAAAACCAAAGATTTTAGTGGTGCTGATATAGAATTTTTTGCTCCACCTACAGTTCCAGGATTTGGTAATGCCAGCGGTTTTGAGTTAAGAATTGTTGACAAAACTGGTAAAAATGATTTACAAGCTTTATCTGCAGTGATAACGGATGTTTTATTAGCATTTAAACAATCACCTGTTTTGAAAAGCGCATTTACAACATTCGACCCTAATTTCCCGCAATATTTAATCAATGTAGATTATGATATGGCAGCTAAAAAAGGCGTTGATGTGGAAAATGCCATGAATACCTTACAAACTTTATTTGGTAGTTATTATGCATCTAATTTTATCCGTTTTGGTATGATGTATAAAGTAATGGTTCAAGCTTCTCCTGAATATCGTGTAAAACCTGAAAACATTTTAGATATGTATGTTAAAAACGATAGAGGTGAAATGGTAGCTTTTTCAACATTTGTAACCCTTGAAAGAACCTATGGACCTGAACAAGTTACGAGATATAACATGTACCCATCAGTAATGATTAATGGTGAATCAGCAGATGGATATAGTAGTGGTGATGCTATCGCTGAAATTGAAAGTATCTTGGAAGAAAAATTACCACAAGGTTTTGGATTTGAATGGAGTGGTATGACGCGTGAAGAGATACTATCGGGTAATCAAACTGTTTATATTTTTGCAATTTGTTTATTATTCGTATACTTAATTTTATGTGCTCAATATGAAAGCTTTAAATTACCTTTAATCGTATTACTTTCCTTACCAACTGGTATTTTTGGAGCATTTTTCTTCTTAAAAATCACTGGATTAGAAAACAACATTTATGCCCAAGTTGCCTTAGTTATGTTAATTGGACTATTAGGTAAAAATGCTATTTTAATTGTAGAGTTCTCTAAATTAAAAATGGAAGAGGGTATGGAAATTATGCAAGCAACAGTAATGGGAGCGAAAGCACGTTTACGTCCGATTTTAATGACTTCCTTTGCCTTTTTAGCCGGTTTAATTCCATTATCATTAGCAAAAGGTGCTGGAGCAATTGGTAACAAATCCATTGGTAACACGGCAATTGGAGGTATGTTTTTAGGGACAGTTTTAGGTGTAATTATTATACCTGGATTATTCTATGCATTTGCTTCCATCGGACAAAAAAAGAAAAAAAATAAAACAACTGAAATTGAATCTAATAATCAACACGATCATGAATAAAATATTATTGAGTATTGTATTCGCTTTAATTCTTTTATCCTGTAATTCATCTAAAGAATCTACAAAATCCACTGTTAGTATTCCTGAAAAATTTACAGCAAACTTAGATACTAATCCAAGTTTTAAAGTGTTTGAGTTAAAAGAATTTTATAAAGACACTATTTTACTTGGCTTAATTGATATTGCTTTAAAAAACAATTACGATTTAAAAACAGCAATAAGTAATATCGAAAAATCAAAAGCGCAATTTAAAGAACGAAGATTTTCTTTATTTCCTTCATTAGGAATTAATACAGGTGCTGGTGTACAAAGATTTGGTGATTATACTGTAGATGGAGTAGGAAATTACGACGCAAACCTTTCTCCTAATGTTTTTGGAGACAGAGTTTTACCTAATCCTGTTCCAGATTATTTAATTGGATTTGAATCTAGATGGGAAGTTGATTTATGGGGTAAATTACGCAATCTCAAAAAATCTGCATTAGCTAACTTCATGGCTAACGCAGAAAACAAAAAAGCTGTTCAATCCATCTTAATTGCTCAAGTTGCTACGCAGTATTACACTTTATTAGCTTTAGATAAAAAATTAGCTATTGCACAATTTAACTCACAGTTACAATTTAAAGTACTGGACTTGGTTAAAACTTTAAAAGAAGGTGGACGATCTAATGAATTAGCTGTAAAACAAGTTCAAGCTCAGTATTTAAATACTTTGTCCTTAGAAAAACAATTGGAAAGAGAAATTTTAGAGATTGAAAATAACTTAAATGTTTTATTAGGTAGATTCCCTACTACAATTAATAGAGCAAAAGAATTTACAACAGATGATTTTGTATATGATTTAAAAATGGGTGTTCCTAGCAAGCTAATTGCAAACCGTCCAGATATAAAACAACTTGAATTATATTTAAAAGCAAGTAAAGCTGATGTTAACGCTGCAAGAGCTGCATTTTTACCGAGCTTAAATATTGGCGCGTTTATGGGCGTTCAAGCTTTTAGAGCTAACGTTCTACTAAATTTACCAGCGTCATTAGCATATAATGTAACTTCTGGCTTAGCACAACCAATTTTTAATAGATATGCGATTAAAGCAAACTTTAAAATTAAAAAACAAGATCAATTAATTGCTTTATATAATTATGAGAAAAAAATAATTGGTTCTTTTGCCGAAATAGTTACACATTTAAATAATATTCAAATAAACCAATCTGTTATTGATTATAAATTACAAGAGGTTGCTGTTTTAAAGGAAGCTGTAAGTATTTCAAACATCTTATTTTTATCTGGTAAAGCTAATTATATTGAGGTAATTACATCACAAAAAAATGTACTTCAAGAGGAAATAAACTCTGTTGATTATCAATTTAAACAAATCATTAACCATATTAATTTATACCAATCTATTGGTGGAGGAAGTAATTAGAGGATTAAAAGGAATTTGATTTAAAAAAAAAGAGTGGAT
>JACCDH010410619.1_pt1 | contig 11196 bp, 9 predicted proteins | sample 7442481 | NCBI WGS metagenome assembly JACCDH01 (sample SAMN15323433, study PRJNA562643) | freshwater metagenome | isolation source: river surface water | place: USA:Blue River Watershed | collected 2017-08-15 | reverse complement strand
GACCGCCCCTTCGTCGAACTTGCCCTTGAGGATGGCCACGCCAGCCGGATTGGGCGCATTGGCAATCACGGTCAGGCCCCCGCCGGTGACCGCACCGGCCACGATGGCCACCTTGAATTCGTCGCTCAAACCGGGCACCAGCGAGGCCAGGTAGGTCAGCGCGGCATTGTCGGTGATGGCGGTCAGCGCGGTGGCGCCATAGAACACGGCATCGGCGCTCAAGCCCATCAGCAGGGGCTGCAACCACCACGACTGCTGCCCACCCAGCACCACCAGGCCCGCCAGGAAGAAGGCCACCAGCAAGGCCTCGCGCAGGATCAATCGGTCCTGGTGGGCAGCATAGGCCGTGGCGTAGCCAATGAAGAACAGCAGCAGGCCCATGAACACCACCGGATGGTGGGCAAAAAGGACGATGCCCAGCAAAAAGGCCAGGTGAATCGCCACCATGATGGGGGGCACGGTCATGCGCGCAGCCGTGGGCTCGCCCAGGCCCAGCAGTTCACGACGCAGGAGCAGCGTGACCAGGGCGGCATTGGCAAAGACCGCCGCGGCCGCCTTCCAGCCGAAGGTCTGGAGCATGAAGGGCAGGTCCCACTGCCAGGTGGCCGCCACCATCAGCACGGGCGGTGCGGCAAAAGGGGTCAGCGTCCCGCCAATCGAGATGTTGACGAAAAGCACGCCCAGTGTGGCGTACTTCAGCTTCTCGCTGACCCGGGCGGAGAAGACCGAGTCGCGCAGCATGAGGGCGGCCAGTGTCATGGCAGCAGGCTCGGTGATCAGAGAGCCGAGCAAGGGCACCACCGACAGCAAGAGGAAGTAGTTCACCATCGCGGTGGGCAGGGGGGCCAGGCGTGCGATCTGCTGCACCAGCAGGCCACAGACCTGCAGGATGGGCCGTGTGCCGGCCACCACCATGATGGCGAACACGAACAGCGGCTCGGTGAAATTGCGTGATTCGAGGTATTCGAGGGTAGGGGCCTGGCCCGCGAATGCGAACAGGGTCAGGGCCAGCACCATGGCCCACAGGCCAAACACCACTTCGACCTCGCCCAGCAAATGCCAGATGCCGGCATGGCGCGGGTGGGTGTGGGCCAGGTGCTCGAAGTACTTGGTGCTGAAGGTGTGCAGCACGGCCAGCGCAAAAATGCCGGCGGCGATCCAGGGCAGGTAAGGGTGGTTCATCAATAGGACTCCAGCGGCCGAAGCCGCATGGTGAGGCGGCCCGACCTTCACCCAACCTGATGCACGAACATCCATGCACCACCCAAATCCAATGCTATCAGTTGCAAACGCCGAGAGCTTGCGGCCACGCTGAATGCGCCTACTTCGCGCCGGGTGTTTGGGCGGCGACCCGCAGGGGCAAAAAAATGCCCCGCACGAGGCGGGGCATGGAAGGCGATGGCGCGGGGGGCAACCGTTGCGCCCGCTACCTGAGCGCCATCACTTTTTCTGCTCCTGCATGGCGTCCAGCAGGCCGCGCATCGGATCGTCCTTGGCAGCGGCATCGGGCTGGCCCGGCGAAGCGGCTTCCAGAGCGCTGCGCCCCTCCTGTAACTGCTCGAACACGGCGTCGGCATCCAACTTGGGGCCGTTGTCCATCAGGCTGCCGATCACCAAGTTCGGGAAGGCCACGATGACGGCCACCATGGTCAACTGCAGGGCAATGAAGGCGATCGAACCCTTGTAGATCTGGGGCGTGGTCACGGCAGGGATGGTCTGGCCAGTCACGCGGTCCTGGTAATCCTTCTTGGGGGCCACACTGCGCAGGTAGAACAGTGCAAAACCGAAGGGCGGGGTCAGGAAGGACGTTTGCAGGTTCATGGCGATGATCACGCCAAACCAGATCATCACCGCGTCCACCGGTACGCCAGGCAGCAGTTCGGGCAGCACCTTGGCCGCCACCGGTGCCAGCAGGGGGATCACGATGAAGGCGATCTCGAAGAAATCGATGAACATGCCCAGCACGAACACCAGCAGGTTCACCACGATCAGGAAGCCCAGTGCCCCACCGGGCATGTTGTCAAACAGGTGTTCGACCCAGATGTGGCCATCGGCGGCGTTGAAGGTGAAGCTGAAGACGGTGGAACCGACCAGGATGAACAGCACGAAGGTGGCCAGCTTGGCGGTGTTGTCCAGCGCCTGCTTGAGCAGGCCCATGTCCAGGCGTTTTTTGGCCATGGCCAGAATCAGCGCGCCCACAGCGCCCATGGCGCCGCCTTCGGTCGGGGTGGCCACCCCGAGGAAAATGGTACCCAGGACCAGGAAGATCAGGATCAGCGGTGGCATGAGCACGAAGGTCACCTGCTCGGCCAGGCGCGAGAGCAGTCCCAGCTTGGCAATGCGGTTGATCAGCGCCAGTGCCAGCCCCGTCAGCGAGGCCAGGGTCATGGACAGGATCACCACCTCGTCACCGGGGGAGGGCATGCTGCGTTCGAGCCAGGCGCTCATCAGCTTGTCGTGCACCTGGGCCCAAGCCACGCCCACGCCCGTGCAGATCACCACCAGCACCCCCAGGGAGCGGTGGCCGGAGCTGCCGTTGGGCTCGCGGTAAATGCGTGCTTCGGGCGGCAGGGCCGGCACCATGGCCGGCTTGAACAGGGCCACCACCACCACAAACAGGATGTACAGGCCCACCAGCAACAGGCCGGGGACCAGGGCGCCAGCGTACATGTCGCCCACGGAACGGCCGAGCTGGTCGGCCAGCACGATCAGCACCAGGGACGGCGGGATCGCCTGGGCCAGCGTGCCCGAGGCCGTGATAGCGCCCATGGCCACGGTCCGGCTGTAGCCGTAACGCAGCATGATGGGCAGGGAAATCAGGCCCATGGAGATCACGGCCGCAGCCACCACGCCTGTGGTGGCGGCCAGCAGCGCACCCACCAGAATCACGGCAATGGCCAGGCCACCGCGCAGGGGGCCGAACACCTGACCGACGGACTCCAGCAGGTCTTCTGCCATGCCCGAACGCTCCAGGATGATGCCCATGAAGGTGAAGAAGGGAATGGCCAGCAGGGTGTCGTTCTGCATGATGCCGAAAATCCGCAGCGGCAGGGCCTGGAAGATGCTGGGCGGAAACAGGCCCAGCTCCATGCCAATGAAGCCGAAGCCCAGACCGGTGGCCGCCAAGGCGAACGCGACCGGGAAGCCAGTCAGCAGCAGGGCCAGCAGGCCTGCGAACATGATCGGCACGAAGTTTTGGATGATGAATTCCATTATTTGTCTCCCGCCAGTTGGCTTGCTGCCTTGGCTTCCAGCTCTTCGAGGTGTTTTTGCTCGTCGCTTTTGTGGTCAGCGTCGCTCAGACTGTCGGGGCCATGGCCCCGGAGGAATTCGATGCGCTTGAACAGTTCAGAAATGGCCTGAAGCCAGAGTAAGACAAAGCCCACCGGCAACATGACGTAAACAGGCCAGCGGATCAGACCGCCTGCGTTGGAGGACATCTCCCCCGACTGGTAGGCTTGCGTCACCAGAGGCCAGCTCAGGGTGATGCACATGTAGCAAAAAGGAAACAGCACGAACAAGATGCCGACGACATCGATCCAGTTGCGGGTGCGCGGGCTGAATCGGCTGGCCAGAAAATCGATGCGGACGTGGGCGTTTTTGAGGAAGCTGTAGCCCGCACCCAGCAGAAACACGGCGGCAAACAGGTACCACTGGATCTCCAGCAGGGCATTGGAGCTCATGTCAAAGGCTTTGCGGACGATGGCGTTTCCAGCGCTGATGATTGTGGTGATCAGGATCAGCCAGAGTGTGATTTTCCCGACGAAGAGGTTGACGTTGTCAATCCTGCGGGACCACTGCAATAAAGCGGTCATTGGGGCTCCTGGGTATCGTAAAAAGGCGGGATTTTACGTGGTCCGCCTGGCGGCCCAGGCGGCATTAACCCTTGAACGTTTTGATATTTTTTTCAATCCCGATTCAAAAGCACAAAGTCGCCTGATGTTCACCACCAGGGCAGGGTTCGGCGCAGAGACCGAACCTGGCCTGCATCGGGCAGGGCCTTGTAGCCCCTCAGCAGCTTGAGCTGTTCCTGCCAGGCCGGGCTCGCCACAAGCGCCAGCAGCTGCTGGACCGCACTTTGTTCCAAGGCGGCGGCCAGACAGACCAGCCAGTAGCGCTCGGTCAGCAGAGGCACGAAGTCCAGCCCCTGCAGGTGGGCGGCCGAGGCGATGCCCAGGCCCGTGTCGGCTTGGCCTGACGCCACGCTGGCGGCCACCGCCGCATGGGAGCTTTCCTCGTGTTCGTAGCCGCGCAGTGCCGAGCCTGGCAGCCCTTGGCTTTGAAGCCACTGGTCCAGCAGCAGCCGGGTGCCGGTACCCAGCCCGCGGTTGACCATCCGGACATCCTGCCGCAGCAGATCACGCCAGCTTTCGAGCTTCTGGGGGTTGCCCCGAGGGACGATCAGCCCTTGCTCCCGTTCTGCAAATCCGATCAGCTTGTGCCGCCCGGTCTGCAGCAGTGGGGCATAGGTCTGCTCGATCAGGGTGCCTTTGGCGGGCAGCACCGGTGCATGAAAACCCGCCACCACGCAGCGGCCCTCGTTGAGTGCCCGGATCGCGTCGACGCTGCCGCAAAAACGGATGTCCAGGTGCAGCCCGCCGCTGGCGGCCTGCTCGCGCAGACCGACCAGGGCGTCATCGTGGCTGGCGTACAGGGTCAGCACGTGGCTGCCCGGGTCGAAGGCCAGGGCAAAGGTTTTCTCCAGCTCGGCCTGCAGGGCGCTGATCTGCGGGGCCAGCCGGGCCTGCGCCTGGCGTTCGGCCCACAGCAGCTTGTCGGCGAATTCGGTCAGGCGCGCCGCCTGGCCCTTTTCCCAGACGATGAGGGGTTGCGCCAGGGTCTGTTCCCAGCGTTTGAGTTCGCCCCAGACGTGTCGGTAGGACAGGCCGCAGGCGCGGGCCGCCTGCGAGATCGAGCCGCCCTCGCGCACCGCCTGCAGCAGCGCCATCAGGGGATGGTGCAGCGGCGAGGTCGGGCCCGGCGCGGCCGGGCCGTCTGGCGACCACTGGTAGGACAGTTGGATGTTCGGCATGCGCCAAGTGTGCACCAGCGGCGGGCTATGCAAACGGTTTCATAACGGACATCCCTGATGCCGGGCCCTGCAAACCCGCTTACCATCCGGGCCGCTGTATGAACACTTTCACCGACAGCGTCACCACGGCGCTGCATCTCGTCACTTCTTTCGATCCCGCCCTGTGGCGCATCGTCGCGCGCTCCCTGGCCGTGAGCGCCACCGCCTGTGTGATCGCTTACGGCCTGGGCGTGCTGCTGGGGGCCTGGCTGGCGGTCGGGCGCTTTGCTGGCCGGGGCGCGGTGCTGGTGCTGCTCAACACCCTGCTGGCCCTGCCCTCGGTGGTGGTGGGGCTGGTGGTTTACCTGCTGCTCTCGCGCAGCGGGCCGCTGGGTTTTCTGGGCTGGCTCTTCAGCTTCAAGGCCATGGTGCTGGCCCAGGTCATCCTGGTGCTGCCGGTGGTGACCGCGCTCACCCGCCAGGTGGTCGAAGACGTGGAGCGCCAGCACGGCGAGCAATGGGCCTCGCTGGGCGCTGGCCCGGTGCTGCGCAGCCTGCTGCTGGCCTGGGACGAACGGCTGGCCCTGATGACGGTGTTCGTGACGGCATTTGGCCGCGCCATCGCCGAGGTGGGGGCGGTCATGATCGTGGGGGGCAACATCGATGGCTTTACCCGCGTGATGACGACCGCCATCGCGCTGGAGACCAGCAAGGGCGACTTGCCCCTGGCCTTGGGGCTGGGCCTGGTCTTGCTGCTGGTGGTGGGCCTGCTCAACCTGCTCATGGCCCTGATCCGCTGGCATGCCCGCCTGCCCGCGCGCCAGGCTCAAGCGTGGCAGGGGGGACTCTGATGCCGACGCTGGTGCAGCTGCAGGGGGTCTGTGTGCGTCTGGGCGCGGTGCTGGCGCTCGATGGTGTGGACCTGCGGGTGCAGGCCGGTGAGCGCGTGGCCCTGGTGGGTGCCAACGGTTCGGGCAAGAGCACCTTGCTGCGCACCGTGCATGGCTTGCTGGCCCCGCAGGCCGGGCAGCTGCGGCGCGAGCCCACGCACCGCCAGGCCATGCTGTTCCAGCGGCCCCACCTGTTGCGGACCAGCGCGCTCAACAACGTGGCCCTGGGCCTCTGGCTGGACCGTTCGCTCGGGCTGGGCTGGTCGGCAGCCCGCCAGCAGGCGCACCGGGCCTTGGCCCGCGTGGGTCTGACCGACTGTGCGCAGCGCAGCGGCCACCAGCTCTCGGGCGGGCAGCAGCAGCGGCTGGCGCTGGCGCGCGCCTGGGCACGTCGCCCGGAGCTGCTGCTGCTGGATGAGCCCACCGCCAGCCTCGATCCCCATGCCAAGCGCGAGGTCGAGGCCTTGATTGACGAATTCGCCCGCGGTGAGGGGGGGCCGCTGACCCTGATCTGGGCCAGCCACAACCTGGGGCAGGTCAAGCGCATGGCCAGCCGCGTGGTCTATCTGCAAGGCGGGCGCGTGCTGGCCGACCTGCCTGTCCATGAATTTTTCAATGCCTCGGTGCTGGCCCGCGTCAGCCCCGAAGCCCATGCCTTTGTGCAAGGAGAAACCGGATGAGCCGCCGTTTTCATGCCCTGCGTCGCCTGCTGCTGTGCGCCCTGTGGGCCAGCCCCCTGGCCTGGGCGCAAAGCCCCTCGATCGTGGTCTCCTCCACCACGTCCACCGAGCAGTCGGGCCTGTTTGGCCATTTGTTGCCGGCCTTCAAGCGGGCCAGTGGCATCGACGTCAAAGTCGTCGCGCTGGGCACCGGCCAGGCGCTGGACATGGCGCGCCGGGGCGACGCCGACGTGGTGTTCGTGCACGACCAGCTGGCCGAAGAGCGGTTCGTGGCCGAGGGCTTTGGCCTCCGGCGCCTGCCCGTCATGTACAACGATTTCGTGCTGATCGGCCCCAAGGCCGATCCGGCCGGCACACGCGGGCGGGACATCGTGGCCGCCATGGCCCGCCTGGCCAGCGCCAACGCGCCCTTTGTCTCGCGCGGCGACAAGAGCGGCACGCATGCGGCCGAGCTGCGCTTTTGGGCCAGCGCCAAGCGCGAGAATGCGCGCGGCAGTGGCTACCGCGAGTGCGGCTGTGGCATGGGTCCGGCGCTCAACATCGCCGCTTCGCAGGGCGCCTATGTGCTGGCCGACCGGGGCACCTGGCTCAACTTCAAAAACCGCGCCGATCTGGTTGTCCTGGTCGAGGGCGACCCACGCCTGTTCAACCCCTACGGTGTGATGGTGGTCAACCCGGCCAAACACCCTCAGGTCAAGCTCGCCCAAGCGCAGACATTCGTCGATTGGCTGACTTCGCCAGCCGGTCAGGCCGTGATTGCCGATTACAAGATCGGCGGCGAACAGCTCTTTTTCCCGAACGCGGCCCGCTGAACGCGTAGGAGCGGTCTCCGACCGCGATCAAACGACCCACGAGGCGCCCTCGCGGTCGGAGACCGCTCCTACAGGGCACCTCTTGTGGGAGCGGTCTCTGACCGCGATCGGTTTCGCGCCGATTAGAATCACCCCACACCGGCGCCCATGGCCGGTGCTTATTTTTTGGCTACTTTTTTACAGGCATACCTATGAAGCGCGAATACTTCCATTCCGGCCCCCGTCACGACCGCCGTTCGGGCGAACAGCGCAGCGGCACCTGCATGGCCCTGATCGACGGCCGCTTTCTGATCTGGCTGGCGCAGCAGGGGGCGGTGGGCACCACGGGCGAATCGGTCAATCGCCAGGGTCTCTTGTCCCTGTTGTCGCAGGCCCTGTCGCAGTCCGGGCTCGATGTCGACCTGCGCCGCATCTACTGGTACAGCGACCGTTCGGACGGTCTGGTCATCGATGACCAGATCGTGCGCCTGGTGCAGGCGCACGATGCCGACGGCGGCGCCTCGCTGCTGCGCTCGCTCGGCCACGACCTCAAGCAGCTGGCCGAACACCACGCCTGTGACCACGTGCTGGTGGCCAGCGACGACGAGCGCTTTTTGGGCGCCATCGACGAAGCCCAGCTCAGCGGCCTGAGCGTGCACCTGCTGGCCGACGAGTCGGCCCGCAACATGCCGCAGATGGTGCGCAGCGACCCGGGCTGGGCGCGTCTGCTGTCGCAGGCCGACCGCCGCGTTGTCGTCAATTCGCAGGCCCTGGCCGACATGCTGCAGGGCAAGGTGCCCACCGGCATGGGCCTGTCGGTCGAAGACGTGGAAGAACTGCGCAAGTCCATGCAGGAGGTGGTGAGCGCCTGGTGGGCCGACGAGCCCGAAGACCTGCGCGAGGACCTGCGCGATGCGCTGCAGATCAGCCGCGGCATCCCGCAGGAAGTCGATCGCCAGCTGCTGCTGCGCATGCGCCAGCGCCTGGCCCGCGCCCTGAGCCTGCCCGAAAAGAAAATGCTGCGCGAGACCCTGCGCGGCGTGGTGATGGGCCAGCACGCGGACACCGAAGAAGCGGACTTGCCCGAAGACCTGTAACCACGCGGTCATCGGGCGCCTGTAGGCGCGGCTTCCGACCGCGATCGGGTCGCCTGGCAGGTCTGACCCCCCGTAGGAGCGGTCTCTGACCGCGATGGGGTGTCCAAGAAGGTTCAATCGCGGTCGGAGACCGCTCCTACCAAAACCACCGCGGTCGGAGACCGCGCCTACGCTCTACACTCTGCAGGACCATGCAATCGCATTTCCCCCTGTTCGTCGCTGCGGCTTGGCGTTGGCTGAGCGCATGTGTGCTGTGTTGGGCGCTTTGGCCTGTGACCAGCCACGCCCACGACCACATCCTGGCCACCGCGTATTGGACCGATCCCACCGGTACGGCCAGCTTTGGGCAGGCGCGCCAAGCCCGCTACACCCCCTACACGGGCGTGCTCAGCCAAGGCTTTGGTCGGCAGGCGCAGTGGATTCGGCTCACGATCGGCGCGAGCGCGCACCCCGGCACCGATGCGCTGGTGCTGCGCATTCGCCCGGTGTTTCTCGATGAGATCACCTTGTACGACCCCGTCGACCTGGCGCAAGGCCGGGCGCCCCGCCGCGCCGGAGACACCACCCTGTTTTCGGCGAGCGAATTCGAATCGCTCAACCACAGCTTCCTGATCCCGGCGCAGCCGGCGCCGCGCGAGGTCTGGTTGCGCCTGGTGACCACCAGCACGCAGCTCATGCATGTGGAGGCCCTGGCGCCGCGCGAGATGCTGCGCGAGGAGCAAAGCCTGGGACTGGTTTACTCGGGCCTGCTGGCGGTGATCTTGTCTTGCCTGGTCTGGGTCCTGCTGGCCTGGCTGCGGGACCGCGATCAGGTCAATGGCCTGTTCGTGCTGCGGCAGACCGTGCTTTTTTTGTACACCGCCTGCTTTCTGGGCTATCACCGCATCGTGCTCTCTGGCCACCTCACGCCCGACACGCAAGACGCGCTGTACAGCTGGCTGGTGCTGTTCACCAGCGGCTTGTCCTGCCTGTTTGAGTACCGGTTCCTGTCGGAATACGCCATGCCGCGCTGGGCGCACTGGCTCATGCGCGCGCTGCTGGCTTGTTCCGTGGTGGCCATGACACTGATGGTGCTCGGGCAAGAACACGCCTCGTTGCAGCTCAACACCCTTTATGTGAGCGTGATTTTGATTTCGCTCCTGCTCGTCGCCCTGTGCGTCAGGCCCCGAGCCCCCTCTGGCGAGCAGCCCCCAGCTTATGTTTTGCCACGCGCAGCACTGGTCTCTTACTACGCGCTGATCCTGGTTGTGCTGGGGCTGAGCATCCTGCCGGGCCTGGGCGTGGAGATGCTCCGGGGCTCCACCCTGTCGATTTACGGGGTGATGCTCTATGGGTTGAGTTGGCAACGGCCAACTGGTGGAATTCCAGGGGGGCATCGTCAACCGGCGCATGGTGGTGGTGGCGCCCAGTGCTGAATCCAAACAATTGGCACAAAGGAGCATGAACACGGTCTTGGCCGGTGCCATCATGGCCCTGGGCCGTCAGACCCCGGTCCTGCTGGCCAAGCTCGACAGTGTGGTGCTGGATTTGCGCTGAACGTAGATGCAAGAGAAAGAATGGTTTATGCGATCAAGCTGGATGGCGTGGACAAAAGCTGTGTTGGGCACGCTGGCCCTGGTGGGGGCGGCTGGGGCCTGGGCTGCTGATGCGCCCGTGGCCGTGGTCAATGGGGTGAGCATTCCTGCGCGTCTGATGGACCGCAATGTGCAGGCCAATGTGGCCCAGGGGCAGAGCGACAGCCCCGCTTTGCGTGCCGCGCTGCGGGACGAATTGATCGCGCGTGAACTGATGACCCAGGAGGCTGTGCGCCGGGGTCTGGACAAACGGCGGGACACCGAAGATGCGCTGCAGGTGCTGCGACAGAACGTGCTGATCGACGCCTTGTTGCAAGACGATTTGAGCAAGACCCCGATCACCGAGGCTGAACTCAAGGCCGAATACGACCGGCAGGTGAGGGTGCTCAGTGCCGGTGATTTGCAGCAATACCAGTTGGCCACCATCGTGCTCGAGAACGAGGCCGATGCCCGTGCCGTGATGGCGGCGCTGCGTTCGGGCCAGTCGTTTGAATCGCAGGCCAGGGCGCGCTCGGTGGATGCGAGCAAGGAGCGGGGCGGTGAGCTGGGGTGGCTGCTGGCCGACCAGATGACGCCGGCGATTTCGAACGTGGTGGTCAATCTGGCCACCGGCTCGGTGTCGGCCGCGCCCATCCAGGTGGGGCCGTTCTGGCATGTGGTGCGCCTGATGGGCAAACGGCCTTACCAGGTGCCGGCTTTCGAGCAAAGCAAACCCCAGCTGCAGGCGGCCCTGATGCAAAACCGCCGCTTGGCCTTGCTCAAGAAGCTGCAGGATTCGGCCCGCATCACGCGCTGAAGCCAATCGGGCGCGCATGAAAAAAGCCCAGTCGAGAGACTGGGCTTTTGATTTGGTGCCGATAGCCGGAATCGAACTGGCGACCTACGCGTTACGAATGCGTTGCTCTACCAACTGAGCTATATCGGCGCGGGGCAGATTATACCGTGGCGTGGTATTGGGTGACGCGCTCGACCTCGTTCTTGCTGCCCAGAATGACGCTCACGCGCTGGTGCAACTGCTCGGGCTGGATGTCGAGGATGCGGTCTTTGCCGTTGGTGGCCGCGCCGCCGGCCTGCTCGACCAGCCAGCCCATGGGGTTGGCCTCGTACATCAGGCGCAGCTTGCCGGCCTTGTTGGGCTCGCGCTTGTCCCAGG
>JACCDH011531881.1_pt1 | contig 11197 bp, 8 predicted proteins | sample 7442481 | NCBI WGS metagenome assembly JACCDH01 (sample SAMN15323433, study PRJNA562643) | freshwater metagenome | isolation source: river surface water | place: USA:Blue River Watershed | collected 2017-08-15 | reverse complement strand
TTTGCTGGCCGCCCCGGTGCTTGCCCGCGAGCAGACCGGGCGGTTCCTTGAATACGAACACGTCGCCGCCGCCGGCCTGCCCGAGCAGCGGCTGACGATCTGGCTGCCGCCGGGCTATGATCGCGGCAATCGGCGCTATCCGGTGCTCTATATGCATGACGGGCATAACCTGTTCGATCCGGCCAAGAGCAACTTCAACAAGGTCTGGGCCGCCGACAAGGCGATGCTGGCGGTGATGAAAAGCGGCAAGGTCGCGCCGCACATCATTGTTGGCGTGTGGGCGCCGGGCCGGGATCGCTATCGCCAGTACCTGCCCCAATCACTTTACCAAGCCTCAACCGGCACCCCGCGCGCGGCGATGGACGCGATGACCGGCGGGCCGGTGCTAAGCGAGGCCTATCTCGACTGGCTGACCGGTCCGCTCAAGCAATGGGTCGACACCAGCTTCCGTACCCGTCGGGGCCGCGATGATACGGCGATCATGGGTTCAAGCATGGGCGGGCTGATGAGCTGCTATGCCTTGCTGGAGCGCCCGCAGACCTATGGCCGCGCCGGCTGCGTATCCTCGCACTGGCCAGCGGCCGATCCGCGTGCCGTGGGCGAGGCCAATCCGGAATTGATTGCGCTGTGGGATGGCTGGTTCGCTGCGCGCCTGGGTCAGCCCGATGGCCGCCGGGTATGGATGGACCACGGCACGGCCACGCTCGATGCCTTTTACGCCCCCTATCAGCAGGCGATCGACGCGCGCATGGCCGCGAGCGGCTGGCAGCGCGGACGCGATTGGGAAAGCAAGGTCTACGAAGGCGCCGAGCACGAGGAAAACGCCTGGGCACGCCGCCTGCCCGAAGTGTTCGGTTGGCTGCTGCGCAAATAGCCCGATCAGGTCGGGCGGGGCAGGGCGGTCGTCGCCTTCATCCGCTCCATCGAAAAGCTGGAACTGACATCGGCCAGATCGGGAATCGCGGCGATCAGCTTGCGATAGATCCGGTCGTAATGACCAATATCCCGCACCACCAGCTTGAGCAGGTAATCGACATCGCCGGCCATGCGGTGGCATTCAACGATCTCGTCAATCGAAGCCACCCCGCGTGAAAAGGCTTCCAGCCAGGCCGGATCGTGGCGGTTGGTGCGGATCGAAACGAACACCGTGGTGGCCAGGCCCAGTCTGGCCGGATCGACCAGCGCCACCCGGCGGGCAATGATCCTGCTATCCTCCAGCCGCTTGATCCGCCGCCAGCAGGCGTTGCTGGACAGGCCGACCCGGTCCCCCACGTCCTGCACCGCCAGCGAGGCATCGCTTTGCAAGACTGCGAGGATTGCCCAATCAATCGAATCCAATTGCGATATATCATCCGACATTGGGATAAAATTGCATTAAATACGCCAATAGTCCATAAAAATGGTGAAGATTTTGCATCCCATTCGGCATATTGTTGCAGCAACAACCGGGAGAGCACGCCATGTCCCTCAAGTCCCTTTTTACCGAGCACCCTGCCAGTGTTGATGAAACCTATGGTGAGCACTTCATCATGGCGACCGGCTTTGGCACGCGGATGATCCTGGGCGGCTTTGCCTGCCTGCTTCACGGCATCTTCCCGTTCCTGTTCGTGAAGACCGGCAGCGCGCAGATCAGCACCCTGCACGAACGCATGGTCAGGAACCGCCGCACCAAGCAGCTTCCAGCGATCCTCGATTTCGTGATCTGAACAAAAAACCGGCCCGGCGCTGGGCCGGACCGGTGCTTTGTTTCAGCCCTGCGGCGCTGGTTCAGTCAGCGCCGAGCTTCTTGTCCTCATTGGCCCGCTGGACCACGTAGAGGCGGATCGCTTCGATCTGTTGGGGCGTGAACTGCCCCTTCCAGGCGACCATCCCGTTCTGCTTCAGCAGGCCGTCGTGGACGATTTCCTGCCACAGCTTGGGATTACCCAGCGCGACCGAGTGGCGCAGGTCGGGGTTGAGCGCCCCGGCCACCGCGGTCGAACCATGGCAGACGCTGCACGAATTGGTGTAAGCCTTCATGCCGATGGCCAGCTGCTGCGGGGTGCCGCTGGGCGGCGGGGGATCGAGCACCCGCTTGGTCTCGGTCGGCGCGGCGGGCAAGGTGCCCTTGGCCCCCAGCTTGAAGACCAGCAGGCGGCTGATGTTCGGAGTGATCCGCTTGGTCACCAGCTTGCCGGCCGAAACGTCCCAGACGCCGCCCCAGCCAACCATGACTGCAACGTACTGTTCGCCATCGATCATATAGGTCATCGGTGCGGCGAGGATCCCGCTTTGCGCCGGGAACGACCACAGCTGCTTGCCGGTATCGGCGGAGTAGGCGCGGAATTCGCCCAGCGCAGTGCCCTGGAACACCAGGTTGCCGGCCGTGGCGAGCGTGCCGCCATTGGTCGGCGTTTCCTGCGGAACCTTCCATTTCACCTTACCGCTGACCGGATCGAAGGCGACCAGCGCCCCGGTCATGGCCGCGGCAGTGGCCTGGCGGATCGCCTTGTCGGGCGGCAGGTTGCCCGGCGAAGCATCGATGCCCAGCTGGAAGCCGGTGGTGCCGGGCTTCCATTCCGGATCGTGGCTATAGACTTGCGGGGTATTGTTGGTGGGGATGTAAACCAGCCCGGTCTTGGGGCTGTAGCTCATCGGCGTCCACGAGTGGGCGCCAACTGCACCGGGGAAGCCCAGCCACGGCTTACCAGTCAGCTCATACTTGGCATCGGGGTTGACGTCGGGCTTGCCGGTCTTGGGATCGAGCCCCTTGGCCCAGTTGATCCCTTCGACAAAAGGCTTGCCGGAAATGAACTGCCCGGTCGCGGCATCCAGCACATAGAAGAACCCGTTCTTGGGCGCGTGCATGATGACATGGCGCACCTTGCCGCCAATGTTTAGGTCGGCCACGGTGATCTGCTGGTTGCTGTCAAAGTCCCAGCGGTCTTCCGGGGTTTCCTGGAAGTGCCAGACATATTCGCCGGTGTCCGGCTTCACCGCCACGATCGAAGCGGTGTAGAGGCTGTCACCCGCACCATCGGTGTTGCGATAGGCCGGGTTCCACGGTTCGGCATTGGCCGTGCCGAAATAGACCAGGTCGGTCTTGGGATCGTAAGTGATCGAATCCCACACCGTGCCGCCGCCGCCGCGCTTGTAGAAATCGCCGCTCCAGGTCTTGAGCGCGGCATCAAGGTGCTTGCCATCCTGCGGCTTCGACGGATCGCCGGGAACGGTGTGGAAGCGCCACAGCTCGTTACCCGTTTCGGCATCGAAGGCAGCCAGATAGCCACGGGTGAAGTATTCGGCCCCGGCCGAACCGATCAGCACGCGGCCCTTGACGATCCGCGGCGCCCCGGTGATCGCCATGTGCGAACCTTCGGGGATGGTCAGCTTCTTCCAGACGACCTTGCCGGTCTTGGCATCGAGCGCCACCAGATGGCCGTCTAGCGTGCCGACATAGACCTTGTTGCCATAAAGCGCGACGCCGCGGTTGACCGCATCGCAGCAGACCTCAACCAGCTTGGCACGCGGGACTTCGGGATCATATGACCACTTGAGCGCGCCGGTCTTGGCATCATAGGCCTTGACCATCGACCAGGCGGTGGTGGTGTAGAGCACGCCATCGTGCATCAGCGGCGTGGCTTCCTGCCCGCGCGCCGTATCGAGATCGGCCGACCAGGCCAGGCCGAGCTGGCTGACGTTGGCATCGTTAATCGCGGTCAGGGTGGAGAAGCGCTGCTCGCCATAGTCGCGGCCATAGGAAAGCCATTCGCCTTCGGCAGCGGCCAGGATCTTGGCATCGGTCACCCCTTCGGTGGCCGGTGGCGAAACCGATTTTCCGCAGCCGGTCAGCGCCAGCAGCGCAGCAGCAGCAAGCAGCCTCAAACGCATTGCATCCATCCCCTTCCTCGTGATGGGCCTGGACCTTCCCGGATCCGGCTCCGTTCTGGGTGCACTCTGCCGTTAATCGCCCGGTTAAGCTAGCCCTCTTGTGCAATCGGGGTTATCACGAGGTAACGGGCAAAAGGAGCTTGGCGATGTGTGACGATCTGACCGCAATCGAAGAAGAACGCGCGCTGGCATTCCAGGGGATCGATCGCCGCGGCTTTGCTGCGCTGGGCGCGGCGGGGCTGGGTGCCCTGGCCGCTCCGCTGGCCGCGTCCGTTCCGCAAGGCCTGGTGGAACGGATGGTCACCCTTGCCACGCCAGACGGCAAGATGGATGCCTTCTTTGTTCATCCCGCCAAGGGCAAGCACCCCGGCGTGATCCTCTGGCCCGATATCGCGGGCCTGCGCGATGCTTACAAGGTGATGGCACGGCGGCTGGCCGCCGACGGCTATGCCGTGCTCGTGCTCAATCAGTATTACCGTTCTGCCCCTGCGCCGCATTTCAGGGCCATTGCCGAATGGCGCACGCCGGAAGGGCAGGCCAAGCTGCGGCCAATGATCGCGCAGCTCAATTCGGGCGCGATTGAGCGGGATGCTTGGGGGGCTGCCACCTGGCTCGACAAGCAGGCAGCAGTTAACGTGAAGCGGGGGATCGGTACCGCAGGCTATTGCATGGGCGGGCCATTCACCGTGCGCACCGCCCGCGCTGTGTCTCAACGGGTCCGCGCTGCCGCATCGTTCCATGGGGCGTCGCTGGTAACGGACAAGCCTGACAGCCCGCATCTCCTGCTGAAAACCACCAGGGCGCGCTTCCTCTTTGCGATTGCCCGCAATGACGATGCCCGCGCACCCGGTGACAAGGAAGCCTTGCGCGCGGCGGCAAATGCTGCTGGCCGGGCCGCGGAAGTAGAGGTCTACCCCGCCGACCACGGCTGGTGCACGATTGACGCCCCGGTCTATGACAAGGTTCAGGCCGAGCGTGCCTGGGACCGGATGCTGGCGCTGTTCCGTACGCTGTAGTTCACAGCCCGGGCACGGCGGCGGTTGTCGCACCTCGGCGCGCACCCCATATTCCCCGGCAAGGAGACCGGACATGGCAGAGAAGCTGAACCTGACCGAAGCCGAATGGCTGGAAAAACTGGGGCCCGAGCGGTACCACATCCTGCGCCAGGCCGGGACCGAGCGGCCCTTTACCGGCCAGTTTGAACGCAACAAGGATACCGGCACCTATACCTGTGGCGGCTGCGGCGCGCCGCTGTTTGCTTCGGACGACAAGTTCGATTCCGGCTGCGGCTGGCCCAGCTACACTGCGCCGCTGCCCAGCGCCCCGATCGATGAGCTGGTTGATACCAGCCACGGCATGATCCGCACCGAAGTGCGCTGCTCGCGCTGCGACGGCCATTTGGGCCATGTTTTTCCCGATGGTCCGGGGCCGACGGGGCTGCGCTATTGCATCAACAGCGCCAGCCTGGATTTCGAGCCGGAGGAATAAGCACGCCGCCTGCATCAATTCTGCGATTCACCCCAGGTTACAAATCGCCTATGCAGACCGGGTTTGAGCCTTCGTCGGCTCGCTGAAGGGATTAGCAGACCGCAATGGCGCGCAAGGATGTAAGGGGGCGCGGCGCGCCCGAACGCGATGAACCATCAGGCTTTCGGCGGTTTATCCGCCGGCTCATGGTCTGGGCGGTATCGCTGGCCGTGGTCGGCGCATTGGCGCTTGGCGTGGCGGTTGGCCTGACTGCCCGGTCATTGCCCGAATTTGAAGAGCTTAAGGGCAGCCAGGTTGGCCAGACGATCCTGGTGCGTGCCCGCGATGGGACCGAACTGGTCTCGATCGGGCCCAGCTATGGCCATTGGCTAAGCCACGAACAGATCCCTCAGGTGATGCGCACGGCAATGGTTTCGGTGGAGGACCGCCGGTTCCATTCGCATCCGGGGATCGACCCGATCGGGCTGGTCCGCGCCGGATTTGTCTCTGTCGCCACGGGCAAGTCGGTCCGCGCAACCTCGACGATAACCCAGCAGTTGGCGCGAACCGTCTTCCTGAACAACAACCGCAGCTACACCCGCAAATTGCGCGAGGCAGTGCTGGCCCTGGCGATGGAATGGAAGTTCTCGAAGGACCAGATCCTGGAACTTTACCTCAACAAGGTCTATTTCGGCGGCGGGGCCTATGGCGTCGATGCAGCCAGCCGCAAGTTCTTTGGCCATCCGGGCACCGAGATCACTTTGCCCGAGGCGGCGATCATCGCCGGCCTGGTCAAGGCGCCGTCGCACTATTCACCCACTGCCGACAGCGAAGCCGCAATCGGCCGCGCCAAAGTGGTGCTGTCGGTGATGAAGGACAATGGGGATGTGACCCCTTCGCAGGCCGCCGCGGTCGATTTTGGCGCGATCAAGTTCGCGGCCGAAAAGGGCCAGAACTCGGTGCGCTATTTCACCGATTGGGCTCTGCCGCAGCTTGACTTGCTGTTGCCGGACAACACCCAGGCGATCGAGGTCTGGACCACACTGGATCCCAAGATGCAGGCGGCGGCGACCAGCGCGATAGAAGCGAACACCCCCAAGGGCGCGCAAGGTGCGCTGGTCAGCATGGACCGCGATGGCGCGGTGCTGGCGATGGTCGGGGGCACGGACTACATCTCGTCCAACTATAACCGCGCCGTCAATGCAGTGCGCCAGCCGGGTTCGGCCTGGAAGCTGTTCGTCTATCTGGCCGCGCTTGAGGCCGGCTATACGCCCAATGACCGGGTGGTCGATGAACCCGTCACGATCGACGGCTGGAGCCCGCGCAATTCGAACGGGACCTATGCCGGTGAGATCGAGGTTCGCACGGCCTTTGCCTATTCGAAGAACACGGAGGCAGCGCCGCTCGGCAACGAGGTGGGCTTCAGTGCGGTGGCGGGAATTGCCCGGCGCTTTGGCATCAGCACGCCGATTTCGACCGTGCCGTCGATGGTGCTGGGGACCAACGATGTCCGCGTGATCGACATGACCCGCGCCTTCGCTGCCGTTTCAGCCAAGGGCCGTGCGGTTGATCCCTATGGCATTACCAAGGTCCAGACGGTTGACGGCAAGGTGCTGTACCAGCGCGAGGTCAAGGAAGGGCCAATGCTGGTGCCGGCCTATGTTTCGGCCGGAATTACCGACCTGCTGCAAAGCGCGGTCAGCACTGGCACCGGGCGCGCCGCCAATATTGGCCGGCCGGTCGCGGGCAAGACCGGCACCACCAATTCGAACAAGGATGGCTGGTTCCTGGGCTTTTCCAGCGGGATCACCACGGGCGTATGGATGGGCCGCGATGATGCCAAACCGGTTCCGGGCCTGCAGGGGGGCACGGCTCCGGCCCGTGCCTTTGCCGCTTATATGACCGCCGCCGTAGCCGGGCGCCCGGCAGAGAAGTTCGACACCGAAGTGACCCTGCCGGCCTGGCAGCTTGAGCCGGACGACGAGGCGCAGCTCAGCGGCAATCCGGATGAATACTATTACGCCGATGATCAGGGGAACATGGTTGAGCCGGACCGGCAGGAGCAGGTTCCGGCGAGCGGGGCTGAACAGAAGGCGCCGCCGCCAGCTGCCAACGATGATTTCCTGCGCGAGGCGACCGGGGCCCGGCCCAACTGAGGCCTAACAAGAAACCCCCGCCGGATCAGGGCGGGGGCTTCGGTGTTCAAGCTGATGGGTCCGCTCAGCGCAGGCGGACCGGCAGATAGGCTGCCGGCTGGCCGCGGCGCTGCACGCGCAGCAGCAAGGCGGCGCGGTTCTCTGCCTTGGCGGCACGGATGATCGCTTCCAGGTCCATGACAGTCAGTACGTCGCGGTAGTTGGCCGAAAGGATCACGTCGCCGCGTTGCAGGCCCTTGGCCCCGGCGTCAGACGTGCCATCGACCACCGAAATCACCAGGCCGCGGGTGTCGGCAGGCAGGCCGATCTGGCTGGCGATCTGCGGGGTCATCGGCAAGACCGAAAGGCCCAGCGAGCGCTCGGCCAGGCCTTCGCCCTGCTTTTGCGGTGCGCGGTTATACCGGTCATCCGCATCAGGCGTTGCCGGCGCGAAAGTCTGCTTGGCCAGCTCCTCTTCGCTGGGGCGCTTGCCGACCGTGGCGGTCAGCGTCAGGCGCTTGCCATTGCGCATCGCCTCGATCGGAATCCGCTTGCCGGGAGCCGTATTGGCGACGATGAACGAAAGGGTATTCTCGGGCGAGACTTCCTGCCCATCAACCTTGATCACGACGTCGCCCGGCTGCAGCCCAGCAGCCGCAGCGGCCTGTCCGGCCTGGATGGTCTGAACCAGTTCGCCGCGGTTGCGGGCCAGGCCCAGCGAGTCGGCAACGTCTTCGGTCACCGGAACGATTGTCACGCCCAGATAGCCGCGCTCAATCGCCTGGCCGCGCATCAGCTTGTCGACAACCGGGGCTGCGATGTCGGCCGGAATGGCAAAGCCGATCCCGACGTTGCCCCCGGTGGGCGAGAAGATGGCATTGTTGATGCCGATCACATTGCCCTTCATGTCGAACAGCGGCCCGCCCGAGTTGCCGCGGTTGATCGAGGCATCGGTCTGGATGTAGCGGCTGGCGCCCGATGAGCGGTGGACCGCCGAGACGATCCCCGAAGTCACCGTGCCGCCCAGGCCAAAGGGATTGCCAATGGCGATCACCCAGTCCCCAACGCGGGCCGCTTCGCTGTTGCCAAACTTGACGAAGGGCAGGGTCTTGCCGGCATCGATCTTGAGCACGGCCAGGTCCGATTGGGCATCGCGGCCGATCAGGCGGGCGGTGTGCTCGCTCCCGTCGCTCAGCGTCACGGTGATCGACTGGACTTCGCCCTGGCCATCGGCCGTGATCACATGATTGTTGGTCACCACATAGCCATCGGCCGAGATGATGAAGCCCGAGCCGAGCGACTGCGCCTCCCGCGTGGTAGCCCCGCCGTTGCCGCCGCCGAACAGGTCTTCGAACGGGGTGCCGGCAAACGGGTTGCCATTGGCAACGCGCACGCGCTGGCGCGTGGCAATGTTCACCACGGCGGGCTGCAATTGCTGGGTCAGCTCGGCAAAGCTGGCCGGCGCACCGGCGCGGGGTACCACGGCTTCCATCCGGGCGGCGTCGTTCTGCGCCACCTGTGCCCCGGCGGGAATGCCGGTCAGCACCGAAACGGCCGCACCACCAACCAGCAGTGCACTCGTTACTCCATAGGCGTATCGCACGTGTTCAGCTTCCTCTTCAAAATCGTCACACCCTGCAGCGGGCGCGGTTTGGATTCAATCGTTCCAGCCTGAACCGGAATTGAATGATTCCACCAACGTCATTTACCGGCCTTTGAACTGCCGCAGGTATTCGTTGTCGGGCGACAGGATGATCGTGCTGCTGCCCTTGTTCGCCTGGTTGGCGAAAGTGGCGTCATAGCTCTTCATCGCGCGGTAGAAATCGTAGAAGGCCGGATCCTTGCCAAAGGCGGCGGCATAGATCTGGGTTGCCTGGGCCTCGGCTTCGGAGGTGATCAGCTGGGCCTGCTTCTGCCCCTGGGCCTGGATCGTGGTGGCTTCCTGCTCACGCGCCGCCTGCATCCGGGCGAAGGCGGATTCAAGCGCGCCCGCGGGCAAGTCGGCGCGCTGGATCCGCACGTCAATTACCTGGGCGCCATATTCACGGGCCTGTCGATCAAGGTTCTGCTTGATCTGCGTCATCGCTGCGCCGCGTTCGGCATTGAGCAGCGACTGGAAGGTACGCTTGCCCAGTTCCTGGCGCAGAACCGAAGTCATGATCGGCTGGAGCTGGCTCATCACCCGGTCGGTCGTGCCGGCAGTCTTCACCATCTTGACTGGGTCGATGATCCGGAAGCGGGCATAGGCGGTCACTTCAAGCCGCAACTGGTCTGTCGACAGCACGGTCTGGCGCTCCATCGGGAACGAGAGCAACCGCTTGTCGATCCAGACCAGCTGTTCGATGAACGGAATGCGCCAGCTGATCCCGGCACCGGTCGCACCGAAGGGCTGGCTGGGCTTGAAGGCATTGATCTTGCGGACCGGCTCACCCAGTCGGACAACCACCACCTGCTGCGTTTCGGGCACGATCACGATCGAGGACATTGCCGCGATTGCGGCTGCACCCAGCGCCAGCACGGCGCCCTTGTTGCGTTGCCAAAGGTTGGTCAGCATCACTGGCCTCCCGCGGCAGGTGCCGCATCCGGGGCCCGGCGGCGCAATTCGGGCAGGGGCAGGTACGGCGTCACGCCATTGGCTTCGACCACGACCTTGTCGTTCGATGACAGCACGCGTTCCATGGTTTCGTAATACATCCGCCGCTTGGTTACTACGGGCGCCAGCCGGTACTCGGCACAGACCTTGTCAAAGGCCGCGGCCTCACCCTCGGCGCGGGCCAGGGTTTGCTGCTCCCAGGCCTGGGCATTGTTCTTGTCACGCTCGGCCAGCTGCTGGGCCACGTTTACCTTCTGGAACGCATCAGCCACCTTCTCGGGCGGATCGGCCTTCTTGATATCGACCCCGATCACGTTGACCCCGGTGCGATAGGCATCAAGGATGTCCTGCATCCGGCGGCGGGTGTTGGCTTCCAGCTGGCCGCGGCCGGTGCCATCCCACACGGCCTTCAGCGGCACTTCCGCCACCGACAGGCGCATGGCCGCTTCGGCCACGTCGCGCACGGTGGACTCAGGGTCCGTCGAAGCGAAAGTGAACTGTTCCAGGTTCTTGATGTTCCAGCGCACCTGATAGGACAGGTCGATCAGGTTTTGGTCGCTGGTCAGCACCAGGTTTTCGCCCTCGCCCTCGGGGATCACGTCATTGGTGACCGAGGTGACATCGCGCGTCTCAACCTTCTGGAACGGCCAGGGCGCAGTGAAGTTGACGCCCGAACCGATCGTGCGGCTGTATTTGCCAAAGGTCGTGACGATGCCCTGTTCCTTGGGGCTGAGCTGGTGGGTTGAGCTGCTGAACAGCCACAGCAGCGCTGCGCCGCCCAGGATCACCGGCCACCAGCTCTTGCCGTTGGCGCGCGGTGGGAGCGAGGGGAAGCCGCCGCCGCCGCCGCCACTTGGCCCTTTGCGCTTCGCGCGGAAGATGTCCTCGATATTGGGCGAACGGCGTTCGCCGGCATAGTCGTCTGGCTTGAGCCACGGATTGCGCGGGCCAGATGGCCCGGGCGGATCGCCGGCCGGTGCGCCATCGCCGGGCGGGACCGCGGGTGGCTCTTCGCCACCGCCGCTGCCGCCAGCATCGTTTCCATTGCCCCACGGGCTCTTGCGCCCAGCCATAGCCAGCCACTGACCCGGCCTGAAACTGCCATTTGCACTCATGCACTTCGTTATAGGTA
>JACCDH010740630.1_pt1 | contig 11197 bp, 12 predicted proteins | sample 7442481 | NCBI WGS metagenome assembly JACCDH01 (sample SAMN15323433, study PRJNA562643) | freshwater metagenome | isolation source: river surface water | place: USA:Blue River Watershed | collected 2017-08-15 | reverse complement strand
GGCTGTAAACAGTCTTGCCATTCTCAACGGTCTTGACCAGGGTTACTGGCTCTGCCTTCCACTGGGAACGACGAGCGTGAGTGTTAGCGCGAGACTTGCGGCGCTTTGGTACTGGCATGGCTACTCTTCCTTGCTTAGAACTTTGCTGGCTCAAGATTTCGAGTCTTGAGCGAGAAGACTGTGTGAACACAGCACAGGAACTAAATGATAGCGCACCAAACCAGGCCTAGCCAAGCTTTATGGCAATGAAAAGATGTTGAAGAAATACCGAATAACTCGTCCAGCAAAATCAAGAGGGTGTAGAAGCGGATAAGTTATCCACTTTGTTGCCCGATGCTTCGACTCTCGATTGATTTTCTCTAAGTCAGGCTCGATGCGCGTGGGCGACATCAGTGGCCATTTTAGAGATCCGACTGGCACTTCATCGACGTAAGACTCAAATTTCGTGTGCGTGGAGTCCGAGCCCATACCGACATTTGTCACCAGATTTGCACCGGGAGTGACGCACAATAATTTTCGGCTATAAATGAACGCCGCGAAAGGGATGGCCCACGAGTTCAATTTTCCTAAGGCCCCCACTAACCTGGAGAAAGATTTACGGACCCCTTGGGGCTCTATCGAACTGAGTAGGACCGATATTTCCCCTTCAGGGATTTCATTCAAATAGCCAGAACTCCTGAATCTTCTCCAAGTTCTGCCCCAAGTTGCCCAGCCCCATATGTTCGCGTGAGTATGAAAAAAATACCCGTCGGAATCCTTCTGCAGCGGGTTGAAATTATTCCCACTGACAAGGGCAATTCGCTCTTCGTTCGCGTACTTCTCTAGCGCATATTCGCAAAAACGAAAGAAGTCTGGGGCAGGCAAACAATCATCCTCGAGAATGATTGCGCTGGCCTCATTCGCGAAAACCAAATCCAGGCCCGAGCTGACCCTCTCTTTGAGACCAAGATTTGTCTCCGCGTATTCTCGGACTACTTCGCACTCCCAGTCAATGCCATCAAGCACCTGGCGAGTTTGAAGGCAGAGTTCAGCTTCTCCTGGCCTGCCCTGCCTCGGCCCATCGGCAACAAGGTAAAGTTTGTTCGGCTGATACTCCCTGATCGCCTGCATGACCCTTGCTGTATGTTCTGGCCTCCGAAATGCAAAAATCACTACTGGATGCTTCATGAGTTAACCCAATTAACGTCGTTCCTTTTTCTTGCTGCAACTGGGCCAAGCTGCTTCAAACCTTGACCGAGAGGAAGATGACTCGGTCGCTGGTCGGTCCAAAAATCAAGAATTTCATAGTCCGCGGCTAGCCGATTCAAATAAGCTTTTTGGGGCGCAGCACAAAGAAAGTATTTCACGAACCCAAGCTTCCAAAGGTCAGACAGTCGATCGCGCCCGCCAGGCAAGTTATCCACAAGGCTGGAATACTGAGCAAACCTAACCTCCTCATCCCATGTTGAAACCACAAGCTTTTCAAGGACGATTAGTTCTGGATTCAGGAGCATCAATTCATCAAAGAACTTGAGAGGTTCAGGAGTGTAATGAAGCGCACTTGAGACGTGAACCAAATGAATCTTGGAAAACTCTTTGGCAACCCCCTCAGTGCTGGGATGGAAGCCCAAATGTGGGTGAAGAGAGATTTTCGACATCGCCTCTGATAGTTGCGTAGTTTCTACCACATTCCACACAAGGGAGTTGATGCATGGCAATTGATTTCCATGCTTACCGCCGCTTCCACCGAAGTCGATTACATTCAATGGGTGGAAAAAGTTTCCTGCGGCCGACTGTATGTACTCCGCAGCTTTGCACTCAAGCTTGGAAAACGAGGTGCTTTCGAATTGGGCTTTCTCTCTCTCGGCAATCTCGCGAGCCAAACCTACTGATTCATAGGACGCTGCACGCGAATTCACCATGTATCCAACTCGGCGGAAAAGTCTAAGGAGCAGGTGAGGAACAAGCACCTTGCTACTCTGCTTTCCGGTAGGTTTCCACTAACTCCTGTAATGATTCCAGGAGTCGAGGGTGAGTCGGATGCCAGCCAAGCTCGCGCTCAGCTTTTCGAGGGTTGATTGCGTAACGACGGTCGTGACCAGGCCGATCGGCGATGAATTCAATCCGATCCTCGCTGAAGCCAAATAGGCGGTTCAATTGCATGGCAATTTCTAGGTTTGACACTTCATCTCTCGCCCCCAAGAGGTAAGTTTCTCCGATCTCCCCATCTTCCATAACTCGGACTATGCCATTGCAATGGTCTGAGACATGAATCCAGTCCCGGACATTGAGGCCGTCTCCGTAAAGTTTTGGGGCCTCACCTTGACTCAGCCCCCTAATCAACGACGGCAAGAGCTTTTCAGAATGCTGGTTCTGACCAAAGTTATTTGAGCAGTTAGAGATCGTTACCTGTAGGCCAAATGACCGATGCCATGCCCTCAGCAAGTGATCGCTTGACGCCTTTGAGGCAGAGTAGGGGCTTGAGGGCTTGTACGGACTTTCCTCTGAGAAAGATGAGTCTGAGCCGAGCGGAAGATCGCCAAACACTTCATCGGTAGAAACATGGTGAAGCCGCACTCCATGTCTCAAGCAAGCATTTGCTATTGACATTGTGCCGTTCAGATTTACATCAAAAAACAATGATGGATTCTTCAATGAATTGTCGTTGTGGGACTCTGCTGCGAAATGCACCACAAACTCTGAGTCTTTGACCAGAGCTGACACCAATTCCGTGTCCCTTATGTCACCTTGCACAAAACGAATTTTGTCTCTTACGCGATGAAGGTTGTGCAAATTACCCGCATACGTCAACGCGTCGAGAATTACGATCTCGGAATCGGGATAGGACATCAGATATTGATTCACAAAGTTGGAACCAATGAACCCTGCTCCTCCAGTCACTAAAACTTTCATGGCTCTACCCTAGCCTCGTGTAACCTTTCAGTATGCGAGGAATTCTGCTAGCAGGTGGCTCAGGCACCAGACTCAGGCCACTCACTATCTCTGTGTCAAAGCAACTTTTGCCAGTGCACAATAAGCCTCTCATTTATTACCCACTCTCGACCCTTCTGTTAGCCGGTATCCGAGAGATTCTCTTGGTCACGACTCCGAGAGATGTTGTCGGATTTCAATCGCTCCTGGGAGACGGATCTAGATTCGGAATCCGCCTCCAGTATGCAATTCAAGAGCAACCAAATGGAATTCCCGAGGCACTGGTCCTTGGAGAGGAGTTCCTTGCGGGCGGTCCTAGCTGTCTTATTCTGGGGGACAATGTTTTCTACGGCACCGGCGTTGGTGAAAGCCTTCGAAATCTTGCAGTCCAGAAGGGTGCGACTATTTTCGCTCAGCGAGTTTCTGACCCTTCCCGTTATGGGGTGGTCGCATTTGACGAAGAAGGGCTAGCAGTATCACTCGAAGAAAAGCCAAAGACTCCGGCAAGTTCATTTGCCGTTCCTGGGCTCTATTTCTATGACGCGTCCGCCTCTAAACGCGCACGTGCCTTAAGGCCATCGGGCAGAGGCGAAACTGAAATCACTGAATTGAACAGAACATACTTGGAGGAGGGTGCGCTCCAAGTAATCCCGCTTCCAAGAGGGACTGTTTGGTTGGACACAGGAACACTGGAATCGCTTCATCAAGCCTCTGAATTTGTTCGAGTGGTGGAGGCAAGGCAGGGAAACGTGATATCTTCGCCGGAAGAAATAGCCTGGCGCCTCGGATACATTTCCGATACTGATCTTGTTGCTTCTGCTGCAAAAATGCATGGTTCGGCATACGGGGAGTATCTAGCGGCTCTTGCGGGCCAGCGTCAAGAATTCTTCGAAGTCCCGGATGTAGTCAGACTCAAAAAAACGATTTGAGGCTAACGTCACTAAAGTTGACCCTTCAGCAAGGAATGTTTGCTCACCCCAAACCATCTCAGCCATCGCCAGAGCAGCTGAGCCAGGCTGGAGCAAGAACTCTGCCTCTTCCTTACCATTGCTGACACTAGCGAGTATGGCTCCGCTAAGGCAGACTAAAATTTGCCTTCCTGAAAGATGAGCGTGTTGGCCCCTCGTGCTTCCCTGTGGCACATCACCAATCCAGAACACTCTTTCCGCCTTGAATTGAAGTTCAGATTCAAGCTCAAGGACTTGTAGGGTGCCTCGTTTGTCAACAAATGTTGCCGGCGTTATCAAGGACCACGACCCCGGATTCAAAGCGACCCCAAGTCTGAGATCACCTTTGAAATGGAGTCCACTTCCCAATCCTCCAATTCGGGAAACAGGGGGACTGAGAGAATTCGGTCGGTGAGGTCCTCTGCTTTTGGGCAATTTTGCTCCATGTACTCTGCCCTCCATGCTGACTGGTGGTAATCGAGAATTGGATAATGAACGGAAGTTGACACACCGTTACTTGCGAATAGCTCCTGGGCTGCCTCGCGTTCAATTCGGGAAGGTGCCACCAGAACTGCCAGATGAGCAACGAATGATTCGGAGTTGGATCCGATTAATCTCCACCTCGAGCGTTGTGTCGCTTTGCAAAACTTGCCCCAAATTTCGCGACGGCGAGAATTAACTTGGTCGATGCTTTGGAGCTTGTCCACAAGGATGGCGGCCTGAATTTCATCCATCCGAGAGTTCATACCGCCGTCTTCGGCAACTTCGTATCGAGTAGACCATCCATACTGCCTAAGTAATTCAACGCGCTCCACGACTTTTCCGCTGCTAGAAACAACAGCTCCTGAATCTCCAAACCCGCCAAGATTTTTCGTAGGGTAAAAGCTGAACGATGCTGCATGTCCAATAGCACCAGCATGATGACCATTCAGCTTTGCCCCAATTGCTTGTGCACAGTCTTCAAAAAGCTGCACGCCATAGCCCTCGGCTATCTCCTTAATCTCGAAGATTCGCCCCATCAATCCGAAGAGATGAGTGGCCACAACCACCTTGGTCAAAGGGTTTGCTCTGAGTTTACGACGAAGGTCCTCAGGCGACATTTGACCATCGTCATCGACATCTATGAAAAGCGGTTTCGCACCTATTCGCCTAAGAGCGGTTGTCGTGTATCCACCCGCATTGGGTGTTGTAGCGACAACATCCCCAGGTTGAACTCCGAGGGCACGCAGTCCAAGCTGTATCGCATCGGTGCCATTTCCTACGGCTGCAGCTCGCTTGACACCCAGAAATCTAGATAGTTCAGCTTCGAAAGCCTTTACCTCGGACCCCAAGATAAACTCACCGGAGTCAAGAACTGTGCTTATTCTCGCGCTGAACATCGATCCGGCTCGAAATCGCCTAAGGTCATTCATCGGTATTTTTCTCAACACGAGACCTCCTAACGATTACGAATTGAAGTGTGACTAGATCAAAAACCCAAGATGCCATCGAGAAAATTACCCCAACGAGCGTTTGGCTTTTTCTGGCACTTCCTGCGCGACTGACACCCATCTGCTCCGAGATGCGCTCAATTTTATTGATGTAGGGCTTATAGAGCAGGTTTTTCTGACTCCGGGTTGCCAGTGATAGGTATCGGGCGTGACCCAACCTCCAGACAACACCCGATCTTACGAGGCCTTGAAAATGGAAATAGATCACGCTCTCACCCCGCGCGAGGAGGTTCCCCGAACCTGAGTGAGTCAGGCGGATTAGGCCGATATTCCAAGGGGCTAAGTTTGCCCCCACGCTCTCATCTATAAGGACATCTTCGGCGAAGTTTGCAAAGTTTTCAAGATACTTTTGGTCTGCATAACGACTTGAGCTAGGCACGTCGAAACACCATTCCACACAAGCCTGAGCCCAGTAAGACATGATTGATTTCCCGCTCGGTGTATTCCGAAAAGCGACTACCCCGACATTGTACGTGCCATATTTTGCAAGTCTTTTTCGATTCCAAGGATAATGACGGTGAGGCACCAGAATGGCAGTAGCTAGCTTGAATTTCTCCAGATAATCACTCAACGCCTGATAGAAGAACACATCAGCATCAACGTAAACTATCCAATCAGCCGATTGCCGATTCTCAGCTACCCACTTTATAAAACTTGGTCCAACCGTAAAGAACGACTCCGCCTTATTTCTATCCTCAATTGCCGCATGCAGCTCCGGATGTCCTAAAAGAAAACAGTCGATGTGAACCACTGTTGCATTTTTCAGGGTTGAAAGGGCAGATTGGGTCTCTACGTCCCAAGCCAGAAAAACAAAGGACACCCCCGGATCGCTATTGAGGGACTCGAACATGGCGATCGCACGAGACAAGTAACCAGCATCTAGGTATGAGATAACCACAATCGGGTTGTCACTACCAGGCACTTAAGCCACCATCTACAGCTAGATTCTGACCTGTTATGTAACTGGCATCCTCGGATAACAGGAAAGCAACTACGCGCGCAACCTCTTCCGCCTGAGCCATCCTTCTCATGGGAACGCGAGCCGAATACTTATCCTCAAATTCTTCATTTTGCCCCGATGAGATCCCGCCTGGCGTGAGAGTGTTGACCCTAATTCCTTCTGGGCCGAATTCTGTCGCCAGGTGGTTTGTAAGTCCGTGAACACCTGCCTTGGAAGTGGTGTAAACGACTGGCGTAGTTATTTGACGCCCGAGGTACAGCGAGCCATCATAAATCCTGAAGTCAGGCCCCATGGTTGCGCCATAGATTGAAGCAGTCTGGACTATTGAGCCCGGTTTTGTCAGGTAAGGGATGACGGCTTTTGCGACAATCAGCATGCCTTTGAGGTTTACATCCATGACCTCGTCCCAGGTGTTCAAGTCAAAGTCAAGTGTTTTGGCAAAAAACTTTGATAAGTCTTTTGTTTTGGTCGCTGCGTTGTTGTGCAACCCGAAGATCGGGCCGAACTCTCGAACGGATTCCAGAACGGCTACCTCCACCTCATCTTGGGATGAAATGTCGCAGCCATGGAACTGAAAGCGCTCTGTGCTCGATGAGATCTCGCTGTATTCCGGTCCGACTTTGTCAAGTCCGGAAACAAATGCTCCCTCGGCTAACAAAGTTGACACCACAGCCCTGCCCAGGATTCCGCTAGAGCCCGTTACAACTATGTGCTTCCTGTCAAATCTCCCGCTAGGCTTCATCTCTCTCTTGAGCCCCTCTTCTCCATAAGAAACCTTACGAACTCCAAATCGTTCATGGTGTCAATGTCCCAAGATCTGCTCTCGGGCATGAGATACATTCCCGTCGAGGTCAAAAATACAGATCCCTTTTCAATCAGTGCGTCTCTGCTCCAAACATAGATTGAAGCGTTCATATCGTAAGTTTCTGGTGCGTCCTGTCTGCGATAAACCGGGGTTTCCGGTCGAACTACCGGCCCCCATGAACCATTTTTGTCAACCGAAACTTGATTGAAGTATGGGGACCTGCGAGCGGGCGTTGCCGTGAAAACACTCTCAAAATTTCCTGACTCTAGTAACTGAACGGCGCCCTTGATGTCTAGAACATCTCGAAGGGGCGATGTCGCATCTAGATCTACAACAACATTAAATTTAGTTCCTAGAATCGCTTCAGCCTGCAAAACTGCATCCTGAATGGCTGGAAGTTTGGGGGCAGTGTCGGTAGCTAAATCCGCTGGCCTGCTAATAGACATCACTCCGCATTGAGCTGCGATGTCAAGTATTTTCGAGGAGTCGCTAGATACTGCGATCACGTCGAACAGGCCAGATTCAATTGCTTGTTCGATCGAGTGTTGAATCAGGGGCAATCCGTTCACCAAGCTGAGGTTCTTGCCGGGAACTCCCTTGGATCCTCCTCGTGCGTTGATGGTGCACACTCGGCTAGTCGTCGCCATTTTTTCGCCCCGCCTTCGAATAATTCCGAATCTCCTGGATTCTTCTAAGGGTATTTTGATTCTCGCTCAGGGTTGGAAGCCTGAGATTATCCCCAAAGAGGAAGTCCTCAAGCATCGTGACGTAGGATCGCTCAACACCTTGGCCATCAAAGGACACTGTTCCATGATGGAATGCGTCATTCCTAATGTCTAGGAGAGCCGAATCGTTTTGGAACTCGAAAATCATATCTCTTAATACAATCTTGGAATTGAGTGAAAGGTTCACAGACAAAGCAGCACCCGAGCTGGATTGCCCAGTGATCATCCACGCATCATCGGCATCCTGGGTTACGTGTCCGGTTTTTCCACCAAAAGAAAAAAGGACCCTCCAGTCGCCTAAGAGATATGAGATCAGGTCAAGTTCATGGGAAAGGTCAAAGAGCGCACCACCTCCAAGGCTGAGAACTTGTGAGTAATAGACCCGGGAACCACTATCTGGCCTCCAATCCGGCAGGTAAGAAAACGCGCGCGATGAAACTCGAAGAGGGTGTAGTTCGGGCGTGATCACCGACTTCACTTGGTTCACGGAATCCAAGTACCTCAGGTTGTAACCAACCCTGGCATCTATTCCCGCTAAATCGCTAAAAGTCGACTCTTGGACTAGACCTGGCTTCTCAATCAACACCCTTCCCTTGAAATCGCCGGCTCGCAACCCACTGAAAACAGCATCATGTAGCGCTGTCTCTGTGGCGACAATAATGCGGTCGATCTCGGAAAGATCTAGGTTTCCGTCCATCAAACTATGAAAAGAATCTGGAGACTGCCTGCGACTGGCGATAGCCGGTTGGCAACCCAAGGCCCTCGCGATTTTGGCGTGCCTCGAACCCGCAACACCCAAGCCGACAACGAGCAGATTCGCATTCGCTAGCTTAATGAGCTTCCCCCCTGAGCCTCTCGAGGTCCTCCGGCCGTCCGACATCATGCCACTCCTCATGTAGAGGGAACGCTGATACTACCTCGCCTGCATCAAGTACTTTCGAGATTAAGTCGGGCATGTCAGTCGGTACGTTATCTGGAACTAGAGACAAAACTCTTGGAGACAGTGCATAAATCCCCGTCGAAACTTGTGCCGTCCAAGTGGGTTTTTCTAAAAGCCGCGCCACAGTGTCGCCATTGAAATCGAGGACACCAAATGGGATCTGATGCTCATACCTTCGAGTGGCTATGGTGATCGCTGACGCCCTTGACGTGTGAAAGCTTAAGAGCGAATGAAAATCACAGGTGGTTACTAAATCCGCATTAGCCACTAGAAGATCATCCTGTAAACGATCCCTCAGGAAGCTAAGAGCACCTGCTGTTCCCAATGGAACCGATTCATGAAGGTACTCGATTTCCACCCCAAGGGCTTTACCATCCTTCAACCGCTCAATTATTTGTTCGGCCATGTGGTTTACGGACACAAAAAAACTGAAGTACCCACTTCCCGCGAATCTTCGAATTAGGCTTTCGATCAGGGATTCCCCATTAATCTCTACTAAAGGTTTAGGGATATCACGCGTGTAAGGCATCAAGCGAGTCCCGCGCCCTCCGGCCATGAGCAAAACCCGATTCGGTTTCGCAAAGGCTACCGATCCCTTCACTATTAGCCCAATCGGGGAGTGATTATCATCAAGGACAGGTATCAGCTCATGTTCCCGAGGGTCATTTGAATACTTCTTCAACCCATCTGAAAATGAAACGGGAGATGCGTTCATGATCTGCTGGGCTGTTAGCTCATTCCTAATTCCGCGTAAAATGGCGCGACGCACATCCCCATCGGTTATTGTTCCGACAAGAGCCCCCGAATCGTCAACAATGAGAAGAATCTTCAGCCGGTTGGACTGTAGTAGTCCGATTACCTCGAGGAGGCTGGCATCACGAGAACAAACCAACCCGTCTAGTGATTCGTACTGCATCCTCCCCCAGTTCCTATAACTTCACGAGCAGGGCTACCCAAGTACCTGGAGTTCGGTTTTGCGTCCCGAGTGACTACCGATCCCGCCCCAATAACTGCACCATCTCCAACTCTAACGCCAGGAAGTACAACCGCACCTGCTCCCACTAATGCGCAACGACCAATGGATGCGGACCCGAGCAAGATGGACCCAGGGCCAATGAAAGCCCCCTCCTGGACTAGAACGTCATGCTCGACAATGGCACCTGAGCCGATGACCACGTGGTGCTCGAGTTTAGCGTTGATCTGGAGGACCGACTGTTGAAACACTTGAAGTCCGCGTAGATGACCCACTTCCGAACTGACATCCGCTGTTCGAGCAAAGACAGATACCTCTGTCAACCCAGCTAGTTCCGCTTCAGTGGAGATGTTGAGCCTTCTGTCCAGGCTGACTGAAACCCCAACTCCATTAGCAAAATGCTTAACACCTGTACTAAGCGCATCATCTAAGTTTGAGAAGTAAGCGAGTGATTCGAATGCGGTATCTTGGGATCGTTTCGGGGACACGTAGCCCTTTGGGTTCAGGGAATCGCTAAGACGACCTAAATTCAATACAGATAAGGCATGGCCCCCAGATCCCAGAATAAGGAAATCAAGCATCGAAAGGTTCTCCTGCTTCGAAGTCGCGATGTGCCATTCTTCCGACCTGCTCGAAAATCTCATCTGCCAACAAGGTCGATGGAGGTCGCAACTCGACCAAATCATTCAGCGAGATTTTTGTACCCTTCTCAACTTGACGAGACAGATAGAGACCTCTTCTTGCTACCGAGCGCACATTCTCCTCTCCTGGTTGCGGCGCCTTTACGCCGTCACCGAGCGCGACGGACGCATCGTTCAACGATTGAATGTAGGCCCTGAATCCAGAAGGTTCGAGTGATGCAGCGTGATCAGGGCCAGACATTGATTTGTCGAGCGTGATGTGTTTTTCAAAAACTCTGGCGCCGAAGGAATAAGCCATGACCGCACCCAAATTGGAAACCGAATGATCTGAGTAACCCAGCCGACAACCGAAATCAGCAAGTTCTTTCAATGCAGAGATGTTGAGTTCATTTACCGGAGCTGGGTAATTTGACGTGCAGTGCATGATTGTAGTGTTGGTGATTTCATCACCGATATGCTCCAGAACTTCAATGTGGCTGAGTAATGCGTCTGAAGTCGGTACCAGATTGTCTGGTATCAACCCCATCGCTTGCGCGCGCCCGAATCGTATTACTTCTATGGCTTTCTTGACCTCACGCAAATTAGACATACCCGTAGAGACATACAGATGAGCTTTCGTTTTTGCGGATTCCCACAGAAGCCGCAAGAAAGTAAGGTCTCCACTTGAAAACTTGAGCTCTGAATGACCGAGTTCAGCGACGAGGAACTTCATCGACTCAACATCGAAAGGCGTAGCCAAAAGATAAATGCCGCAGGACTTTGCGAAAAGGTCCAGCTCTGAAACTTGATCGAAAGATAGGCTCAG
>JACCDH010406032.1_pt1 | contig 11200 bp, 4 predicted proteins | sample 7442481 | NCBI WGS metagenome assembly JACCDH01 (sample SAMN15323433, study PRJNA562643) | freshwater metagenome | isolation source: river surface water | place: USA:Blue River Watershed | collected 2017-08-15 | reverse complement strand
TATATTTTATTAAAGAAACTATTTTTTATTTTTTATCTTATTTCATTTTAGTTATATATTATTATTTTTTAAAATATATATATATTTTATTAAAAAATGCCACCAAAAGTATCAACAAAAGAAGAAAATAATAGGGCAAGAAGAGCAACAATAGGTCGACGTCAACAACAATTACCTAGTCAGAAACCAGTTTCAGCTCCACTTCCATTACAAGGTGCTTCAGCTGGAAGAGGTTCAGCTCCACTTCCATCACAAGCTACTCCAGTTAGAAGAGGTTCAACTCCAGCTTCATCCCCATCACAAGGTACTCCAGTTAGAAGAGGTTCCGCTTCATCTTTACCACAAGGTAATCCAGTTAGAAGAGGTTCTGCTTCATCTCAATTACAAGGTTCACAATCAACATATCAATTACATACTGCTGCTTCTTTAGCACACTTACAATCAACAGAAGGAGAAGAAAAAGAAGAAAAAAAAATAAAAAGTACAAGAGTACAATCCCCCAATAATATTGAAAATTCATCAATTACACATCAACTTAGAAATCAAGCAACATTACACACAAAAATAATACGAAAATATGTAAATAAATATTATACTATAAATCCGTCACTTATTTATAATAATAAAGCGCTTATTACTTCAATCACTCGTCCGAATCCTACATCTGAATTATTAAATGATTTATATATTAAAATTATTGATCAAGAAAATTTTCAATTTTATTTTAAAAATATTGTTCAGATAAATACTTACTTAATTAATTTAATTAATTCAACAATAGTATTAAAGCTATCTTTAGGTGAAAAAAAAAATAAACTTAATAAAATATATAATATACTTCAATATTCTTTAACTAAACTTAATGATTACAGTACTCATCATCGTACTAAAGAACAACAAATAAAAAGTCGTATTGATTTTGTAAAAGAAACAACTATGACAATTAATGGTATAATTGATCTAATACCAGATGAATATAGATTAATACCATATAATAATAGAAATATATATGATAATTTAAACTATTTAAAAGAGCCAGAAAATCAAAGTCAAAATTTTACAGGAAAAATAATAAACAAAACAGGAAAACTTTATTATTTAATCGATATAAGTACACCTAGTCGAATTGATAGTAAAGTTATAAATATTAGTAAAGATGGATTCACATTAAAATATAATCATGATTGGGAATCATTAATAATTGTGGATAAAATTAATAGAGAAGATTCATATAAATTAAAACACAGAACTTTTGATACAACAAGTTGTAAAATATCAAACCCAGCAAAAGAAACTACTGAAATTATTCAAGTAACTAAAGTTAATCCAATTCAAACCTCATTATCAAATTATGATAGTATAACTATACCAATGAACATATTAGATGAACATATACACGCTGTAGTTTTAAATAGAATATGTAGATATGTTGATGCTAAAATAGGTAAAATTACAAATAACTCACAAATACAATCTGATATAAATTATGAATCAGGAAAAAATTATATTCGTTTTTTATATAATAATTTAAATACATATTTACCTTTACCAAATGAAAGTTATATTGAAAATTATAATATACTTTTACATTTTTATATTACTTTATTTTTACATAAACAATTAATAGATAGAAATCATCTTGTAGGTGGTTTAATAAATGATATTCAAGCTGAAAGACCTAACTTAGAAAATTTAAAATATATTATTCATATATGTAAAAGATTACTTAAATACAGAAGCTTTAATGTTATTGTTGAAAATATAAATGTTTCTGAAAAAATATATAATTATATTATGAATATTTTAAGACTTATTTATGGTTATATATGTAGTCATGATTTTAATGTAGATAAAAAAAGACAAATTGATATATTACTTGGATTTAATATATGTGAAGGGGAATTATATTTAGATATTACAAAAAAGATTTTAAATATAAATCTTTCTTATAATGATTTTAAAACATATATAGATAATATTGATATACGTCGAAATATTAAAAACAAATTTATATTATACAGAAAAGTTATAAATGAACTTATTTTTTATTATTTTCATAATACTATACATAATAACGAATTTCAAATTCCTTCCGATTTTGTTCTTTTAGACCATCTTTTAAAAATTAATGATGAATATAAATATACTCCAACACGTGACCCTACTAATAGAACAGTTTTAAGATATAAAACACATTTATGGTATAATTATAGTCCTGCCGGAATAAGTGAAAGTGGTACAAGGATTCCTGAGATTAAATCATCATTAAATAGATATAATATAACAACAAAAAGTATACCACCACCAACAAACGTACATGTACAAATAAGAAATCGACAATCTATTGATTTTTTAAATGAAATATTTAATAACCCAAATCCTATAAATGAAGTTATAAATAATAGAATAATTAATGATAATATACTTGCTAAAATATTATATTTTTATTTTATTTTTAATAAAGAATTAAATATAATTAAAGTACAATGTGATAGTGAAATAAGCTTATTACAGCAAAAAGAAAGAAATAAAAAAATATCTGATCAAGAAAGAGCCCATTTAACATACCTTCAACAATTTGTAAATAATAAATTAAAATTAAATGATGAAGAAAAGTATTTCTTTACAGATATTCTTGAATATCAATTTTATTTATATCATATTATTCGTAAAAAAATTGAATACGACGGTATTAATATATGGACTCTAAAACCAGCTGATATGTCTGAGATTAATTATAACTATTTTAAAGCATCAACAATATTACAAGCAGTTTCTCCAATTACATATGATGTACTTCATAGTTATTATAATCTTCATTTAACAAACCTTCAAAATATAATACAAAAAGGAGTAACTATGAGCTATATAAATTTTATGGAAAATATAGATAGAGAATTAAAATCATTAAATGTTGGAAAAGTTATTCAATATATACATATATATCCTCCTTTTAATATAACTAATTTATTAGCTCATATTAATGGTTTTGTACAAAATCCATTTATGACATGTTATAATAATTTAGTTAGAAGCGCAACACGTGGTTCACTTAATAGAAATAATAATTTTATAAATTTCGCATTTTTAGAAAATTATATTAATAATCCAGTAAATATGAATAATATTAATTGTTTATTAAATCGTGAAAATATAAATTCTTATATATTATTACCAGTGGCTTCTGAAAGTGATGAAAATAAAAAAAATAAATTAACAAATTTAATAAAATTAATTCCACATATTATATTTTATTATTATAAATATATTAAAAATAGAATAAATGATGACATGGCTACTTTTTTAACAATTGTTGATAATAAAGTATTAATCGTACATTTTTTAAGATTTATTGAAAATGTATTAGGAGATTTTATTACTTTATTAATTGGAGAAAATATGTCATATATAAATGTACCAAATATTATAATAGCTCCATTAAATACTACAAATCCAGATTTATATAATATGATATATAAAATAAATAAAATAGTTTATAAAAGTTTAGAAGATTTATATGAAAAATTATATGAAAATGATTTAATAAATACTATTAATGATATTCCATTTAGTGACTCTGTAAGAACAACTTATGGAAATATAAATCTTCTTCGTGAATATATATCACAAACATATTCTACTTTTATAACAAGAAATAATTATATTAAAAGTAATATTCCAGATTATAGTCGTTTAAATAAAGAAGCAGCACGTAGATTTATAAGAAATGAAAATATTACTATACGACGAGCAATCCATTATTTAAGTAATAAACCAGAAGCTGTTCCACTTAATTTACAAGGAAAATTTACAAACAAATATAATTCTTTTTATAGAAATTTAAATGTTAAAAATTTAAATATGAAAACATATAGTCATAATATAAACGCAAAAACAAATGTATCATTATTTAGAAAAAAGTTTTATAATGAAAAAATAGGAATCACATTCACACATCCGATAAATAGATATTTATATTCTTATCAACAAAGAATTATTTAATTATTTTTATTTATTTTTATTTTTTATAAATACTTTCTAATGTTAAAGTATATATATTTAGTTATTTTTATAAAAGAAAAATGGCGGCACAAATAGCAACAATTAATTTTGACCCATATCGGTTTGATGAACCAATTGTCAATGGTGACAATGTTTATCAAATTCTTAGAGGTAATTTAGTCCGTAACACTAATGGTCAACGTTTTAGAATGAATAATCAAGCAGGAGGTTATGGTCATATTTCAAGATTTGTAAGTCCGGCAGAAAATCCTGCTCAAGGAGGACCAAATCCAACACGTGAAATTGCAATGTTTTTAAGTCAAGATGGAATAGATAATATTCAAGTACAAGTAGCAGGAAACAATGTTGATATTGCTGAACCAAATTTTCCAACTTATCCAAAATGTATTTATTATAGAGCTAACGAAGCAGATATAATTGTTGTTTCTCAATATCAAGCTCAAGATGGTGAGGATGAGGATTTAATTAGAAGAACAAATTTATATAACGCTTTAAGAAAAGCAGTTAGCTTAATTCCTATTGCTGCGATTGATGCTTTTATAGTTCCTGCTTATATGAATGCTGAAATACAATCAACATTATATAATGGAGCTAATGCTCAAAATCCACAGGGTCAAGCAATTAATATAAGAAGAATCCATTCTTTACATCCATTAATGATAATCTTATTATTAGAAAATATAACTCGACATGCTTATACAGTATATGATGATGCTTATCAACAAGCAGCAGTACAAGCAGTAGGAGGAGCAGCAGCAGAACGCGCAGCAGGACAAGCAGCAGGACAAGCAGCAGCACAACCAGAAATAGAAAAAATAAACACAATTTTATCTGCTTTAACACGAGAACAACGTAGTGTATTACTTTCATATAATACTTCAAATGAATTGATTCAAATGTATGTAGGTTGGTTAGATTCTGTTGGACAAACACGTAATCCAAGACAAATGGCCGATGTAACAGTACAATTAATAAATCGATTAGTTGAACGTTCAATGACTTTAAATGAACAACTTGTTGCTGCGCAACAACAAGTTATTGCTACAGAAGCTGCTAGAGCACAAATGGAAATTGAACGAAATGCGGCTCTACAAGCAGTACAAGATGCGGCTGATGCTGCCGCAGCACCAGGAGGTCCTCAACAACAAGCCCAACAAGCCCAACAAGCCCAACAACAAGCCGAAGCTGACTTATTACAAGCCGAAGCTGACTTAGAACAAGCCCAAAATCAGTTACAAGCACGTACACAAGAACTAGTTGCTGCTAGAGCAGAATGTGATAGACTTAGAGCTGAAAATCGTAGTTTACAAACTACTATTATGATGTTAAAAAGTAAATTAAGTGATTATCAATATTTACATAATAGTATTTTTGGTGCTTTACAAAATGCTTATACAACTTCTACACAAATGAACGCTGCTACACATGTTCAAGCAAAAGAAGTAATAACAGGTTTATTAGCTCCAGGTGGTCAACCAATTTTAGGTATAGTTGGTGGTGGTAAAAAAAGAAAAATAAAAGGTGGTGAAGTATCTGTATTTAAATCTGAATTATCAGCAATGAATAAATATTCAAACTTAATAAACGGTAATATTTATAAGCCTATAAAAGAGAATCAAGAATTTAAAAATATTATATCAAGTATAAATTTAATATCTGAAGGTTATTCACAAGAAAGTTTTACTAATCTTATAAAAAATATAGATGGTTTATTAAATAAACAAACAAATGAAACTATGAAATCTAAAATATCAAAATATTTATATTCATTAATTGGTGATAAAAAGGGAATGGTTAATAATAGTAATATTAATGTTAAAAAAGCGCATGAAACTATACAAATTAATAAGTTAAAAGAGTTTTTTAATACTAATGGTAGTGGAAAATTAGTATTAAAAAGCAATAAAAATGTTAAAAATATTCCGTATTTAAGTATTTTAAGTAGTTCAAATAATTTAAATAGTTTGAGTGCTGAAAACAAAAATATGATTCTTAAAGCTCAAGAATTTATAAAGGAACATCGTAAAGTTGTAACTCCACCAAATGCTCCTGTAACTACTGCTTCAACAAGTGCTAACAATTCTACTGTAAATCCTAATAAAATAATGAATATTAATAGATTAGAAAGTTCAATTAAAAGTATAGTAGAAAATACAAGTAAAGCCCCTAAAAATAAATTTAATGCTATTTATAATTTAAAGATTAACAATTCAGTTACTAAACCTATGCTTAATAAAAGAAAATCGGAAGAATTAATTAAAATATATATTCAATATTTAAGAACATTTAATTTAACAAATGAAACTATTAAATCTTATTTACCACGATATGATAGTCATAGCCAAAATATAACTTTTTATATTTATGTTGGAAATCAAACAGAAGAAAAACGTATAGTTAGTGCGCTTGAAGAAGCCGAATTTAATAAAATATTACAAGAAGCAATTCAAAATAATCCTATTCCTAAGAATGCTTCAGCATCTACAGCTCAAGTAACTACTGCTCCAACAAATGCTACTGTTGTAACATCTAAAAAATTATTAAGTAGCAACGATATTAATAAACTAATATCAAACTATAATCCATCAGCTAATAATGCTACAAAATCAACTGAATTAGAAGGTATTCAATATATAATTGATAGTAATGAATTTAATATAACAAATCAACAAAAAGATAAATTATTAGATCATTATCATACAATTTTACAATCAATAAAGAATAATACAGAACATAAAAATGAAGGACAAATTAAAAATATAATGAGTCAATACAAACCATATAAAAATAGAGTATCTAAAAACGCATCTACTGCTCAAGTAACTACTGCTCCTGTACCTACTGTTCCTGTAGCTACTGCTCCAGTAAAAAAAAAAATATCAAATTTTTTTAATATAAATGGAAATGATGTAGAATTTAAAGAAAATGTGCGTATATCTAATATTGAAAAATTAATAAAAAATAAAACATTAAGAGAAAATAAAGAAATATTACAAAATAATAGTTTAAGTAATGAAAACCGTGAAAAAATTAAGAATTTTATAAATAGAAATCCAGTTAATAATTCAACTCTTCCTATGTTACAAAATGAAAATATAAACAAATTAACTAACGACGAAATAGAAGGTGAATTAAATAGTATACAAGATTTATTAGAACATATAAAAGCACAAGCACGTATTTCAAAATCTGGTCGTAATAAACAATTAGAGTATTATAATAAGTTATTTACAAAATTAAACCCTAAAAAGGATAGTGATGTTAATCGTAAATATTCAAGCTATAAACCTTATAAAAAATATAAAAACTCTCAAACAGCTTAATAAAAATAATTTTTTAAATAAATTTTTTTTCATAAATATTATTAATATAATATAGTATATGTATATTATATTAAACATCAAATATGATTAATAATAATCGTATTTTAGGTAAAAAAAAAGATGAACTTATTTTAACAAAAGAAGATTTAATTTTTTTAAATGATTTATTAAAAAATACATCAGCATTATCTATATCAAATGCTTCCATAAAAGGTCGTTTTTTAGGAATCATGAATAAAATATCTTCATTATCTTTAACACAAGAAAATTTAATAAATATTTTTGAAGGATTACATTTAGGAAATAGTGAAAGTATACAAAATTTATTTACAAATTTTAATTTTAAAAAATTAATTGAAGACCCATCTACATTTATAAATAGTTATCAAATAAATAATTCAAATTTATCAGCAAATAATAAAAATAAATTTGAAAAATTAAGTTATATAATTAACAAAGACCCATCAAATCCTACACCAAAATCAAAAATAGGTAAATCTGTTTTAATCTTTTTTTTTATATTATCGCAAATAGTAAAATATATTAAAATGAAAAAAGCAATTTTCAACGGTGCTTTAAATCGTAATATACGAACAAATTCTTTAAATATTAATAAAGCAACGGAAGCATTTAATGAATTTAAATTTCTTGCGAAAAAGTTTTTAAAAATGCGTGAAAAAATATTTGAATTAACTCAACTTCAATATGCTGAACAAAATATTCCAAAAGATACTATTCTTTATACAAGACCAATAATACCAGCTAGTAGTATAGCATCAGCACCAGTTCCTAAAAAAAGTATAGCATATGAATTTCATTATTTTATATATTATCATTTTTTTAAAAATGAAATCAATCATATATTATTAAAATATAATAAGATAAGTGAATCTATTTTAAAATATAATGATTTTATAAAAATTAAAGTAAGTGAACAAATTAAATTTTATTCAAATATAATATTATTTACAAATATTAAAAAAAGAGTTACTACTGCTACCGGTGCGCAAAGAGAAGACCCTGTAGATATTACATTTAAAAATAATCCATTAAATTTAAAAGTTTGTTATAAATATTTAGATGCATCAAATTATTATAATAAAAATGGTATAAAACAAACAAATAGTGGTTTACTTGACCCATTAGGTTTAAAACCAAAACCACAGCCAGTAGGAGCATCACCAATAGTAGAACCAATATGTGATTTTAATACTATATTTAATATAAATTCAATATTATATTTAAAAAGACATAAAAACGCATCAAATGAAGAAATATATGAATATAATGTTATAACAAAGCGAAATAAAACGCATTTTTTATATAATGTTAAAGCGCAATTTTTTGGAAATGAATATAAAATTATTGAATCAAAACGACCTAAAATACACTTTTTAGACATGAATAAATATAGTACTCCAGAATATACAGAAAAGTATGGTTCTATTATATTAATTTCATATCAAGGATAAAAAAATAAAAATAAAAATAAAAATAAAAAAGTACTTTAATAATATATAATTAAATTATAAAAATAAATTTATTTTTATAAATTAAATATAGGTAAATATTTTATTTTAAATAAAAATGAGTAAAAATTATTTTGGAAAAGCACCATTAAATTATGTAAAAAATGAATATGTTAAAAAAATAAAAGAAGATTCAAAAGCAATTTTAAATAATTCAAGTACAACATCCAATATAAAAAAGAAAAAATTAGATGAAATTTTTCAAAAACCTGAATTTAAAACATTTGTAAATGATTTAAAATTACGTATTGCGAAATTAAATAGAGAATATATTGTTCAAAAATCAAATAATAATCCAAAAGTTTCACCACAAGTTGCTTCTTTAGCTGAAACATTAAATGCTTATACAAATGAATTAGTTGGATTTTATGAAAATACTTATTACAATATTCCAAATAATAGTAATCAAAAAGAGTTTATAAGAGATTTAAAAATGATAATAAGTACATATGGAAAATTACAAGAAGATTTAACAAATATTATATATACATCAAATAGTGTAGAAAATATAATTAAAACAAAAGGATTAAATGTTGTTGACTCTTATAAATCGGAAACAATAAAAAAGATAGAAAATAAATTTTTAGATGATTTACGTAAAAAAATAGAATCACAACCAACTCCACAATCTATACCAACAGAAATAGGTTCACAACAAAAAACTCAAGTACCAGTTCCACAAACTGTATCAACACAACAATCAGAAATAGAATCAAATATAGAGAATAATTGTAATAATTGTTATAGAAATAGTGTAATTCATTTGTTAACAACATTATTAAGAGATGATGATTTTAAAGGAAATGATATAAATAAAGCTTTTAATATTGATCCGAATGATGATAATTGTAATACAAAAGAAAATTTAAAAAATTTATTAATAAATTTAGTACAAAACAAACCATTTCATCCGCAATCTATTTTACAAACATATAATCCATTATTAATATATTCATTGCTATATAAAAATGGTAATAATTTTGTTTTAAATCAAAATAATAAATTTAAAATAAAAATCAATAATACAATAATAGATACTTTAGATTCATTATGTCGTTTTTATCCAAATTTAAATACAAATAGTATATCATCTAAAGAGCATTATTTTAATATATTTAAAGATAATTTAAAAAAACATATTACAATTAGTGATACAAATAATAAAAATACATTAGATAAAGATGTATATATAGATTTAATTATAAATTCCATATATAAATCATATGGTAACTCTTTATTATATTTAATATCTGAACATGGTTTGTTTCAATCACGTATTTTTAGTACTAATTTTTTAAATAATATAAAAATAAATGATAATACTTATGTTTTAACTAGTTTTAAAAATACTGTTTTAAATAAAAATAGTGGATTACGTTTTGAAAATTATCATAATTTAGAGGATGTAATATTAAATGCTTTAAAAAAGCATACGTTTACAAATAATTCAAATAAATATATTATATTATCAACAGGTGATTTAGCAAAATTTACAAATAAAAATTTTAACTATTTATTTAAAATAAATAATAATTATTACGAAGTAAAAGATATAATTTATGCTTCGGGGGGTCATTATATATCAGTAAATTTAAGAAATAATCAATGGTATAAATATGATGATTTAAATAGAAATGACCCAACTTTATTAGTACAAAATGCTTCTCAAGGTACTGTTAATTTTGATATACGTGGATTTTATCCAAATATATTTTTATTAAAAAAAATTGGACCAGTTACTCCTTAATTATTATTTTTAAATAATTCTTTATAATCAGCATGTAAAACATTTACTTCAATTATATTTTTATTTTTAAAATCTTTTTCATTTTCACTTTCATTTTCACAATCACTAAATAATATATAAATATGATTTCTGGAATCATCACTTTCTTCATTATATAAACCATAATGATGAATAACTCCAATATACGGATGTTTAAAATCGGAAGGTTGAATAGCACATTTTAATAATGTTTGGTCAAAAAGGTTAATATAAATGTAACCATCATTATTTTCTTTAAAATTAAATTTTTTATGAATAAGTAAATCGTATTCATTAATTCTTGTAAATCCATAATTTTGAGAATCTTCTTTTTGATAAATATTAAAAACCACATCACCACGAATTTCATAATTATCAAATAAATTTCCACCATTTTCTAAAAGAACCATTCGTCCTTTAAGTGGTAAATCCAAAGATTTTTTAACTTCAACACCATTTTTATAAATATTATATTCAACTTTTTTAGTTTCGCCATTATAAATATCTTTTAATGAAACATATAAATCATAAACAATGGATTCAGGTTTTCCTGAATAAAC
>JACCDH010288551.1_pt1 | contig 11200 bp, 10 predicted proteins | sample 7442481 | NCBI WGS metagenome assembly JACCDH01 (sample SAMN15323433, study PRJNA562643) | freshwater metagenome | isolation source: river surface water | place: USA:Blue River Watershed | collected 2017-08-15 | reverse complement strand
GGATTCATGACTTGTCGGCACCCGATCCGTTCTTTATCTTGCCGTTGGTCATGACGCTGACCACTTTGCTGCAAACCGCATTGAACCCCGCGCCACCAGATCCCATGCAGGCCAAAATGATGTGGATCATGCCGTTGGCGTTCAGCGTGATGTTCTTCTTCTTCCCTGCGGGCTTGGTGTTGTACTGGATCACGAACAACGTGCTGTCTATTGCCCAACAGTGGCTCATCAACGTGCGCATGGGTGTGCCACCTCAATTCAACTTGCCTAAGTTCTGATTTAGAAAATAGGTATTCAGAAACCCGCCACCTTTGGATGGCGGGTTTTTTTCTGGACAATCTAGCCATGCTCGCCCTTCATGACGCCCCCATCATTGCCATTGCCACCGCTCCTGGCCGTGGTGCCGTGGGCATTGTGCGTGTCAGCGGTAAAAATTTAGGTGCGTTGGTGCAAGCGCTGTGTGGTCGTGAGTTGAAGCCGCGTGAAGCCACATACATGCCGCTGCCAGACGAAGCGGGCGCCCCTATTGACCATGTCTTGGCATTGCACTTTCCAGGTCCCAACAGCTACACCGGCGAAGACGTGTTGGAGCTGCAAGCACACGGCGGCCCTGTCGTGCTGCAACTCATTGTGGCGCGTTGCCTGCAAGTGGCAGCGGCATTGAACGAAAACAACAAGCCTTTATTGCGTGGTTTACGGTTGGCCCAGCCAGGTGAATTCACACAACGCGCGTTCTTGAATCACAAACTCGATTTGGCCCAAGCTGAGGCGGTGGCCGATTTGATTGATGCCAGCACCGAGGCGGCTGCGCGTGGTGCCAGTCGATCTTTGGCGGGGGCTTTTTCGGATGAAATTCATCAGCTGCGTGATGCGTTGATTCATTTGCGCATGTTGGTCGAAGCGACGCTCGACTTCCCCGAAGAAGACATCGATTTTCTAAAGCAAGCCGACGCTCAGGGACAGCTCACGCGTTTGCAACAAAACCTGGCGCGTGTGATGGCACAAACCAAGCAAGGTGCGCTGCTGCGCGAAGGCATTCGCGTGGTCATCGCGGGTCAACCAAACGCAGGCAAGAGCTCTTTGCTCAATGCACTCGCAGGCGCAGAGCTGGCGATCGTCACGCCAATTGCGGGAACCACGCGCGACGTGGTGCAGCAAACGATTCAAATTGAGGGCGTTCCCTTGCATGTGGTCGACACGGCAGGGTTGCGCGAGCATCCAGACGTAGACGAGGTTGAGCGCATCGGCATTGCCCGCGCGTGGGACCAAATTGGTCAGGCTGATGCGGTGCTGTTCTTGCATGACCTCACGCGCCAAGAAGATGTCGCTTATGCCGCGGCAGACAAGCAGATTGAACAAACCTTGCAAGGCAAGTTAGATGCACACGTGCCAGTCTTGCACCTGTGGAACAAAGCCGATGCACGCAGCGTGGCTGCAACATTGCCAACTCAAGAGGGGAAGGCGCCTGCCACACACATCACCTTGTCTGCCAAAACAGGCGATGGGTTGCCTGCTTTGCGCCAACAATTGTTGAACGTGGTGGGTTGGCAAGGGGGCAGTGCCGAAGGGATGTTCATGGCCCGCGAGCGCCACGTGCAAGCCCTGCATGAAGTCGATGAACACCTCATGTTAGCCAATGCCAGTTTGCAAGCACAAGTGCCCGCACTTGATTTATTGGCTGAAGAATTGCGCTTAAGTCAAAACGCACTCAACACCATCACGGGCGAATTCACGCCAGACGATTTGCTGGGTGTGATCTTCTCAAGTTTTTGCATTGGCAAATAAGTCGCCTGCACCCATAAAATCAAACCATGACCCAAAACCAAGCAAACACAGCAGGCGCTCAAATGCCGTTGGATGACCAGCGTATTTTGCAGCTTGCCCACGACACGCTCGACATCGAAGCCGATGCGGTGCGCCATTTGCGCAATGGCTTGTCGCCAAGTTTTGCGCAGGCTGTGCACGCGATCCTCAAAGTGAAAGGTCGTGTGGTCGTGATGGGCATGGGCAAAAGCGGCCATGTGGGCCGCAAGATCACAGCCACCCTCGCCTCTACGGGTACGCCGGCCATGTTTGTGCATCCCGCAGAAGCCAGTCACGGCGACTTAGGTATGGTCAAAGACACAGATTTGGTGATAGCTATTTCTAACAGTGGCGAGAGTGACGAGCTCGCCGCGATTTTGCCAGTGCTCAAGCGTCAAGGCGTTCCATTGGTTGCGCTCACGGGTGGTGCAGATTCAACCTTAGCCAATCATGCCGACATTGTGCTCAACACGGGTGTGTTGAAGGAAGCTTGCCCACTCAACTTGGCCCCTACGGCCAGCACCACCGCACAAATGGCCATGGGCGACGCCTTGGCTGTTGCGTTGCTAGATGCACGAGGTTTCAAAGCCGAAGATTTTGCGCGTTCACACCCAGGTGGCGCATTGGGCCGTCGATTGCTCACCCATGTGAGCGATGTCATGCGCAGCGGTGAAGCTGTGCCTTGCGTGTTGCCCACAGTCAGTTTCAGCGACTTGATGCGCGAGATGAGCGCCAAAGGTCTGGGAGCGTCCGCCATTGTGGATGCCAACAAAAAAGTGTTGGGCATCTTTACCGATGGCGATTTGCGTCGCCTCATCGAAACGGGCACAGACATGCGACAACTGACCGCCGAGCAAGTGATGCACGCCAACCCCCGTACGGTGCGTTCGGGTGCGTTGGCTGCAGAAGCGGCAGAGCTGATGGAGTTGCACCGCATCACCAGCGTGTTGGTGGTGGACGAGCATGGCATGTTGTGCGGAGCCATCAACACCAACGACTTGATGCGCGCGAAAGTTATTTGATGCGTACACATATGCCTGCGTTGAACTTCGATCCTGCTTTGTTGCTGCGCGCGCAAAACGTGCGGGTTGCGTTTTTTGATGTCGATGGCGTGCTCACCGATGGTGGTTTGCTGTTTACCGAAAGTGGCGAAACCATCAAACGCTTTTGCACCCTTGATGGCCATGGTTTGAAGATGTTGCAAAAAGCAGGCATTACGCCGGCCGTCATCACAGGCCGAGACAGTGCGCCGCTGCGTGCACGTCTCAAAGCCCTTGGCATCACGCATGTGCGCTATGGCACAGAAGACAAAGCACCAGCAGCCCAAGAAATTTTGAGCGAGCTTGGCTTAGATTGGTCCCAAGCCGCGCACATGGGTGACGACTGGCCTGATATGCCAGTGATGACCCGTGCGGCATTTGCCTGCGCGCCGAGCAATGCACACATCGAAGTCAAAACCATTGCGCATTACGTGACCGAACGTGAAGGTGGTAACGGAGCTGTCCGCGAGTTTTGTGATTTGCTGTTGGTTGCCAGTGGTCGCTACGCTGAGCTATTGAAGGCTTACACCCAATGAGTGCAGCAGCGCCTTTGTCGCTGCTGATGCGCGTGCGCCGCGTCCTTGATCGTTTGGCGGTCTACTTGCCGTTGGTCTTGATGGGCCTCATGGCCATGACCAGCTATTGGTTGTTGCGCAACACGCCCAAGTTGTCGGATACCGAAGTCGAGGCAGCGCCCCGTCATGAGCCCGACTATTACATGCGTGATTTTTCGGTCAAAGTTTTTGAGCCAGACGGTCGGTTGAAAAGCGTCATCGTAGGAACCGAGGGGCGCCACTATCCAGACACAGACACGTTAGAAATTGATCAACCCCGCATTCGTATCATGGGCGCTGAAGGCAAGGTCACCACGGCCTCTGCTGTGCGTGGATTGATCAATGCCGACGGTTCAGAAGCTCAGTTATTTGAGAAGGCTGTCGTGGTGCGCGAAGCCGCGGTCAATGCGCAAGGGGTGTCCACGCCGCGCAGTGAGTTGCAAAGCGACTTCTTGCATTTTTTTGCCAACACCGAGCAAGTGAAATCGCATTTGCCTGTGGTGATGATTCGTGGTTCGGGTGATCGGTTCACGGGCGATGGCATGGGCTTTGACAATTTGGCCCGTACCGTGGAAATCAATGGCCGTGTTCGTGGCGTACTGCAGCCACGCAAACAAAGAGATAAACAATAAAAAAGGCTCCCAAGGGAGCCTTTTGATTTGCAGTGAAGCAGATCGATCAGTAGCTGTTGCCACCACCGAAACCGCCGCGACCACCGCCGCCGCCTTCACGACGACCGCCGCCAGCACCGCCACCGCCGTAGGGGCTACGGAAACCACCGCCGCCTTCGCGACCGCCACCACCGTAGCCGCCACCGCCATCACGGCCGCCGAAGCCGCCTGTGCGTGGAGGACGTGGCTCCATAGGACGGGCTTCGTTCACCACGAGGCTACGACCACCCAAAGGTGCGCCGTTCATGCCTTCGATGGCGGCTTGCGCTTCGGCATCGCTGCCCATTTCGACGAAGCCAAAACCTTTGGAGCGGCCAGTGTCGCGCTCCATCATGACTTTGGCGCTGGTCACTGAACCGAATTGACCGAAAGATTGCTCGAGGTCGTTGTCACGTACCGAGTATGGCAAGTTGCCGACGTACAGTTTGTTGCCCATGAAAGGGACTCCTTAAAACACAAAAACAAAGCGATGGAGTCCCGAACCGAAACTGACCTATCACCAAATACAACCCTGAGGGTGCGTACCACCCACGAGGTTGTGGGCATTATGGAGCACAAGTTGACTAAATTACCAAGCGTTTACCTGTATTTAGGTCAATTCATGCCCGAAAAACCACATTTCAAAGCGCTTACCAGCTCACCTCACGGTCGGGGGAGGAGGTGATTTTGTGGACGGTTAAGTCTGCACCTTCAAATTCTTCCTCTTGGCTCATGCGCAAACCGACCGTCATTTTGAGTACGCCGTATACGACGAAGCCACCGGTCAACGCCCAGGCCACACCCATGGCTGTACCCGCTAATTGCGCAGTGAAGTTGATGCCGCCAATACCGCCGAGTGCTTGCGTGCCAAAAATGCCAGCAGCAATACCACCCCACGTGCCGCACAAACCGTGCAGAGGCCACACCCCCAACACATCGTCAATGCGCCACTTGTTTTGAGTCAGCGTGAACATCACGACAAAAATGCCACCCGCCACAGCGCCCACGACCAAGGCCCCCATAGGATGCATCAAATCAGAACCCGCGCAGACAGCAACCAAACCAGCCAGGGGGCCGTTGTGCACAAAGCCAGGATCGTTCTTGCCCATGATGAGAGCCACCAACGTGCCACCGACCATCGCCATCAATGAGTTCACGGCAACGAGGCCAGAGATTTTGTCGAGGGTTTGGGCACTCATCACATTGAAACCAAACCAACCCACGATCAAAATCCACGCCCCCAAGGCGAGAAACGGAATGCTTGAAGGTGGGTGTGCAGAAATTGCCCCGTCTTTTCGGTAGCGATTGCTGCGTGCGCCCAACAACAACACGGCAGGCAATGCAATCCAACCCCCAACGGCGTGAACCACGACCGAGCCAGCGAAGTCGTGGAACTCATCACCGGTCAAAGCCTTGAGCCAAGCTTGAAAACCAAAATGTTGGTTCCACGCAATGCCTTCAAAGAAGGGATAAATAAAACCGACGATGATGCCCGTGGCAATCAGTTGCGGCCAAAACTTGGCACGCTCTGCAATGCCGCCCGAGATGATGGCGGGAATTGCCGCGGCAAATGTCAACAGGAAAAAGAACTTCACCAGCTCGTATCCGTTTTTATCTGCCAAGGATTCCGCGCCCATCATGAAGCTTGTGCCGTAAGCCACGCCGTAACCCACCACGAAATAAGCGAGGGTAGACACACAAAAGTCCACCAAAATTTTCACCAACGCATTCACTTGGTTTTTGCGACGAACCGTGCCCAGCTCTAAAAACGCAAAGCCTGCGTGCATGGCGAGCACCATGATGGCGCCAAGCAGAATGAACAAAGCATCTGCGCCCTGTTTGTGTGCATCCATAAATCAATCCTTGGAGTTTTGTTTTGTTTTGGTGCGTTTTTGCACCCTTGTTTCGATATGCACCGGATGTATGCAAAAAATGCACCAAAGGGTGAACACTCGCCACGGTAGGATGGCGACATGGAAGCTTTTTTGATATCAACAGGCATCGTCGCCCTTGCAGAAATGGGTGACAAAACGCAACTTTTATCTTTGGTTCTTGCCGCGCGTTTTCGCAAGCCTTGGCCAATCGTGTGGGGCATTTTGGTCGCGACGTTGGCCAACCACGCACTCGCTGGAGGTTTGGGTACGTGGCTCACGGGCCTCATGGGGCCCACCGTTTTGCGTTGGGTGTTGGGCGTGTCATTTTTGGCCATGGCAGCGTGGATGCTGGTGCCCGACTCGTTGGATGATGACGATGCGGATGTGAAACCCAAATTCGGTGTGTTCGGGACAACCGTGATTGCCTTTTTCTTGGCGGAGATGGGGGACAAAACCCAAATCGCGACGGTGATGTTGGCTGCGGAATACCAGTCGTGGTTATGGGTGGTTGCTGGTACGACCTTAGGCATGATGCTGGCGAATGCACCTGTGGTGTGGTTTGGCGAGCGCATCACGCGCTTGGTGCCGCTCACTTGGGTGCATCGCATCAGCGCTGCAGTGTTTGTGGTGCTTGGGGTGTTGGTGTTGTTTGGCAGCGAAGCCCCTGATACGCACAGCAAGTCGCAGGACGCAACGGTACAGATAGCTGCACCGAGTGAGTTGCCAGCCTCTGCCGTGTCTGCTGGTGCCAGCGCGCCATAAGCACGGTTATTTGCCGATGACGCGCACCATTTCCAAACACTTGTTGGAATAGCCCCATTCGTTGTCATACCAGCTGACAATTTTGATGAAAGTGTTGTCTAAAGCCAGGCCTGCGTCAGCATCAAAGACCGACGTGCAAGACTCGCCTCGGAAGTCGGTAGACACCACTTTTTCGTCGGTGTAACCGAGCACGCCTTTCAAAGCGCCCTGGCTCTGCGCTTTCATTTCCGCGCAAATTTCGGGGTACGTCGCTTCTGTGTTCAGCTCCACGGTCAAATCGACCACCGAGACATCGGACGTGGGCACACGAAACGCCATCCCTGTCAGCTTGCCCTTGACCTCTGGAATCACCACACCCACCGCTTTGGCTGCGCCAGTGCTAGACGGGATGATGTTTTCCAAAATGCCGCGGCCGCCCCGCCAGTCTTTGCTGGAGGGCCCATCCACGGTTTTTTGAGTGGCCGTGGTGGCGTGCACGGTGGTCATCAACCCGCGTTTGATGCCCCACTTGTCATTCAGCACTTTGGCGACTGGGGCCAAGCAGTTGGTCGTGCACGAGGCGTTGGAGATGATGGGTTGACCCGCGTATGTGGTGTGGTTCACGCCGTACACAAACATGGGCGTGTCGTCTTTGGATGGGGCGGACATCAGCACCTTTTTTGCACCTGCGGTCAGATGCTTTTCGGCACTGGCGTGGTCCAAAAAGAGACCGGTTGACTCCACCACCACCTCTGCGCCAACTTCGTTCCATTTCAAGGCGGCGGGGTCGCGCTCTTGGGTGAGTCGAATGCGTTTGCCGTTGACGATCAGGTGATTACCGTCAACCGACACCGCGCCTTGGAAGCGTCCATGCACGCTGTCAAACTTGAGCATGTAGGCCAAGTAATCCGGCTCTAACAAGTCGTTGATGCCGACCACTTCAATGTCATGAAAGTTTTGAATGGCGGCGCGAAACACCATGCGTCCGATGCGGCCAAAGCCGTTGATGCCGATTTTGATGGTCATGTTTGTCTCCTCAGAATGGTCGGATTGTATGAAACTTTGTTACATAAACTCAAGGTGTTTTTTGTATCTTTTTTACAAAAGGATGAGGCGGCAAAAATAACAGACGAAAAAAAGGCGCCCGAAGGCGCCTGGATGTGAGTGCTGAAAAGTCTTACTTCTTCGCCACCACGCGGATCATTTCCAAGCATTGCTTGGCATAGCCCCATTCGTTGTCATACCAAGTGACCACCTTCATGAACGTCTTGTCCAAGGCGATACCAGCGGTGGCATCGAACACGGAGGCGCAAGGCTCACCACGGAAGTCGGTGGAGACCACCTTTTCGTCGGTGTAACCCAAGACACCTTTCATTGCGCCTTCGCTTTGGGCCTTCATCTCTGCGCAAACTTCGTCGTAGCTGGCTTCTTTTTCCAACTCGATGGTGAGGTCGACCACCGACACGTCAGACGTCGGCACGCGGAAAGCCATGCCCGTGATTTTTTGGTTCACTTCGGGAATCACTTTGCCCACCGCTTTGGCTGCGCCAGTGCTGGACGGGATGATGTTTTCCAAAATGCCGCGGCCACCGCGCCAGTCTTTGCGCGATGAACTGTCTACCGTGGCTTGGCTGGCGGTGGCTGCGTGCACAGTGGTCATCAACCCGCGCTTGATGCCCCATTTGTCGTTCAACACTTTGACCACAGGGGCCAAGCAGTTGGTCGTGCATGAAGCGTTGGAGATGATGGCTTCGCCAGCATATTTTTGATGGTTCACGCCATACACAAACATAGGCACGCTGTCTTTGGATGGGGCAGAAATGACCACTTTCTTTGCGCCTGCATCGATGTGCAATTGGCAGGTGGGTTCGGTCAAGTAATGGCCCGTGCATTCGAGCACGATGTCCACGCCCATGGCACCCCACTTCAGGTTGTGGGCGTCACGCTCGTGGGTGAGCTGAATTTTTTTGCCGTTGACGATGAGGGCGTCTTCGGTGTGCTCCACAGTGCCATCAAAGCGGCCATGCACGCTGTCGTACTTGAGCATGTAGGCCAAGTAGTCGGGCGACTTGGGGTCGTTGATACCTACGACTTCGATGTCGCTGTAACCGTGCTTGAGCGCAGCGCGCAAAGCAAAGCGTCCGATACGGCCAAAGCCGTTGATGCCGATTTTGATGGTCATGTGAAGCCTTCAGGAGGAAGTTAAAAACTGGTTCTGGTTCAGCCGCGTTGCAGCGCGGCTTGAACGGTGTCGGCCACGTTCTCAGGCGTGAAACCAAAGTGTTGGAACAGCACAGGAGCGGGTGCCGACTCACCGTAGGTGTCGAGACCGACCACGGCGGACACGCCGTATTTCCACCAACCGTCGGTGGAGCCCATTTCTACAGCAATGCGAGGCACGCCAGCGGGCAACACGGCAGATTTGTAGGCCACGCTTTGACGATCGAAGGTGGTTGTGCTGGGCACAGACACCACGCGCACCGCAATCTTGCGTTCGGCCAACAAGGCTTGTGCTTTCAAAGCCAACTGCACTTCAGAGCCTGTGGCCATCAACACCGCTTGTGCTTTTTTCTTGATGCCCACTTCGCTCGGTTCAGCCAGCACATACGCGCCTTTGCTGATGGCGTCCAAGCCAGAGACTTCGCCCGCTTTTTTGTCAGCGGCGGTGTCACCCTTGGGCAGATAAGGCAGGTTTTGACGGCTCAGTAACAACGCGGTGGGTTTGTGCTGGTTTTTCAGTGCCACAGCCCATGCCACCGCAGTTTCGGCGGTGTCGGCGGGGCGCCACACGTCGAGGTTGGGGATCAAACGCAACGATGCGGCGTGTTCGATGGATTGGTGTGTGGGGCCGTCTTCGCCCAAGCCGATGGAATCGTGCGTGAACACATGCACCACGCGCTGCTTCATCAACGCGGCCATGCGAATGGCGTTGCGTGAGTAGTCGCTGAAGGTGAGGAAGGTGCCGCCGTAGGGGATGAAACCACCGTGCAAAGCCGCGCCGTTCATGATGGCGGCCATGCCGAACTCGCGCACACCGTAGTTGATGTGGCGACCGCCTTGACCAGCTTCGTTTTTCACCACATGACCTGCCGCGTCAAAGCGCAGGTTGGGTGTGGATTTGGTGTTGGTCAGGTTGGAACCTGTCAAATCAGCGCTGCCGCCCAAGAGTTCAGGCAAAGCGGCGGTGAAGGCTTCCAGTGCCAATTGGCTGGCCTTGCGGCTGGCCACGGTTTCGGCTTTGGTGTGTACGGCCACCACGGTGTCGAACACGACTTGGTCAAAGTTTTTGGGCAACTCGCCCGCCATGCGGCGTTGCAGCTCGGCGGCCAGCGCGGGATGAGCAGCCTTGTACGCCGCAAACGTTTGGTTCCATTCGGCCTCTTGGGCTTGACCCTTGGCTTTGGCGTCCCAGTCTGCGTACACCTCGGCAGGCACTTCAAACGGTGCGTGGTTCCAGCCGATGGCGGCGCGCGTGAGTGCAATTTCTTCAGCACCCAGCGGCTCGCCGTGGGCCTTGGCCGTGTCAGCGCGGTTGGGGCTGCCTTTGCCGATGCTGGTTTTGCAGACGATCAGTGTGGGCTTGTCGGTGCTCAGTTTAGCGGATGCAATGGCTTGGCTCACCACGGCCGCATCATGGCCGTTGATGGGGCCAATCACGTTCCAGCCGTAAGACTTGAAACGCTCAGGTGTGTTGTCGGCAAACCAAGGGGCCACTTGGCCGTCAATCGAAATGCCGTTGTCGTCGTACAAGGCGATGAGTTTGTTGAGCTTCCACGCGCCTGCGAGTGAGCAAGCTTCGTGGCTGATGCCTTCCATCAAGCAACCGTCGCCCAAGAAGACGAAAGTGTGGTGGTCCACCACTTCGTGGCCAGGGCGGTTGAATTCAGCAGCCAAGAGTTTTTCAGCCAATGCCATGCCTACCGCGTTGGTGATGCCTTGGCCTAAGGGGCCAGTCGTTGTCTCAACGCCAGGGGTCACGCCCACTTCGGGGTGGCCAGCAGTTTTGCTGTGTAACACGCGGAAGTTTTTCAACTCGCTCATGGGCAAGTCGTAGCCAGTGAGGTGCAACAACGCATAAATCAACATCGAGCCGTGGCCGTTGGACAACACAAAACGGTCGCGGTTCATCCACTGGGGGTTGGTGGGGTTGTGGCGCAGGTGTTGGCCCCACAAAGCCACGGCCATGTCGGCCATGCCCATGGGCGCACCAGGGTGACCTGAGTTGGCTTGTTGTACAGCGTCCATTGCCAAGGCGCGAATTGCGCTGGCCATTTGTTGGGTGTTTGCCATGTCAGGCGGCTCCGATGGGGGTGTGAGGGAAAACCACGATTTTAGCGGCCTGCACGACACAAGCCTGACGGCTGGCTACACTGCCTGTCGATGACAAAAAGCCCTGTTTCAGCCACTATTTCCCCACGTTGCACCGCCCTGCTTTTGGCCGCAGGCCGCGGCGAGCGCATGCGCCCGTTGACCGATGTGACGCCCAAGCCTTTGCTGGCGGTGCGCGGTCAGCCCCTCATGCAGTGGGCCATGCAAGG
>JACCDH011188507.1_pt1 | contig 11202 bp, 10 predicted proteins | sample 7442481 | NCBI WGS metagenome assembly JACCDH01 (sample SAMN15323433, study PRJNA562643) | freshwater metagenome | isolation source: river surface water | place: USA:Blue River Watershed | collected 2017-08-15 | reverse complement strand
TCCAGACTGGCGAATACGCCAAGATGTTCATTCTGGAAGGCAAGACCAACTACCCGAGTATGACCGCTCGCCGTCGCTTGACCTCCGAGCATTCCATCGAAGTCGTGGGCGCCCAACTGCGTGCCATGATGCCCTGGATTGCCAAGAACAAGTTGGTCGACAAGACCCGCAACTGATCTGGCCAATGGGCGAGATTGAAAAAGGCCACTGAGGTGGCCTTTTTTTCGGGTGCTGGGTCTGCCTTAAACTTGGCTGACAAGGGACGGATTCGAAACACCGCAAGAGGAATAGACGATGAACAAAGCCAACGACACCGCTGATGACGCAGAGGCCTCAACGCCGGTGCGCAAGCCCTCAAAAGGCATATACATGTTGCCCAACATGATCACCTTGGCGGCCTTGTTTGCAGGTTTTTATGCCATCGTGATGGCGATCAACGGGCGTTTTGAACTGGCCACAGTGGGTATCTTCAGCGCCATGGTGCTGGACAGTCTGGACGGTCGCGTGGCCCGAATGACCAATACCCAAAGCGCTTTTGGCGAGCAGATGGACTCACTCTCCGACATGGTGTCCTTTGGTGCTGCGCCTGCTTTGATTGCGTATGTCTGGACTCTCAAGGAATTGGGTCGCTGGGGATGGATTGCCGCTTTCGTTTATTGCGCCTGTGCAGCCTTGCGTCTGGCCCGCTTCAACGTCAACACGGGGGTGGTCGACAAGCGCTATTTCCAGGGCTTGCCTTCGCCTGCGGCGGCCGCCTTGGTCATGGGCTTTGTATGGATCATGTTTGAAAACGCCATCTCGCCCAAAGCCGTGTCCTGGGGCATGTTCGCCGTGTGCCTGTTTGCGGGCTTGTCCATGGTGACCAATGTGCCGTTCTACAGTTTCAAGGACATGCACATGAAAAAGAGCGTGCCGTTCGCCACCTTGGTTTTGGTGGCGCTGGGCATTGCTGTGGTGAACATTGACCCACCCACCGTCCTGTTTGGTCTGTTTGTCGCTTATGGGTTAAGTGGTTATGTGATTTATGTTTGGCGTAAGGCCCAAGGTCAGCCGACCAGCATGATCAGCACTTCGACAGATGACCCGGATGAGCGGGGCTTGCACCAGTGATGTCCTTTTCAGGACAACACTTGTTTTGAATTGTGCTAAAGTGACCCTATGAATTTTGCTTTGACTGCACTACTGCTAGCGCCCCACGGGCGGGATGTGTAGCGCACGCAAACATTTTCCCCAAAGGCCCGTATGCCACTCGCATCGGGCCTTTTGCATTTTTGCTTGGACTTGCGGGTTATTGACCAGGAGTGAACATGAGTGACAAATTGATTATTTTCGACACGACCTTGCGCGATGGCGAGCAATCACCGGGGGCATCCATGACCCGTGATGAGAAGCTGCGCATTGCCCGTCAGTTGGAACGGCTGCGTGTGGATGTGATCGAAGCCGGTTTTGCAGCCAGCTCCAATGGTGATTTCGAAGCCGTGAAGTCCATCGCTGATGCCATCAAGGACTCCACGATCTGCTCTTTGTCCCGGGCGAATGACCGTGACATCGCACGCGCAGCAGAGGCGCTCAAGGGAGCCAACAGTGGACGAATCCATACCTTCATTGCCACATCGCCGCTGCATATGGAAAAGAAGCTGCGCATGACGCCTGATCAGGTGTTTGAGCAGGCCAAACAATCGGTTCGTTTTGCGCGCAATTTGGTGGCTGATGTCGAATTCAGCCCGGAAGACGGCTACCGCAGTGACATGGACTTTTTGTGTCGCATCCTGGAGGCTGTCATTGCCGAAGGCGCCTCCACCATCAACGTCCCCGACACCGTGGGCTATGCCGTTCCTGAGTTGTACGGGAATTTCATCAAAACCTTGCGTGAACGTATTCCCAATTCGGACAAAGCCATCTGGTCGGTTCATTGCCACAATGATCTGGGAATGGCGGTTGCCAATTCTCTGGCTGGCGTCAAGATTGGCGGCGCTCGTCAAGTGGAGTGCACGATCAACGGTTTGGGTGAGCGTGCGGGCAATTGCTCATTGGAAGAAGTGGTCATGGCCGTCAAGACCCGGCGGGACTACTTTGGACTGGATGTCGGCATCGACACCAGCCACATCGTGGCCGCCAGTCGCATGGTCAGCCAGACGACCGGCTTCGTGGTTCAACCCAACAAGGCGGTGGTCGGGGCCAATGCCTTTGCGCATGCTTCAGGCATCCATCAGGACGGTGTGCTCAAAGCGCGTGACACTTATGAAATCATGCGGGCTGAAGACGTGGGCTGGACCACCAACAAGATCGTCTTGGGCAAGCTCAGTGGTCGAAATGCCTTCAAGCAGCGCTTGGAGGATCTGGGTGTGACGCTCGACAGTGAGACAGAAATCAACAACGCTTTTGCCAAATTCAAGGAATTGGCTGACCGCAAGAGCGAGATTTTTGACGAGGACATCTTGGCTTTGGTGAGCGATGAGAGCGTGACCACCGAGAAAGAGCAGTATGGTTTCGTCTCTATGTCCCAACACAGTGAAACCGGTGAGCGTCCCCATGCTTCGGTGGTTTTCACCGTGGATGGCAAAGAGGTGCGCAGCGAGTCCGATGGCAACGGACCTGTGGATGCCTCGCTCAAGGCCATCGAATCGTTCATCAAGAGTGGTGCCGAGATGGTGTTGTATTCGGTCAATGCCATCAGCGGTTCGACCGAGAGCCAAGGCGAAGTCACTGTGCGCTTGCAAAACAGTGGGCGTGTGGTCAATGGCGTGGGCTCTGACCCGGATATTGTCGTGGCCTCGGCCAAGGCCTACCTGAGCGCCTTGAACAAATTGCAAAGTAAGGCGGACCGGGTGGCGGCGCAAGGATAGACGTATATTTTTTCGTTACCATCTGGCTTAAATAAAGTCACGCAAGTTATTGTTCTTGCGTGACTTTTTTTATTTGTATACACTGCAACCTTTGAATCGACTTTTGATCTCACAGGATGCGCCCTTGAACCTCGCTCTCCTTTTCTCTATGCCCAAAACCAGCTCAAAATCTTGGGGTTTGGTTTTGACACTGGTTCTGTCGTCAGCATTGGTCTGGACATCGGGCGCGGCATATGCCCAATCCAGCAAACCAGTCTCTCGAACATCGGACAAGTCGGTCAAGCCCAAGGAGGGCTCGGTTGCGGCAAGCAAAGCTCAAGGCGCCAAAAACAAGCCAGAGGCAACGGCCAAGCGCAACCCTCAGTCGAATCGCTCGGTCAGCAAAGCCAAGGCACCAGCAACTGCCAAGTCGACCAAGCACGCAACCGCCTCAGTCAAACAAGTTCGCACTGAGCGGAATCTGAATGCCGCTCAAGCCAGACCCGTTCGTGCTTCATTTGGCCAGTTGGCGGGCCTGCACTCCACGTCGGATGCACTGGATTTGCATTCCAGTGTCGCGCTGGTTGTTGATCAAGAAACGCACGAAATCCTGTACCGTAAAAATGACCATGCGGTCTTGCCGATTGCGTCGTTGACGAAGTTGATGACCGGTTTGGTGATCGCCGAGTCCAACCTCTCCATGGACGAACCCATCAAAATCACGCAAGCGGATGTGGATACAGAAAAGGGCAGCTCTTCTCGCTTGGCCGTAGGTACGGTCCTGAGTCGGGGAGAGTTGATGCATTTGTCCTTGATGTCCAGTGAAAACCGCGCGGCCAATGCGTTGGGACGTACTTATCCGGGCGGTTTGGGCGTGTTTGTTGATCGCATGAATCAACGGGCTTCGTCATTGGGCATGAAAGACACCCGCTATGTGGAGCCCACGGGCTTGTCCAGTCGCAACCAATCGAGTGCCAGTGATTTGGCCGTTTTGGTGTCTGCAGCCTACAAAGAGCCCATGCTCAGAGAGTGGTCCACGTCGCATGGACGCGAGGTGGAGGTTGGTCGTCGCACCTTGCAGTACAACAACACCAACCGGTTGGTCAAAAATCCTGCTTGGGATATCGGCTTGCAGAAAACAGGCTACATCTCAGAAGCAGGCAGATGCTTGGTGATGCAAACCCAAGTGTCCGGGCGCAAGTTGATCATGGTGTTTCTGGATTCGGCGGGCAAGCTCAGTCGCCTGGGTGATGCCGAAAGGGTCCGCAATTGGCTCGAAAACAAACCAGCCTTGCATTCAGGCCAACCATTGGCCCGTCAATATTTGCCTGGCTGAACCCCACCGCCTTGCAGCCCCCTGGTTTGATGGGGGGCCTTTTCACTTAGGGGCCTGTGGGGTGACCCAATGTGCTGGAGATGGTCTTGGCAGTTTCTTGCAACTTGGGCAGCCAACTCTCGTCCAGTCTGTCAGCGGGTGCCGATATGGACAGCCCGGCCAACAATTTCCCCTGGTCGTCGTAAATGCCTGCAGCAATGCAGCGCACACCCAATTCCAGTTCTTCGTTGTCGCGTGCAAAACCCGATTGGTTCACGCGAGCCAGTTCCCTCTCCAGCACTTGCAACTGCGTGATGCTGTTACGGGTCTGACCAGACAAGCCGGTACGGGTGGCGTAGGAGCGCACGCGCAGGGGGTCGTCTGCAGCCAGGAACAGCTTGCCCACAGAGGTCAGGTGCAACGGAGCACGCCCCCCAATGGCGCGCACCACTTGCATGCCAGACCGCTCACTGTAGGCGCGTTCGATGTAAACAATTTCATCGCCCTGGCGCATGCTGAGGTTGACGGGTTGCTGGATCAGTTTGTGTAAATCACGCATGGGCACCAAGGCTGCATCGCGCACATTCAGTCGGCCTTTGACCAAGTTGCCCAATTCGAGCAAGCGCATACCCAATCGGTAACTGCCCGCTTCAGGACGGTCCACAAAACGGCCTGTGGCGAGGTCGTTGAGGATGCGGTGGGCAGTCGAAGGGTGCAGGCCGGTTTTCTGGCTGATCTCCTTGAGCGAGATCGCCTCTTCTCGGGAGGCCAGGACGTCAATCAGGGTGAACATCCGTTCAATGACCTGAATGGTAGGTGAGGCGAGGAGAGCGGAGTCTTTTTTCATCGTGTACGTCAGATCCGATTTTATTTTACGCTGTGAAATGGAGAGTTTCAAGCATGGGGCGTGAAACTGGGCCTGACTCAAGCCATGGGCAACCATTCACCTTTGCAGCGCAACTCACACGGTTTGAATCTTGATTTGTAATTCATTTTGGGACTGTCCTCTATCCAGTAGCCCAGATACACATGGTCAAGTCCTAGCTTTGCCGCTTGCTGAATTTGCCAAAGCACGCCGAAAGTGCCATAGCAAGCCTTGTCTTCGGGCTCGTAAAACGTGTAGACCGCAGACAAGCCGTTGTTGAGAACGTCCACGATGCTGATCATTTTGAGTGCGCCCAGATGGTGGTCTTCGGCGGCTTCCCGGAATTCAACGATGCGCGAATTCACGCGACTTTGCAGCAAAAACTGACTGTACTGGTCAATGCTGTCCTGATCCATGCCGCCACCTGGATGGCGCGCGTTTTGATAACGCAGATACAGGGCGTAGTGTTCGGCATTGAAATGCAGATCCAAGACCCGGGCGGTCAAGTTTTGATGGGCACGCAGCGCTCTGCGTTGACTGCGGTCTGGTCTGAATTGTTTGACCAAGACACGCAGGGGCTGACAAGCCTGACAACCGTCGCAGTAGGGGCGGTAGGTAAACAGCCCACTGCGTCGAAAGCCCTGGGCGACCAAGTCAGAATAAACCTCGTTATGGATCAGGTGGCTGGGTGTGGCCACTTGCGAACGAGCAAAACGTTCGGGTAGATAACTGCAGGCATAAGGCGCAGTGGCATAAAACTGCAGGGTCTGCAGAGGAAGCTCTTGAAGATGGGTCATTGACAAACTTTCAGTGACTGCAAAGCGGGCCAATGCAAGGATTGACGCTTCCAATCAATGTGCGGACGGTCGATGACTGGCTGGATACCGTTGAGAAAATCGCTGCGGGGTATTTCTTGTGCACCGAGAGAGGCCAGATGACGCGTGTTTTGTTGACAGTCGATGACCTGAACGCCATGCAGCAGACAGACGCTCACCAAGCTGGCCAAGGCCATCTTGGATCCATCCGTGATGGTGGTGAACATGGACTCACCAAACAAGGCCCCGCCCAGATTGACGAAATAAAGCCCGGCCACCAGTTCATCCTGAACCCAAACTTCGCTGCTGTGGGCGAAGCCCATCCTGTGCAGTGCTTCGTAAGCTTCGACCATCTTTGGAACAATCCAGGTGCCCTTTTGTCCATGGCGATGACAAGAGGCGCATCGGCGAATGACTTGCCCGAAATCTCGGTCAAAATACAACTCAAATCCCGGAGTCTGCGTCCATCGATTCAAGGATTGCCTCAGGGAGCGGTGCAGGCGAAATTGTTCTGTGATCAAAACCATGCGTGGATCGGGGCTCCACCAAAGTACAGGTTGGCCCTCGCTGAACCAGGGAAAGATGCCTTGGCTGTAAGCTTCAATCAGACGCTGGGCCGACAAGTCATTGCCGGCCGCTAAAAGACCCGGGGCGGGTGTGGAGGGCCCCCAAGCGCTGGACGGGTGAGGCAAGGCCTCGCCCTCGGCAATCCAGGGCAATTCTGGCTGAACAGCTTTCGCGGTTGGCTTCATTGAACAATTACACAACAAATGGGGGCGCTAGGATTTGTTGGCATTATGATTTTTGACATGCATCACTTCCCTGCCCATTGGATTCAACCGGATTGGCCCGCACCCACCCATGTCAAGGCGGTCATGACCTCCCGTCAGGCGGGGGTATCTGCCGGGCCGTGGGACAGCATGAATCTGGGCACCCACGTCGGCGACGTGCCAACGCATGTCCAGGCAAACCGTGACCATTTGGCGCGTTTGTTGGGAAGACGGCCTGTATTTCTGCAGCAAGTCCACGGTGTCACGTCCGTCAAATTGTCCCCTTCCATCCCGGATGGTTGGGAGGCCGATGCCTGCTGGACTCGGGAAGCAGGGGTTGCCTGCGCCATCATGGTGGCCGATTGTTTGCCGGTACTTTTGTGCGCCGCTTCAGGCCAGTGGGTTGCTGCCGCCCACGCGGGTTGGCGAGGGCTGGCAGGGCAGCAGGGCAGGGGTGTCCTCGAAACCTTGATGTCAGACTTGTCCCAGGCTGGCTGCGATGAGTCCAACGTGCTGGCCTGGCTTGGGCCTTGCATTGGCCCCGATGCCTTCGAGGTCGGCGCTGAGGTCTTGAGCGCCTTTGATGATGGCTCTGATGCCGTCAGGGCCATGTTTCAAGCGCAAGCCAATGGCAAATTCAAGGCCAATCTGGCGGGTTTGGCCCGTTTGCGATTGCAGTCTATGGGGCTGACCCGCATCCACGGCAATGACAGCACATCTGCCTGGTGTACTGTCTCACAGCCCCAAATCTTCTTTTCGCACCGCAGAGACAGTCGTCTTCTCGGGAGCAGCGGACGCATGGCCGCTTGCATCTGGCTGGGCGCTTGAATTCTCTGGCAAGGCTGCGGCCGATGCCTGCTCCCTTGCCTTTTGCTCAGATTGCCGAATAGCCTTTCGCCTCAAAGGGGTTCCCATCAGGTAAACCACCAGTGCCATGGGCAACAGGCCATACAGCACGAAAGTGATGATGGCACCCAAGACACTGCCTTGGGAGCTGAATGCCTCGGCCAGGGCCATGAGCAAGGTGACGTAAAGCCAGGCAATGACTACCAAGTACATCTTTTTTGGGTTTGTAATTTAGGTGACAACAATTTGGAAGATACTCTGATCCAAGGGATTTGGAAAAAAATGGTTCAGGAGACCTTCAATGAGCAGTGCTACCTCGCAATTCTGGTCCCAAATGGGTGATGGCTTTCACAACAACCTCACGAAAAGCTGGGGTGAGGCCATGCGGCATTTCCAGTCCATGGATTTGGGCGGACTGAAAACAGCACAGGATGGCGCGCCTGCCATCCAATTTTCACCCGAAAAACTGCAGGCTCTGCAAGGACAGTACGTCAAAGATGCCACTGATTTGTGGAATCAGAGCCTGCAAAACAGTTTGCAAGTCAAAGACCGTCGGTTTTCAGGCGAAGCATGGTCAACCAATCCGATGGCAGCCTTCAATGCCGCCACTTACTTGCTCAATGCGCGCATCCTGATGGGCCTGGCCGATGCAGTGGATGCGGATGAAAAAACACGCGCCCGTATCCGCTTTGCTGTCGAGCAATGGGTGGCCGCTGCTGCGCCCAGTAACTTCTTGGCCTTCAATGCCGAGGCCCAAAAGAAAGCCATTGAAACCCAAGGCGAGAGCATTGCCAAGGGCGTGAAAAACCTGTTGCACGACATGCAACAAGGGCATGTTTCGATGACCGACGAAAGCCTGTTTGAGGTGGGCAAGAACGTGGCCACCACCGAAGGTGCGGTGGTCTTCGAAAACGAATTTTTCCAGCTCATCGAATACAAGCCGCTCACAGCCAAGGTGTACGAAAAGCCGTTTTTACTGGTGCCGCCTTGCATCAACAAGTTCTACATCCTGGACTTGCAGCCCGAAAACTCGCTCATCCGCTACGCCGTGAGCCAGGGGCACCGCACATTCGTGGTGAGCTGGCGCAACCCCGATGAATCCATGGCGCAAAAGACCTGGGACGACTACATCGAGCACGCTGCGATCGAGGCGATCAACACGGTTCAAGCCATCACAGGAGCCCCCAAGATCAACGCCCTGGGCTTTTGCGTGGGCGGCACCATCTTGTCCACCGCTCTGGCTGTCCTGGCCGCACGCGGAGAAAAGCCGGTGGCCAGCGCCACGTTTCTGACCACGCTGATCAATTTCACCGATACCGGCATTCTTGACGTGTTCATTGACGAGAACTTTGTCAAATTCCGTGAGCAGCAAATGGGCCAAGGCGGCCTGCTCAAGGGGCAAGATCTGGCGTCCACGTTCAGCTTTTTGCGCCCTAACGACTTGGTCTGGAACTATGTGGTGGGCAATTACCTCAAGGGTGAGACACCACCGCCCTTTGATTTGCTTTACTGGAACAGCGATTCGACCAATTTGCCTGGTCCTTTTTACGCATGGTATTTGCGCAACACTTACCTCGAAAACAACCTGGTCGAGCCTGGGAAAACCCAAGTTTGTGGCGAACACATTGATTTGCGTCAAGTGGATTTGCCCGTCTATGTTTATGGTTCCAGGGAAGATCACATCGTGCCGATTGGCGGGGCGTATGCCAGCACGCAAGTGCTGCCGGGCAAAAAGCGTTTTGTGATGGGCGCCTCCGGCCATATCGCGGGTGTGATCAACCCACCTGCGGCCAAAAAGCGCAGCCATTGGCTGAGCGAGGGCACCAAGTTTCCTGCCGATGTGAACGACTGGATCGCCAGCGCCAAAGAGGTGCCCGGCAGCTGGTGGACCGATTGGTCCAATTGGCTCAAGGGCCATGCAGGCAAGCAAATCGCTGCACCTAAAACTTATGGCAAAGGCCAGAAGTTCAAAGTCATTGAGGCGGCCCCTGGCCGCTATGTGAAGGCCAAGGCCTGATTCGTTTTTATTACTGGAGACAAAAATGGAAGACATCGTCATCGTCGCCGCCGCCCGAACCGCTGTGGGCAAATTTGGTGGCTCGCTCGCCAAGACGCCTGCCACTGAATTGGGCAGTGTGGTCATCCAGGGTTTGCTTGCGCGCAGTGGTTTGCCCGTGGATGCCATCGGCGAAGTGATCATGGGCCAGGTGTTGGCCGCAGGCGTGGGTCAGAACCCCGCCCGTCAGGCGATGATGAAAGCGGGCTTGGCCAAGGAAACGCCCGCTTTGACCATCAACGCGGTGTGCGGCTCGGGTTTGAAGGCGGTGATGTTGGCTGCGCAAGCCGTGGCTTGGGGCGACAGCGAAATTGTCATCGCCGGTGGTCAGGAAAACATGAGCGCCAGCCCGCACGTCTTGAATGGCAGCCGCGATGGCCAACGCATGGGGGACTGGAAAATGGTCGACACCATGATCGTCGACGGCCTGTGGGATGTCTACAACCAATACCACATGGGTATCACGGCCGAGAACGTGGCCAAGGCACACGGCATCACTCGCGATATGCAGGACGCGCTGGCAGCAGGCAGTCAGCGCAAAGCCGCTGCCGCACAAGAAGCCGGCAAGTTCAAGGACGAAATCGTTGATATCGTCATTCCCCAGCGCAAAGGTGATCCCGTGGTGTTCAACACCGACGAGTTCATCAACAAGAAAACCACGGTGGAGGTCTTGGCCGGTCTGCGACCCGCGTTTGACAAGGCTGGCAGCGTGACAGCGGGCAATGCGTCGGGCATCAACGACGGCGCCGCCGCCGTGATGGTCATGAGCGCCAAGAAGGCTGCAGCCTTGGGACTCAAGCCCTTGGCCCGTATCGCTGCTTTCGGCACCAGCGGTCTGGACCCCGCCACCATGGGTATGGGCCCGGTGCCCGCTTCACAAAAAGCCTTGGCCCGCGCCGGCTGGAAGGCCAGCGATGTCGACCTTTTCGAACTCAACGAGGCTTTTGCTGCACAAGCTTGCGCGGTCAACCAGGCGCTGGACATCGATCCCGCCAAGGTCAACGTCAACGGTGGCGCCATCGCCATCGGTCACCCCATTGGTGCGTCCGGTTGCCGAATTCTCGTGACCTTGCTGCACGAAATGCAACGCACCCAAGCCCAAAAAGGCCTGGCCGCTTTGTGCATTGGCGGCGGCATGGGCGTTTCTTTGGCCATCGAGCGCGTTTAATTTTTCATATCCATTCAATCAACAAAAGGAGACAGCCATGAGTCAAAAAGTAGCTTACGTCACGGGCGGTATGGGCGGTATCGGCACCGCCATTTGCCAGCGCCTTCACCAAGAGGGTTTCAAGGTCATCGCCGGTTGCGGTCCAACCCGCGACTACACCAAGTGGCTGGATGAACAAAAAGCTTTGGGTTTCACGTTTTACGCCTCTGTGGGCAACGTGGGTGATTGGGATTCCACCGTGGAAGCCTTCAGCAAAACCAAGGCCGAGCATGGCCCCATCGACGTGCTGGTGAACAACGCAGGCATCACCAAGGACCGCATGTTCATCAAGATGAGCCGCGAAGACTGGGATGCTGTGATGAACACCAACCTGGACTCCATGTTCAACGTGACCAAACAGGTCGTTGCTGACATGGTGGAAAAGGGCTGGGGCCGCATCATCAACATCAGCTCGGTCAACGGTGAAAAAGGCCAAGCGGGTCAAACCAACTACTCGGCTGCCAAAGCCGGTATGCATGGCTTCTCAATGGCTTTGGCCCAAG
>JACCDH010410903.1_pt1 | contig 11206 bp, 10 predicted proteins | sample 7442481 | NCBI WGS metagenome assembly JACCDH01 (sample SAMN15323433, study PRJNA562643) | freshwater metagenome | isolation source: river surface water | place: USA:Blue River Watershed | collected 2017-08-15 | reverse complement strand
GCTCACCAAAGAGGTCAGTTTCAGTCTCTTCACGGAATGTAGTTTCAATAATGCCAGCACGACCGCCGCCGTTAGCTGTAGCGTAAGACAAAGCAACATCACGAGCAGAGCCTGTCGTGTTTTGATGAATAGCGATCAAATGCGGTACACCACCACCTTGTGTGTAGGTACCACGAACAGTGTGACCTGGTGCTTTAGGTGCAATCATGATGACATCAACGTCAGCACGTGGGATCACTTGACCATAATGAACGTTAAAACCGTGAGCAAATGCAAGTGCAGCACCCGCTTTGATATTAGGAGCTACCTCTTTGTTGTAGACCTCGGCAATTTGCTCGTCAGGCAACAACATCATGACTACATCAGCACCCTTGACCGCTTCCGCAACTTCCTTCACTTGCAAACCAGCATTAGCAGCTTTATTCCAAGACGCACCACCTTTACGCAAACCAACGGTGACCTTCACACCAGAATCATTTAAGTTCTGAGCGTGTGCATGGCCTTGTGAACCGTAACCAATAATAGTGACTTGCTTACCCTTGATTAAAGATAAATCTGCGTCTTTATCGTAAAAAACTTTCATGTTGTCTTTCCTAGTCTTTGTTAATTATTTAAAAATATTAAGCTTTTAAAATTCGCTCACCACGACCCACACCTGATGTACCGGTGCGAACCGTTTCCAAAATAGCGCTCTTATCCACTGCCTCAATAAAAGCATCTAACTTAGCAGCATCACCAGTTAACTCAATGGTGTATGACTTATCAGTGACATCAATGACGCGACCGCGGAAAATATCCGTCATACGCTTCATCTCTTCACGCTCCTTACCCACTGCACGCACCTTGATTAACATTAGCTCGCGTTCGATATGCGGGCCATCGCTCAAATCGATGAGCTTGACCACATCGACGAGACGATTCAGGTGCTTGGTAATTTGCTCCACCACATCCTCACTACCAATTGACACAATGGTCATGCGAGATAAAGAAGGGTCTTCTGTTGGCGCCACAGTGAGTGACTCAATGTTGTAGCCGCGAGCAGAGAATAAACCGACCACGCGTGACAAGGCACCCGGTTCATTCTCCAAGAGCACGGAAATAATATGTCGCATTACAAATCCTCACTTCCTAAGAGCATTTCTGTAATGCCCTTACCGGCCTGAACCATCGGCCAGACGTTTTCACCAGGGTCCGTTTGGAAATCCATAAACACGGTACGATCCTTGAGCTTAAAGGCCTCTCTGAGAGCAGGCTCAACGTCTGACTTCTTCTCAATACGCATCCCCACATGACCAAAAGCTTCAGCTAACTTTACAAAGTCAGGTAAAGAGTCCATGTAGGAGTGTGAGTAACGCTTGTCGTAAGTCAGCTCTTGCCACTGACGCACCATACCTAAATAACGGTTGTTCAGGGATACCACTTTGACAGGTGTGTCGTACTGCAAACAAGTGGATAGTTCTTGAATACACATCTGAATAGAACCTTCACCTGTAATAGTGACGACTTCTGAGTCAGGGAACTTCTTTTTGATACCCATGGCATAAGGTAAGCCAACACCCATGGTGCCCAAGCCGCCTGAATTAATCCAACGACGTGGCTTATCAAATTTATAGAACTGCGCTGCCCACATTTGATGCTGACCCACGTCAGAACAAATGAAAGCATCACCTTTGGTGAGCTCCCAAATCTTCTCAACCACATACTGAGGTTTGACGATTTCTGAATCGCGATCGTACTTCAAGCAGTCTTTTTTACGCCACTCATTAATTTGTAACCACCAAGCGTCAACCTTAGCTTGGTTTTTACGCGCGGGTGAAGACTGAATCAAAGCCGTCATCTCAACCAATACTTCTTTGAGATTACCCACGATCGGTACATCGACCTTAACGCGCTTAGAAATCACTGAGGGGTCAATATCAATATGAATAATTTTGCGAGGGTTGCTTGCGAAATGTTTTGGATTACCAATCACTCGGTCATCAAAACGCGCACCGATAGCAATCAGAACATCGCAATGCTGCATGCTCATATTCGCTTCATACGTACCATGCATACCCAGCATGCCCACAAAATTCGGATGTGTACCTGGGAAACCACCCAAACCCATCAGAGTATTGGTCACTGGATAGCCGAGTAGTTCAGCAAAAGCTTTTAGCTCAGCAGCGGCGTCTGACAAAATCACGCCACCACCGGTATAGATATAAGGACGCTCCGCCTCTAACAATAGTGATACAGCCTTACGTATCTGACCGCTGTGACCTTTGCTCACCGGGTTATAGGAGCGCATCATCAAATCGCTAGGGTAATGGAATGGCGCCTTTTGGAATGAAACATCCTTCGGAATATCCACCACCACAGGGCCAGGGCGACCTGTTTTAGCAATATGAAAAGCTTTTTTCAGGGTAAGCGCTAAATCTTTAACGTCTTTCACCAAGAAATTATGTTTGACGATGGGGCGAGTAATACCCACAGTGTCGCACTCTTGGAAAGCATCTTCACCAATGGCGTGCGTTGGGACGTTGCCCGTAATAATGACCATTGGAATAGAGTCCATATAGGCTGTAGCAATACCGGTCACGGCATTGGTAACACCTGGGCCTGAGGTCACTAAAGCGACGCCCACATTCCCTGTGGCTCGCGCGTAACCGTCAGCAGCATGAACTGCAGCCTGTTCGTGACGCACCAAAATGTGCTCAAACTTGTTTTGTTTAAAAATCTCATCGTAGATGTAAAGAACTGAACCACCGGGATAGCCCCAGACAAATTCCACACCTTCGGCGTGCAAAGCATGCACAAGAATTTCGGCACCAATCATTTCTGGGCCACTGACATCGTTTTGTTTAGCAGGGTTCAAAAGTTCCGCGCTGTTATTTGCATTCATCATTTTCTCCTTTGCAATTTTCGGCAAAAAATTGTTTGGGTTGCTCTGACACTTAACTTGTGGTCAAGGCGCGAGCCGTTAGCGCTTAATCCGGAAAAAACCATCTCATGAAAGGTCCGGCAAGTCGAACCTACTATTTTAGCCTATAAGCAGAACTCTTGGGTAGACTTTCAATAAGTTGTCTAATACGCATATGGCATCTGAAAAAGAACTTTCCGACTTTCTTAAAAGCATTGAGCTCAAAGCTTTTAAGCGGGCGGCCTATGCCACGAGAGATGACGAAGCAGCACTCGATATCGTTCAAGACAGCATGATGCGCTTAGCCCAAAAGTATGGCGACCATCCTGCCCAAGAGTTCCCCATGTTGTTTAATCGGATTTTGCACAATGCCACGATGGACTGGTTTAGGCGGCAAAAAACCCAGAATAACTGGTTGAGCTTTTTCTCTGCTTTCCAGTCTCAAGACCCTGAAGACGGTCATGACTCTTCCGATCCACTGGAATTTATTGATGTAAATCATGAGTTTAGCTTCCTTCACAATGCTGAAAAGCTACTCGAACGTAAAGAAACGCTCAAAATCATCGAAAATGAGATTGAAAAGCTGCCGACACGTCAACGCGAAGCCTTCCTCATGCGTTATTGGGACGGGCTTGATATTGCAGAAACGGCAAAAATCATGGGTTGCTCTGAGGGTAGCGTGAAAACACATTGCTCAAGAGCTGCTTCAGCATTGGCTTATGCCCTTAAAAAACAAGGACTTAATCGTGAGTAAATGGAACACAACACAAGCGGAACACCTCGAGCAGAATCTCGGGATGTTGACTCACGCCCTGAGCAAAGACCTCCCTGTTTCTGAAAAAGTGACGCAGCGCTTACGTGAAGCTCGTTTGCAAGCCCTAGATGCCCAAAAATCACCAGTAGCAGTGCCAGAGTACGCATTTGCTGGCCACCCCAAAACTAATTGGGGCTTCACATCGAATGGGTCGATGTTGAAGATAGCGACATACTTGCCGATGGCTGCCTTAGTCCTTGGTCTATTCTTCATTGCAGACTGGCAAAGTGATCAACGTATCAAAGATATTGCCAAAGTCGATAGCGCAGTATTGATTGATCAAGTGCCTTTTGAAGCCTACAAAGATGATGGCTATGTGCGCTTTTTAATCACCAACGGTAAGGATCTAGAAGTAGTCCCCGAAGACGACGAAGACGAGGCTTAAATGAGCTCGACTCGGATTTCTGTATGGGCCTTACTGCGCGATTCAAAATGCCAAAATCGCTATATTTGTTTAAGTCGCTGCGTACTCATGCAGATCTTGGTGTTTGTCGCGATTCTATTGGGCTATCAAGCCAGCGCTTTTGCACAAAACTGGGAGCGCCTCAGTGAGGATCAAAAGTTAATTCTGGCTCCGTTAGAGTCAGATTGGTCCAGCCTTACAAAAGATCGACAAAAAAAATGGTTAGAAGTAGCCAATCGCTATCCACGGATGTCTGAGCAAGACAAACACACCCTACAGTCCCGCATGACAAGCTGGGCCCAACTATCCACTCAAGAACGTCAAAAAGCGCGCGACAACTATCTTCGTACCCTGAATATCTCACCAGAGAAAAAAGCAGAGGCATGGCAAGCTTATCAACAACTATCCGAAGAAGATAAAAAGAAATTAGCAGAGCGCCGACAAGGCAAACCTAGCACGGTAACCTCGCCAACGCTAAAATAAGCCCTGTGAAAAACAAGGCCAGCACTTCAACAACAAACTCGGGTTTTCAGCCACTACCGGCTGATTATTTAAATCAACTGCCAGCACCGAGCATTCGTCGCCGAATCGCCCTTAACCTCTATGAAATGTTGGTGCTCATGGGTGTGCTGGCCCTCACTTTTTTGGTTCCCCATCTGATTATCGGGGTGCTCGCCCAAGTCACAGCACCTGCTTGGTTCTTGATGGCTCACGCCTATTTAGTACTGGCGTTTTATTTCACTTGGTATTGGACGAAAACAGGTCAAACCTTGGCTATGCAGACTTGGCGCATCCAAATGGTTAGCGCTGAGGGCCAGTTACTCAAACGCTCACAAGCTTTAGCACGTTATGCATATGGCTCACTGTGGCTCATACCCGCAGCCCTGTTGTTGTACGTCTGTTTACAAGTCTATGGTCGCCAAAGTATGGGGCTGAGTTTTTCTTTGATCTTTTTTAGTATCACTTTATTTTTTTGGCCACTGACTGCGCTCCTGGATCGCACTCACCGCCAAATGTTGCCAGACCGCTGGGCACATACCAAACTAGTACAACTACCCCGAACGATTCCGCATCCAATCAGCAGTAGTGAAAAATGATTGCATGAGGCGCTCAAAGAGCGGTCCTTGAATCTCTAAATCTCTCATCGCTGCACCCATACATTGCAACCACTGATCCCTTTCACTCAAACCGATGGGAAAAGGTAAGTGACGCGCTCTTAGACGTGGATGTCCATATTGCTGTACATAAAGATCAGGCCCACCCATCCAGCCACTCAAGAAGAGATAGAGCTTCTCTCTGGAGCTTGTTAAATCTTGGGGGTGCATTTGACGAATCCCTGCATAAGCCTGATCCAAATCCATCAAATCATAAAAACGATCAACCAAGGCTCTCACACCTTCTTCGCCACCGATTAATTCGTAGGTCGTTTTCTCTGTCATCACTCATCCATTAGGTAGCATCGCGTAACACTTGCAATGCTGAACTACGCGACACTTTACCATCGAGCCATAAGCCCCCAATCACACTGGCTATTGTGCCTGCCACAATACCGTAGATATAGAGGTTCAAGGAAGCCTGTAAGGGCATCTCAAAAACACGTTGAGCCAACAATGAACCCACCACGCTTGCAGCGATGGCAGCGAGTAGACCAGAGACCATACCGATCAAAATCAATTCTGTATAAAAAGCTTTGCGTACTTGCGCACTACTCGCCCCCAGGGCTTTCAAAAGGCCTGCGTCACGCATACGCTCGTCTTGCGTACTAGCCAATGCCGCACCCAGCACTAATATGCCTGCCGCAATGGTGAGCGAGAACAATAACTCAATCGCAGCGGACAATTTATCCAAAACATCTTGGACTTGTTTGAGTGAGGCATCTACATCGACAACCGTTATATTGGGGAATTTAGCTACCAAAGCAATATCAGCAGGCAGCTGTCCAATTTGTTCTTGATTTTGACGATAAGCCGTAATCCAAGTTTGCGGCATGTCTTGCAAAGTCGATGGTGAGAGTATCGCAAAGAAATTCACTCGCATACTGGTCCAATCGAGTTTTCTGATAGAAGTAATTTTGGCATTGACAGACAAACCCGCCATATCAAATGTCAGTTGATCCCCTAACTTCAGACCCAAGGTCTTGGCAATGCCCTCTTCTATCGATAATTCATCACGCGCTGTCTGATGCCAACGACCAGCAACGATACGATTACCCTCAGGAATATCAGTACCGTAAGAGAGATTGAACTCTCGATCAACGAGTCTTTGGGCTCGCCCCTCGTCAAAGTCATCAGGCGTGACAGTCTTGCCATTGATTTGGACCAACCGCCCCCGAATCATGGGATATAAGGTCACCTCTTCAATACCTACATTACGCAGGTGCTTCTCAACTTGTGGCGCTTGATCAGGCTGAATATTAATTAAGAAACGATTGGGTGCATAGCTCGCCTGGCTCGTCTGCCATGCAGACAATAAATCATGGCGCACCACGGACAAAAGTAAGAGTGCCATCAGCGCAATCGCTAAAGACGCGATTTGCAAACTGGTAAATGCAGCACGCCGCGACATCGCTTGCCAGACAAAACGCTGAATCACCCCTTGAGCCAAAAATGCTTGCTGCGCCAGAAATGAAAGGCCGCGTACCAATAACCAAGCAAATACCCAAAAAAGTATCGCGGCAGCGGCAAAACCACCCAATGTATAAAGCGCTAACTGAGGGCTTTGCGCCACCACGAGAAGCAATAAAGCAAACGCCGCTAAACCGAGCAATAACACTAACCAGGCCGATACAGCGCGATAAGAAATCTCTTTACGCAAGACCATCAGTGGCGAAATCTTTGTTAAGGCAAATAAAGGCGGCCAAACAAAACCTAAAAGTAAAACCATGGCTACCAAGACAGCCCAAACAAATGGCCATAAAGAGCTAGCTGGTAACTGCGCGACCAAAAGGTCCTGCAAGAACCACAGCAACACCTGGTGACCCAACCAACCGAGACCCGCTCCGAGAACGCCTCCCAGACAGGCCAAGGTGGCAGTCACACGAATATGATCTAACAAAATTTCCATACGTGTGGCGCCCAGGCATTTCCAAATCGCGCTCGCTTGCGCTTGGCGATTGACATAACGCCGTGCGGCTAAGGCAATCGCGACCGCAGCCACCATGGCGGTGAGTAAGGCAACTAATGATAAGAATTTTTCAGCTCGATCTAGGGTACTGCGCATCAAAGGTTGACTGTTATCAATACCTTCTACCTTGATCCCTCGTAAATCTTTCTGACTAATCGTTTGATCCACCCATGCTTGATATGTTTTTAATACTTGAGCATCACCTGCTAGCAGTAAACGATAAGTGACACGACTACCAAAACCAATCAAACCTGTTGCGGCTAGCGCATCTGCATGAATCATGACACGCGGTGCAAAATTTAAAAAACCAGCACCACGGTCTAACTCTTGATGAATGTAGGCCGTCACCCGAAAGCGGGCATAACCCAATTGCAAGGTATCGCCTAATTTAATTTGCAAGCTCGGCATCAGCGCTGGATCAATCCACGCTTCATCAATCCCAGGCGCGCCAGTAGCCACTCGACTATGACCTGTGGGCGTATCTCCCAAGAGTAACTGTCCGCGTAATGGGTAGCTGGGTGTGACCGCTTTGAGAGCGACTAATTTACTCTGCTCTCGATGGGTCGCCATGGTTGGGAAGACTGTGGTCTGCGCCGTTGTTAAACCACTTTTTTGCGCCTCATCTAAAAAATAGCGCGGTAATGGTTGATCGCTTTGCACCAATAAATCAGCACCAATGAGTTGCTTCGCATCTCGCTCGAAAGCAAGTTGCATACGATCGGCTAAAAATGCCACGCTACTTAAAGCCGCTACCGATACCAGGACAGCCAAAAGCAACCAAATGAGTTCATTGGCACGCCACAAACGGTGGATGAAGCGCTTCATTAACGATCCTTATCAACACAAAAATGCTAAAGGTTGTAGGATAGTCCCTAGGAGACAAATATGCACAAACCATTTCAATGGCAAAACCCTTATCCCACTAGCCGTATTCCGGTTTTTGGTAGAAATATTGTTTCTACATCTCACCCCTATGCCGCTCAAGCAGGCTTAAAAATCCTGCACGAGGGTGGTAATGCGATTGATGCTGCGATTGCAGCCGCTGCCGCAATCACGATCTGCGAACCCGTCTCTTGCGGTCTTGGTAGTGATGCATTTGCAATTGTTTGGGATGGCCATAGCTTGCATGGTTTAAATGCTTCAGGTCACTCAGCGCAAGCCTGGTCCCCTGAATACTTCGCTGGCAAATACGGCGTCGATGAAAATGGTTTAGCAAAGCGTCCTAAGAGAGGTTGGGATAGCGTGACTGTGCCGGGCGCGATCGCTGGCTGGGAGGCCCTTCATCAAAAATTTGGCGCCCTACCTTGGCATCAAGTACTCGCTCCTGCTATTGAGATTGCCGCAAGAGGGTACGCAGTACCACCTGTGGTCGCCTATAAATGGGCAGCAGCAATTCCTGAACTCAAAGACCAAGCCGGTTTTGCCGATTGCTTTATGCCTTTAGGACGCGCACCTCATGTGGGTGAGCGCTTCACTATGCCTAGTGCCGCTAAGACCCTAGAACGCTTAGCCTTACATGGAGCAAAAGATTATTACCAAGGTCAAATTGCTGAACAGATTTGTCACGCTGCCAAGGAGAATGGCGCCGCCTTAAGCCTAGATGATTTGGCCTCATACCGCCCTGATTGGGTAACACCGATTAGCAAAAACTATCGTGGCTATGATGTGCACGAGATTCCGCCTAATGGTCAAGGAATTGCTGCACTGATTGCGCTAGGCATTCTGGAACACTTTGATATTGGCAACATTCCAGTGGATAGCAGTCTTAGCCAACATCTGCAAATTGAAGCCATGAAACTGGCTTTTAGTGACTTATACGCGCACGTGGCTGACCCAAGCAGCATGCAATATCGCACGGAAGATTTTTTAGACCCCGACTATCTTCGCGCGCGCGCAAAATTAATTGACCCTGACCATGCCATGCCGAGTCCACAAACCGGTATACCTAGATTGGGAGGCACAATCTACCTCAGTACTGCAGATGAATCTGGCCGAATGGTGTCTTTTATTCAGAGTAATTACATGGGCTTTGGCTCTGGGGTCGTTGTACCAGGGACTGGTATTAGCCTGCAAAACCGCGGCTTTGCATTTTCTTCTGATCCCCGCTCAGCCAATGTTGTAGCTGGTCGCAAACGGCCCTTCCACACGATCATTCCAGGTTTTCTGACAAAAACCGTGGCAGGACATGTGCAACCGGTGATGAGTTTTGGTGTCATGGGTGCAGATATGCAGCCTCAAGGTCATCTACAAACTTTAGTGCGCATGCTCGACTACCAACAACAGCCGCAAGCTGCATGCGATGCGCCTCGCTGGAAAGTAAATCGTGACTACACTTTAGATGTAGAAAGCAATATGAATGCGCAGACAGTGAATGAACTCATTAAAAAAGGTCATCAACTCAAACGTGTCGATGACCCTTATATGGATTTTGGCGCAGGCCAGTTTATCTGGCGTTTATCAAATGAGCTAGAGGATGGCTATGTGGCCGCCAGCGACAGTCGTCGCGACGGACACGCAGCCTCCTATTAATTGAGCGTCAAACCTTGTTTTTGCACAACGTCTTTGTAGACTTCAAACTCGGCTTTAATTTCTGCGGTGAATTGATCAGGTGTATTTGCAACAATAATCGAACCTGTATCTTCAATACGCTTGCGTAAAGCTGGGTCTTGCAATGCCTTTTGCATCGCTGCATAAATCTTATCAACCACTTCTTTAGGCATACCAGCAGGACCTAGCAAACCGTAATAAGCCATGCGGTTAACTGGAGCCAAACCCACTTCAGCAAATGTGGGCACATTAGGCATACCTGCTACGCGCTTAGGAGCCGCAACAACAATCGGTACTAAGCGATTGTCTTTAATGAAGGGTAATGCTGAAGGCAAGTTATCAAAAATAATAGGAACCTGGCCTGCGACCGTATCGACCAATGCTGGGCCGGCGCCACGATAAGGAATGTGTACGATGAAGGTCCCTGTCAAGTTTTTAAACAACTCAGTCTGTAAATGGCCAATACCACCTGTACCTGAGCTCGAATAAGAAAACTTACCTGGGTTCTTCTTGATAATCTCTAGGAACGATTTGAAATCCTTACCAGCAAAGCTAGGATGCACAGCAATCACGTTCGGTGTCGCTGCAATATTAGTAATCGCCTGGAAATCTTTCACAGGGTCATAACCAATCTTTTTATTAATCGCTGGATTAGCAGCTGTGGTGGAGACTGTAGCCATACCGATGACATAACCATCTTTAGGAGCTTTCGCGACCTCAAGCGCACCAATAGAACCACCACCACCGGCTTTGTTCTCAACAATCACAGACTGACCTAAGGCTTTACCCAATGGATCTGCAACAGCACGGGCAATAATGTCTGTGGTACCGCCAGGAGCAAAAGGCACAATCAAACGAATTGGTTTATTAGGATATGACTGAGCAATCGCTAGGGTCGATGACAAACCTAAGGCGAGCATCAGCGCTTTTAACAGGCTCGAAACTTTCATAACATCTCCTCTTATCAAGTTTGTATTCATTTAAACACAGAAAATTGTTTTCTCAAATTCTCGTATCCCCTGTTCAACAATAGGGTAATTGATCTGTAAACCGATGATTTAATTAGGGAAGTTTTGTCAAATATTGTGTGCCTGAGTGGGCCACATCTGCGCAGATTGACTTGAATGCAAAAGGGCCTAGCGCTAAACTAGGCCCTTCACAAATTAAATGGCGCGGCTGGCAGGATTCGAACCCACGACCCCTTGGTTCGTAGCCAAGTACTCTATCCAACTGAGCTACAGCCGCATAAGACCGCTATTATGCCATGGAAATTAAAAACTACATAACTCCGCAGGGTCAGCAAAGACTTAAAGACGAGCTTTTACATCTACTCGATGTTGAACGGCCTGAAGTCGTGCGCGTGGTCTCGTGGGCAGCTTCTAATGGTGATCGCTCAGAAAATGGCGATTATCAATATGGC
>JACCDH010383268.1_pt1 | contig 11207 bp, 8 predicted proteins | sample 7442481 | NCBI WGS metagenome assembly JACCDH01 (sample SAMN15323433, study PRJNA562643) | freshwater metagenome | isolation source: river surface water | place: USA:Blue River Watershed | collected 2017-08-15 | reverse complement strand
TAAGTGCCATCTAGTTTACCTTTTTTTTAGTACGTTATGTATTAATGTATGTGTATAAATATTTATTTATTTTCCAATCTATCAACTTTTGCTGATAATTCTTTAATTGCTTCAATTAATAATGGAATAATTTTTTCGTATTGAACTGCTTTGAAGCCCGTATCTCTATTTGTTACGATTTGAGGAAGTATTGCTTCAATTTCCTGTGCTATTACCCCAACATCATTTCCTTTATGAGAATGAACTTCATCGTATCCTTCTTTCCAATCATATGTGTTACCACTAATTTGGTTTACTTTTTCCAAAGCGTTTGGAATAGGAAGGATATTTTCTTTTAAACGAATATCGGATGAGTAGAATGCGGTAATATCTCCTGTTGCTCTAATCTCACCAGCCGTTCCACTTGCAGTTGTACCAACTCCTATTGAGTTAAATTGTACGTTTGCCGATGTTCCAACTGCTTGTCCGATTGCAATTGTAGGTGTTGCGTTCTCACCACTATTATTTGTAATAGTAACACCCGTACCTTGTACTAATGATGCTACATAATCACCCGTAGTTTGTGTTGCCAATGCGATATTCCCAGCAGCTGAACCTAAACTTATTTGAGATGAACCCGATATTACACCAACTACGTTTAATCTCGTCAATATACCACTTGCATAGTTTGTAGTTGCGGTCAAATCAATTTGAGATGAACCACTTACAACTCCTGCTGGCAATAATGAAGTTATTTGAGTAGAAGATGAAATTACGTTTGTACCTTCTAATATTTTTGCTGCGGTAATAGAACCACCTAATGATACTGAAGTACCTGCTATTGTGATAGAACTATTAGTTAATTGTGCATTACTTAAACCACTAATTTGAGATGAGCCCGATACTACACCAGATGGTAATTGCGCCGAACCACTCCATATTCCTCTACCTTTAGCTTCATATCCAGCAGCAACTTCAGCTTCGGTAGCGTAAGTTGCATCTAATGAATTAGTAAATTCGTTCAATGAACTTAATATACCAATTACTTGAGATGAACCACTAACAGTTCCAGCCGGCAACAATGGAGTAATTTGTGATGAGCCACTAACAATGCCTCTACCTTTTGATTCATATCCTGCAGCAACTTCAGCTTCAGTAGCATAAGTTGCATCCAAAGATGATGTGAATAGGTTTAATGAATCTAATATACCAATTACTTGCGATGAGCCTGAAACTAAAGTGTGAGTTCCACTTGCTATTGGTTCAAATGCAGTAGCCAATTGAGCTGCTCCACTAATAATACCTCTACCCTGTGCCTCATATCCTGCGGCAACTTCTGCATCAGTTGCAAATGTAGCGTTTAAAGAAGAACTCCAAGCATTTATAGATGCCGAAGTCATTTCTAAATTCGTTAATCTCGTATTAGCAGAAGATGTAAATGTTTCTAAATTTTCAATTGAAATTTTAGCTGAAGCAGACCATAATTGTATAGGTGTTAATGGATTTCCACCACTTATTCCACCAATACCATATAAGTAATCTACATCTTCTCTCAAAGTTTTAATAGAAGATGTCATCAATGATGCACTTATAAAAGATTGAGATGCTGATATTATTAGAGAACCGGTGGTAGTTGCTAAACTAAGGTTTCTTTCTAATTGAGAACTTGTAAATTCATTTAAACTTCCAGTCGAAGTTTCTATTAATTCAAGTCTAGTCAGAGTTGAACTACTAAATGTATTTAAACTTCCTGTTGAGGTTTCTAATAATCCTAATCTAGTCAACGTTGAGCTACTAAATGTATTTAAGCTCGAAGTCGATGCTTCTAAATCGGTTAATCTACTTAAAGTTGAACTACTAAATGTGTTCAAACTTCCTGTCGATGTTTCTAATAATCCTAATCTCGTATTTGCTGATTCTGAAAAAGAATTTAAGCTACCAGTTGAAGTTTCTAATAATCCTAATCTAACATTTGCCGATTGTGTAAAAGAATTTAAGCTACCTGTTGAGGTTTCTAACTCATTTAATCTATTTAAAGTCGAACTACTGAATTCATTTAAACTTCCCGTTGAAGTTTCTAATAATCCTAATCTAGTATTCGTAGATTCAGTAAATGAATTTAATTGAGTTAATTGTAAAGATGAACTGATTACATTATCTCCACCTGCTAAAAGTATTTTTGATTCACCATCTTTTACTCCGGCTTTCCAAAAATCAGTATTGGCATCCCATAATAGAGAGCCACTTATAGTTGAACCACCTGTTGCATCCTTTGTATAAATACCTGCTTCAGTTGCAGAACCACCATAATTTAATTCTAATATATTTTCTCCAATATTAACTTGGGTAGAATCAATTTGAGTTGTAGTTCCTAATACAATTAATTTACCATTTATAGTTACATCTTGTCCACTTAAACCTATCGCAGTTTTAAGTGATGATGTGTATGATTCAATACTTTCAATTCTTTGTTTGTGATTTTCGATTGATGCTGTCATCAACGATGCACTTATGAAAGATTGAGATGCTGATACTATTAATGAACCAGAAGTAGTTGCTAAATTACTATTTCTCTCTAATTGAGAACTTGTAAATTCATTTAAACTGCCGGTTGATGTTTCTAATAATCCTAATCTAGTATTTGCAGATGTTGTAAATTGATTTAAACTTCCTGTTGAAGTTTCTAATAATCCTAATCTAGTATTTGCCGAAGATGTGAATTCATTTAAACTTCCTGTTGAAGTTTCTACTAATCCCAATCTAGTGTTAGCCGATTCTGAAAAATCATTTAAGGATTCTAATATTTCAAGTACTTGCGATGAACCCGAAACTAAAGTATGTGTAGAACTTGCTTTTTCTTCAAATACCGATGTTAATTGAGATGAACCCGATACTACACCATTTGTTGCAGCAATTGCACCTGATATATTTGTTGCGTACACATTTCTCCAATATGCCGAAGGTGTACCAACATCTATTGTACCATTCGGTACTAAATTCGATGTGAATTGTCCTAATGCTTGAATAGTATCTGCGGCTGCATTACCTAAATAGATATTTCCACCAATTCTTACATCACCCGATGCTGATATGTTACCAATTAAATTAATGTCACCATACGCAGGTGCGTTTAGTGGTAATAAGTTATATGGCGTTGAACCACTACCAAATTGGATAGAACCACTTCCTTTATGTAAATATAATTCGCCATCAGTAATACTGATGTTCGTTTCACCTCTTCTTATTTGAAATATAGCTGCCATTAAATACTATTATGTTTCTTATAAATATGATTAAATATTAAAATCCAAATCTCCTGCGGTTGTTATATATTTTGCCAAATGCATATAATTCGCAGTTATACTACCCGTTGTTACATTCATAGCAGATGAACTAATTGATAAATATGTATTACTAGCAATTGTAACATCAAAAGAGCCTGTTCTAGCTATCGCTTGAGTATTGCCTGTACTATCTTCTATAAAGTTTACAGTTCCTGCTGCTTCCGGGTCTAAATTAAAATCAAATGTATTTGGTCCAGCTGAAACACCTACTTCAGTTCCATTTACTAAAAATGAGCCACTTATAGAAACTGAACCTGTAAATTGATGTGTATCATCGGATGTATCTCCGAATTTAGTAGAACCACTTTGAAATAATACCGATGAAGAAATTACCGATATATTAAATTGTCTTGCATTAACTGTACCTAAAACAGTTAAATCATTTGTAATCGTTTGTGAGCCGGATAGTGTTAAACTTCCACTCAACAATGCCGAGCTACCGGTGATATTACCTGTGATATCAATATCTCCGGCACCAATAATATCATTTGTTACATATAAATCCCTTCGAACATTGGCATCTTGTACTACTACTAATTCACCAAATGAACCACTTTCAGTTAAAGTAATTGAACCCGTTGTGGTTGAGTTTGTTGCTACTATCGATTCTATTGAATCTACATTTCCGGAACGTTTGATAAACAATTTACCATCATAGGTATTTATTGCAATTTCACCAACGTTTAATGAGCCGGTATCGGGAACTTTTCCAGGTAGCGATGAACGCTTTAGTATAATACTTTGTGCCATATTTATGGACTATAAATTATTTAGAGTTATGTAACAAAAAAAAAGGTACTATGTAGTACCTTTATAAATATAATAAATTATAATAAAACTAAATTAGAATTCTCCTGCATCAGAACCGGATTCCAAAGCTGCTAATCTATTTGCAATAGAACCACTAAATGCTAATACATCACCGATTCCATAAAGAGAACCACTAAATCCGTTTGTTGTTGTAAATGTTCCTCTTATCTCTTCATTGTATCTGAATTCAACTGCATCGTTTGTAGTTGCTACTTTATAAAGAGAACCACTACCCTGTATGTATCCAATTGTTCCTGCAAATGGTTCTGAATTGAAATCAAAATCATCAGGTCTCATTGAAGCGGTGATTCCGGTTAAGCCAGCACCACTACCAACAAATAAAGATGCTGAAACTATTGATGCCGAAATTGCTCCAGCTATATCAATATCGCCATTTCCAACGATATCTCTAGTAACGTATAAATCTTGTCCAATATTTGCATCAAAATTTATACTAGCTTCTCCAAAAGAACCAGTTCCTAATATATTAATATCACCGGTGGTGGTTGAACCGGCTACTACTATATCTACAACTTCATCAACAGAGCCCGATTTATGTATAAAGGCTTTACCATCGTATGTATTTAAACCAATTTCACCTACTTGTAGTGTAGATGTAGTTGGTCTTGAACCCGATACGGCGGACCTTCTTTGTAATATTATTGTTTTATCGTTATTCTGCGCCATTTTTTATATTCTTAGTATTTAGAAATTTAAAAAAACCCTCCCCTTTTTGGGAGGAGGGTCTTAATTATTTTAGAATGAACCACCATCGATTACATTACTCATTACAAAATCACTTCCGTTCCATTGTAATAAGTCACCTGCCACCGATGCGGTTGGTACTAAATCTAAATTACCATTTGTATTTCTAAATGCTATTCTCTTAGAACTTCCTGCCGATGTACCTAAGTTAATAGAAGATGTTACTGCCGGTGCAATTAATGCTACCGATGAAGTAAATGCGGTTGTTGAATGTTGATATACAAAATTAGCGTTTGCTCCTGCTACTTCAAATCCTGCTCCATCTGCCGTTGCCGATGAAGTTGAACCACTTGCTAATGTTATTAATTTATCTTCAACTACTAATGTTGCGGTATTTAATGTTACAGTGTTACCTTGTACTACTAAATCACCACCTACTACTACATCGCCCGAAGTTGTTACTTTTGCAAAAGTTACGTTGTTGCTTGTACCTAAACCTTGTATTGAGCCCGTTCCCTCTAATGTAGTTATTCTACCACTCAAACTATCATCAGTTGCCGCACTTGCACTAAATGAAGTTGCTACCGAAGAACTTAGATTTGAAATCGTAGTTGCTAATGAAGAACTTGCACTATTTAGTGAAGAAGTTGTAGCGTATGAACCTGTAAGAGTTGCAGTTAAGTTTGCAATTGAAGTTGCTAATGATGAACTCGCATCATTCAAAGATGCAGTTGTAGCGTATGAACCCGTTAAATCTGCGTATAAATTATTAATTCTTACATTAATTGAAGAACTTGCATCATTTAACGATTGTGTAGTTGCGTATGAGCCTGTAAGAGTTGCAGTTAGATTAGCGATTGAAGTTGCTAATGAAGAACTTGCATCATTCAATGAAGCCGTTGTAGCGTATGAGCCACTTAAATCCGCATATAAATTATTAATTCTTACATTAATTGAAGAACTTGCATCATTTAATGAAGCAGTTGTAGCGTATGAACCGGTTAATGTTGCGGTTAGGTTAGCAATTGAAGTTGCTAATGAAGAACTTGCATCATTTAGAGATTGTGTAGTTGCATATGAACCAGTCAATGCTTCTAAACCTGAAACTCTACTTCCTAATGAACCACCTCCACCAATTGATGTTTCGATTGATTCCAATCTACTATCAACCGATTGAGAGAATGCTGATACATTACCAATACCTATAACTGAACCACTAATGTTGCCCGTTACATCCAAATCACCACTTAAAGTAATTTTAGAACCGGTTTGGAATAATAATGAATTATCAATATGGTCTTCGCCGGTTGCAACAGGAATATATCCGTTGGTTAATCCTACTTCATTACCTAAAGAGCCTGTGTTTTTAGGTCCTGCTATAAAGATTGCCGAATTGTATCCTTCACCACTTGCTGAAGGGTGAACATACAACCAATGATTATTTAATGAATCCCAATATAGTGAACCCGTTGCTTGAGATGAGCCTGAATCGATTACATCGATACCTGCGAATCTAACAGCCGGAGTTGCTGTATTTAATACGATTGTGTTATCACCTAAATCTAATCTACTTGCCGTTACATTAAATAAAGATGATGAACCATATACAACCAAATCTTGTGTGATGTATAATGAACCCGTAATTGTTTGAGTTCCTACAAATACGTTTGCACCTGTTGTTGCGTATGTAGATTCAATTGTATCTAATCTACTATCTACTGAAGTTGATAATGCTAATTCTCTAGCATCACTTGCACTAAATTTAGTTGCAACGCTTGATGAGAAATCGCCAGTCACACTTGCCACACTCGCACTCAATGAAGTTACACTTGCTGCACTTGCACTAAATGAAGTTGCTACACTTTGTGAGAATGAAGATGTAAATGAATTCAAATTATCTACTGAAATATTTAAACTTGCAGTAGTTGAATTGATATTAGAAATTGATGTATTTACACTTGCCGAAGTAGATTCTAAATTATCCAATCTACCATCTGCCGATGCTGTAAATGTATTTGCCGATGCTGTAAATGTGTTTAATGCATCCAAACTAACTAAGGTACTTCCACTAAACGTATTTAATGCGTTTACTGAACTACCAATAGTACCACTACCAATTGATGCCGATAATGCGTTAATAGATGTAGCAACAGATGCACTGAATGGTTGGATGTTACCTACTAAGTTTGGTATTTCGTTTGCACCTTCTCCTAATAAATATAAGGTAGAACTACCACTTGCGTAGTAAGGAACGCCTTTCAACATTCCGTTGTAAGTTCCTGCGGAGAACGTATTAGGTGCTGAAGCTCCTACTAAAATTCTATTTACCGCTTGTACTTGTCCGTTTTCAGGAACTGCGAATACAATCGATGCTCCGTTGGTTACTGATAGATTGGATGAACCTGATGCAATTACTAATTCACCTTTTTGTAAAGATGATGTTACTGCTGATAGGGATTCCAGACTACCACGTCTGTGTTTGATGATTTGTGCCATATTTGGTTATTTCTTTTTTCTGATTTGAATTCCTTTATAAATATCTTTTTTTTATCGAATCGTATCGTAGTTTTATGTTATTTAAAAAAAAATAAAATTTACCACTCTCCCATATCGATATTAATGTTTGATTGTGATACATAAACTTCTACATCCGTTGCATATGTAGAATCCAATGATGCGGTAAATTGATTGATTGATGCCGAATGCTGATTCAATGGTATCAATATATCGATAACCTGTTCTGAACCCGATACCAACGTTGGTAATCCTATAATATCTTCGTAATTTACCGAAGTTGCTGCAATATCTCCAATAACTCTTGAGCCCGATAATTGACCCGTTGTATCTCCTAAAACAATTTGAGCCGATGATGATATAACTCCATCGGGTAAAACTGCACCAACATTATTTGTAATTATTTGAACAATTGATGCTGAAAATGTTGTTTCGATTGATTGCGATACAATATTATTTACAGATGCACTAAAATCCGTACCGATTTGTGCGGATGTTTGTAATGATGAACCACTTTCTATTTGTTTTAATCTTATTAAGTTTGCCATATATTATTTTTAAAATAATCTTTCTATTGAAATAAAGTTGCTAATGTAACCTTGTCCTATCATCATCGTAACACGATAAAATCTATTATTTGTTTTATCTCTTATTTGATATTGTGCGGTATCACCATGACCAGGAAAACTCCAACCAAATAAAGAAGTAGATGCGGTAGTTGTATATGTAATATTATTTGATGCCCAACCACTTCCACCACCACTTAATCCATACCATCCACTTATATCTGCTTCAAAGTTTGTTGATACTGCAGCTACACTTAATCCTCTATTACCACCAGTTGTGACTGTACATTTGAGATTATCTAAACTTACAAATGTTCCTGCATTTATAAATCCACTTGATTTCCAAATCAATTCACCATTAACATTATTTGGTGCTTTACTTAAATCTATACTTACACCTCTACTACTTCCACCACCTTCAAATATTCTTATTGTATTTCCATAAACATCTATATTAGCTACTGAACCAGTCAATGTAGTGTTTGGTGAATATGCCAATGACAATTCTCCACCTTCACTTCCACCACCTGGGCCAATTGTTACTGCACCATTAAAAGTGTTTGTTCCTGTAAATGTATTGTTGGTACTTGTAATGTTTGTATTTGTTTTTAATTCTACTGCGGTTAAAAGCGGACCAGTTGATTCACCAAAATCAAAAGTTCCAGCGATACCACTAACAGTTCTCATACTATATGAATAAGTACCTGCTGATGGTGTATCTATTACATTTAAACAATACGGAACATTTTGATTTGAACTATTTTCAACTTGAATAATATTTCCTATTCCAGTTTCACCTCTAAAAATTTGTAATCTAGTCCACCCATCTACTATTGGATTTGCATCACCGGTCACCATAATTTGGACAGGATTACCCGTTGTAGTAATGCTTCCGCTTATGATTGATACACCGGTTGTTGTGATACCCGTTCTTCTATTTCCTAATACTTGTGTATAATTTGGACTTCCACTTATGATAGTTGCTTCTAATGTATCAAATCTACTATCTACTGAAGTTGAGAATGATTGTGTAAATGAGTTTAAGTTTGTAATTGAAGTTTGTAGTGAACCCGTTTCACTTTCCAAAACATATCTACTATCAAATGAAGATGTTAATTGCGAAGAACCACTAATAGTTCCTGTTGGTAATTGTGCTGAACCACTAACTACTCCGTTTGGTAATAAGTTTAAAATACTACCACTTAAAATATTTCTACCAGTTGTTTCATAACTACCACTTACAAATCCAAATGCGGTTATTTGTGCAGATGAACTTATTGCTCCATTCAAACTTGTCAAAAATGAACCTGTTTCACTTTCAGTAATCCAACTGCCACTTACATTTTCAATTGCGTTTAATCTATTAACTAAACTTGCCGTTGAAATACTTGCAGTAAAATTATTTAAAGGTGTTAAATCGGTAGATTGTGAAACTATACCAGATGGTTTATTTGCAATATTATCCCAAGTCGTTTGAGTAATACTTCCACTTAAAACATATCTTTCATCATAAGAACTTGTCAATTGAGAACTACCGCTTATTAAACCATTGAAAGATTGTTCATTAGTTGCTGCAAGAATCTCGGAATGAACCGATGCTGAAAACTCATTAAATGATGATGTTTGTAATCTTGCATTAATACCATTGGTAAATGCAATATTTCTACTATCTTGAGAAGATGTGTATGAATTCAAAGATGTTATATCAACTGAACTACTAATAAATCCAAAATTACTTATTTGTGTAGATGAACTTATTAATCCAGTTGGTATAGATGTTATAAAACTACCCGTTTCAGTTTCACGAACAAAAGAAGATGTTTCGGATGATGCCACAAATCCTAAATTGGAAATTTGAGCAGAAGAACTAATTACACTTCTACCTTTAGTTTCAAACGAAGATGTTATAGATTCCAAAGACTGTAATCTATCTCTATCCAATATATTAACTCTAGAAGTAACTGCATCCGCAAGAACATCCAATTCTATCTTATAAGTTGTTCCATTATCTACTCCAACTACAACAGTATCCAATGATGCTGAAGTTAATGCCGTTAATTCCGATATCTTTTTTCTTACATTTGCCATTTTATATAATTAAATCTAAATCATTTTCGGTTGATAAAATCGTATCATTCTCCGAAGTAACCGGAACATCTAATATTTTGCCTATAACATAAATATCATTTGCTTCAGTATTTTCAAAATCAATATATGAATCGGCTAATTGTATTACAATATTATTTCCAACATCCGATATTGTGTAATTTCCAGGAATATGCAATCCAAATACCATTATTTCAAAATTATCAGGAGATGCTCCTTCTGTTCCATAATCTGTATGAGCATTGTAAATTGTTAATTTATTTGAACCACTATCGAATGTATCAACTCGTCTACTAACACTTCTAGCACTATGCTGCAAAATTTCGCTATGAAAATTAGATATTTTATTTTTGTTACTTACAAATTTAGTAGGATTTGGATTTGCTTTAGTATGAGATTGATATGATGATGTAGTTGGTAGCTCTATATTTAATAGACTGCCGGTGATGTATAACTCATCATTTAAATTATTAGGATTTATTTTTGGTATAATCCTATTCAATTTTCTTGCATTCGAATTAAATCTATTAAGCATATCGTTCAATATCTCCTTTTATTTCAATAATATCATCGGAATCTAATTCATATTGAAAATTTGCTTTTATAAATTTTATCAATAATCCTCTATCTCCAATTTCTACAATATAATCTGTGTGAATTATTGTTTGCGAATTTATATAAACAGTTAATCTATCTTGCTCGCTTCTTAATTCTATTTCTCTCAATAAATCTACAAATTTCCAACCAATAGCTTCATAAATAAAGTAAGTCGAATCTTCTAAATTTTTTGGAGTTAGAAATGTTTTTCCAGGCTTTCTACTGATTTTTTGAGTTATATCTAATAATGTTCTTTTCATTATAAATCAATAAATTTACCTGTTATAGCAATTTCATCTCCACTATCCACATCAAATCCCAAATTTACTGAATTGAAATTTATTGTCAATGAAGATGCGGTTATTGCTACTGTAAAATGTGTTGTTTGATAATATCTAACACCATTTATATAAAGTTTAATATCATATGAAGTATCTCCTACAATCAATCCAGCGGTTACAACAGATAATAATGTTGGTGGTGTTTTTATTAATTTAATATCACTAAATGTTATTGTATTATTTGTTATTGGATTTTGTGTAATACTATTATTTAATGATAAAAAATCTATTAAATCTTTATTATC
>JACCDH010134227.1_pt1 | contig 11209 bp, 8 predicted proteins | sample 7442481 | NCBI WGS metagenome assembly JACCDH01 (sample SAMN15323433, study PRJNA562643) | freshwater metagenome | isolation source: river surface water | place: USA:Blue River Watershed | collected 2017-08-15 | reverse complement strand
GGCTGGACCATGCGCGGCGACGATTTTTCAGGCTGCTCGGCTGATGGAGGTGTCCGATGGTGTTCCTGGTCGTCATCCCCGGATGTGGCGGAGGCTGAGGTTTGGGCGGAAGCGCCCGTGGAGGTAGAGATCATGAGAGTGGATTCCGTAATCAAAGGGCGAGCTCGTCCTCGCCACCGAGGCAATGAGTGAGCGTTTTTTGCTTCTGGTTCATGGCTGCCAAGGGCGGCGCTTTGTTTAAGGTTGTCCCCTGACTGGCTGGGCCGTGCCGTAGCGAACGGCTCCGGGCGGCAGGATTGCCCGCTTGTATAATGCGGGTTTGCATCGCAAGCTTCCGCCGCCCGCCATGACCCAGACCCATTTCGGCTACCAGCAAGTCCCCGAAGAACAGAAGGTGAAGAAGGTCGCCGAGGTCTTCCATTCCGTCGCCGCCAAATATGACGTGATGAATGACCTGATGTCGGCCGGCCTGCACCGTATCTGGAAGGCGTTCACGGTCGCGCAGGCCGGGATTCGCCCCGGCTTCCGGGTGCTCGACATTGCGGCCGGCACTGGCGACCTGACGAAGGCTTTCGCGAAGCGCGCCGGGGCTACCGGCGAGGTCTGGCACACCGACATCAACGAATCGATGCTGCGCGTCGGCCGCGACCGCATGATCAATGAAGGCCTGCTGCTGCCGACGCTGATCTGCGACGCTGAAAAGCTGCCTTTCCCCGATAACTATTTCGACCGCGTATCGGTCGCCTTCGGCCTGCGCAACATGACGCACAAGGACGCGGCGCTGGCTGAGATGCGCCGCGTGCTGAAGCCGGGCGGCAAGCTGCTGGTGCTGGAGTTCTCGAAGGTGAACGAGGCCCTGCAGAAGCCCTATGACCTGTACTCGTTCAAGGTACTGCCCTGGCTCGGGCAGAGGATCGCGGGCGACGCCGAAAGCTACCGTTATCTTGCCGAATCGATACGCATGCATCCGGACCAGGACAAGCTGAAACAGATGATGCAGGACGCGGGGCTCGATCGCGTCGAGTATTTCAACCTGACCGCGGGCGTGGCGGCGCTGCACGTCGGCGTGAAGCTGTAAGCGCCAATGCCGATACTGCAAGCGCCGGTCATGGCGACCCTGAATCATCTTCTGTCCCGCCAGCCTACTCTGCGCGACAAGCTCTGCGCGCACGCGGGCAAGGCCGCGCGCATCGACACCGGCGTCATGCAGCTGAACATGTCGGTCGCGGCCGACGGCCTGCTGCAGGCGGCCGATACGGATCCGAGCGTCACCATCACCATCAAGCCCGCCGACCTGCCGCAGATCCTCGCGAACATGGATCGCGCGTTCTCCTACGTGAGCATCAGCGGCGACGCCGACTTCGCGCGCGCGATCTCCGAGGTCGCCAACGGACTGCAGTGGGAGGCCGAGGAAGACCTCGCGCCCTTCGTCGGCGACATCGCTGCGGTGCGTATCGCACAGTCCGCGCGCGAGGCGGCCGGCTCGCTGAAGGCCGGCGCGCGCAAGCTGGTCGAGAACGTCACCGAGTACCTGCTCGAAGAAAACCCGACCCTGCTGTATCGCCGTGCCGGCGAGACCTTCGCGTCCGAAGTCGCGGTGCTGCGCGACGATGTCGAGCGGCTCGCCAAGCGCATCGCGCTGCTCGAAAAAGCCGCCGGAGGTGCGGCATGATCGCGCGGTTGTTGCGGGTCGCGAAGATCCTGTCCGTCGCGCTGCGCTACGGGCTCGACGAGATCATCCTGTCCGGCGCGCGGCTGCCGGCGTCGCTGCGGCTGCTGTCGGCGCTGTTCTTCTGGCGAGATTTGTCCGCGCCACGCGGCGTGCGGCTGCGGCGCGCGCTCGAAGAGCTCGGCCCGATCTTCGTGAAGTTCGGGCAGGTGCTGTCGACGCGCCGCGACCTGATGCCACCCGATATCGCGAACGAACTGGCGCTGCTGCAGGATCGCGTGCCGCCGTTCCCGTCGGAGCTCGCGATTGCCGAGATCACTCGCTCGCTCGGCCAGCATCCGGACCAGTTGTTCGCCAGCTTCGAGCGCGAGCCGGTCGCGTCCGCATCGGTCGCGCAGGTGCATTTCGCGACGCTGAAGGACGGCACCGAGGTCGCGGTCAAGGTGCTGCGCCCCGGCATGCGACGCGCGATCGACAGCGACGTGGCGCTGATGCATATCCTCGCCGACTGGGTGCATCGCTGGTCTGCGGACGGCCGCCGGCTGCGCCCGCGCGAAGTGGTCGCCGAATTCGACAAGTACCTGCATGACGAGCTCGACCTGATGCGCGAGGCCGCGAACGCGAGCCAGCTGCGCCGCAATTTCGAGAATTCGAAGCTTCTGCTGGTGCCGGAAATGGTCTGGGACTACTGCTCGGAGTCGGTGATCGTGATGCAGCGCATGCACGGCATACCGATCTCGCAGACCGCGCGCTTGCTCGAGGCCGGCGTCGACCTGCAGCAGCTCTCGCGCGACGGCGTCGAGATCTTCTTCACGCAAGTGTTCCGTCATGGTTTCTTCCATGCGGACATGCATCCCGGGAACATCCTCGTGTCGACCGATCCGGCCACCTTCGGCCGCTACATCGCGCTGGATTTCGGCATCGTCGGCACGCTCAACGATTACGACAAGGACTACCTGTCGCAGAATTTCCTCGCGTTCTTCCGTCGCGACTACAAGCGGGTGGCGGCCGCGCACATCGAGTCGGGCTGGGCGCCGAAGGAGACGCGCGTCGACGAGCTCGAGTCGGCGGTGCGCGCCTGCTGCGAGCCCATCTTCAACAAGCCGCTGGCCGAGATCTCGTTCGGGCAGGTGCTGCTGCGTCTGTTCCAGACCTCGCGTCGCTTCAACATCGAGGTGCAGCCGCAGCTGGTGCTGCTGCAGAAGACCTTGCTGAACATCGAAGGCCTCGGCCGCCAGCTCGATCCCAGGCTCGACCTGTGGCAGACCGCCAAGCCCATCCTCGAGCAGTGGATGAAGGAGCAGGTCGGCTGGCGCGGCTTCGTCGACAAGTTCAAAGACGAAGCGCCGCAATATGCGCATTTGTTGCCGCAATTGCCACGCCTGCTTCACCAGGCGCTGGCCGCGCAGTCTGCGCCGCAGGCCGACAACGAAGCGCTGATGAAGCGACTGCTCGCAGAGCAGCGCCGCACCAATCTTCTGCTCGGTTTTGCGGTTTACTTCGGCATCGGGCTGGCGCTCGGCACCGTGGTGGTGCGCCTCTTCATCGAGCTGCACTCGGCGGCGTACTGACGGGCCGATTCGCCTATAATCGCGGCGGTCTCCGGCACAACGTTCACCGCCCCACCTGCCCGTCATGAATACTTTGCTCTGGTTCGTCATCCTCTACTGGGTGATCTCGGTCGGCATTGGCCTGTACGCGGCTCGCTATGTCGATTCGTCGAGTGACTTCGCGGTCGCCGGCCGCTCGCTGCCGATGTACGTGGTGACCGCGACCGTGTTCGCGACCTGGTTCGGCTCCGAGACCGTGCTCGGCATCCCGGCGACCTTCCTCAAGGAGGGGCTGGGCGGCGTGGTCGCCGATCCTTTCGGTTCGTCGATGTGCCTGATCCTGGTCGGCCTGTTCTTCGCGCGCAAGCTGTACCGGATGAACCTGCTGACCATTGGCGACTACTACCGGCAGCGCTTCGGCCGCACCGCCGAGGTGCTGGTCACGCTGGGCATCGTCGTATCCTATCTTGGCTGGGTCGCCGCACAGATCAAGGCGCTGGGCCTGGTGTTCGCCGTCGTTTCCGGCGGCGCCATCAGCGCCGAGACCGGCATGCTGATCGGCGCGGGCAGCGTGCTGATCTATACGCTGATGGGCGGCATGTGGTCGGTCGCGATCACCGATTTCCTGCAGATGATCATCATCGTCATCGGCATGCTGTACATCGGCTGGGAAGTGTCCGGCATGGTCGGCGGCGCGGGCGCAGTGATTGCTCACGCATCCGAGGCGGGCAAGCTGGACTTCTGGCCGGATCCTTCGCCGCGCGAGGTGCTGTGGTTCTTCGCCGCGTGGATCACGATGATGCTCGGCTCGATACCGCAGCAGGACGTGTTCCAGCGCGTGTCGTCGTCGCGCACCGAGCAGATCGCCGGCAATGCGTCGGTGCTCGGCGGCGTGCTGTACTTCCTGTTCGCGTTCATCCCGATGTTCCTTGCCTATTCGGCAACGCTGATCGACCCGGACATGGTGAACGGCCTGATCGATAGCGACCCGCAGAAGATCCTGCCGACGCTGATCATGACCAAGGTGCCGGTGCTGGCGCAGGTGATGTTCTTCGGCGCGCTGCTGTCGGCCATCAAGAGCTGCGCGTCGGCCACGCTGCTGGCGCCGTCGGTCACCTTCACCGAGAACATCCTGAAAGGGATATTCCCGAATCAGAGCGACCGCCAGTTCCTGCTGACGATGCGCATCGTGGTGCTGGTGTTCACTGCGATCGTGACCGCGTTCGCGATGAACACCGAGGCCAGCATCTACAAGATGGTCGAGAACGCGTACAAGGTCACGCTGGTGGCTGCCTTCGTGCCGCTGGTGTTCGGCCTGTACTGGAAGCGGGCGACGGCGCAGGGCGCGCTGGCGGCGATCCTGCTCGGCGTCGGCAGCTGGGTGGCCTGCGAAGTGGTCGCGCCCGAAGGCCTGTTCCCGCCGCAGCTCGTCGGCGTGCTGTGCAGCCTGGCCGGCATGGTGGCCGGATCGCTGCTGCCGCAGCGGGTGCGGATGCCCGAGGCAGCGTCCGCGTCGCTTCCATAGCCGTTTCTGCCCGCAAAAACCTTTATAATTCAAGGTTTTCAAAATTTTGCAGGGAGCGAGCACGATGCCTATCTACGCATATCGCTGCGAAGCCTGCGGCTTCGCCAAAGACGTCCTCCAGAAAATCTCCGACGCCCCGCTGACCGATTGCCCGGAATGCGGCAAGGCCGAGTTCAGGAAGCAGCTGACCGCCGCCGGGTTCCAGTTGAAGGGCACCGGCTGGTACGTGACCGATTTCCGTGGTGGTTCGGGCGGCAGCGCCGGCACCAGTGCGCCGGCGACGGCGCCCGGCGGCGAGGCGGCCGGCAGCAGCGCTGCGACGACGGCGGCATCCTCCGCTTCCGACAGCAAGCCCGCTGCGGCCTGAGTGCCGGCTTCCCGAAGACGATCCTCCATGCGCAAATACTTCATCACCGGACTGCTGGTCCTTGTGCCGCTGGTCATCACCCTGTGGGTGCTGAACCTGATCATCGGCATGCTGGATCGCTCGCTGTTCCTGCTGCCGCCGGGCTGGCGTCCGGAATCGCTGTTCGGTTTTTACCTGCCGGGCTTCGGCACGGTGGTGACGCTGGTCATCGTCTTCCTGACGGGCCTCATCACTCGCAACATCATCGGCAACCGCGTGCTGAAGCTGTGGGAGCTGCTGCTGCAGCGCATCCCGGTGGTGAACTCGATCTATTCGAGCGTCAAGCAGGTATCGGACACGCTGCTGTCATCGAGCGGCAATGCCTTCCGCAAGGCGCTGCTGGTGCAATACCCGCGCGAAGGCTCGTGGACGATTGCGTTCCAGACCGGCGTGCCCGGCGGCGACGTGGCGAACCATCTGCAGGGCGACTATGTCAGCGTGTATGTGCCCACCACGCCGAACCCGACCTCCGGCTTTTTCCTGATGCTGCCGCGCGCAGACGTGATCGAGCTCGAAATGAGCGTCGACGAGGCGCTCAAATACATCGTGTCCATGGGCGTGGTCGCGCCGCCGCACAAGAAAACTTCGGCGCTGCTGTCGCCGGACCAACCTAAACATCACTGATCTACCGAGACTGAAACCATGTCAATGCGTACAAACTACTGCGGCCTGACCACCGAGGCGCAGATGGGCCAGACCGTCAGCCTGTGCGGCTGGGTGCACCGTCGCCGCGACCACGGCGGCGTGATCTTCATCGACCTGCGCGACCGCGAGGGGCTGGTGCAGGTCGTCTGCGACCCGGACCGCGCCGAGATGTTCAAGGCCGCCGAAGCGGTGCGCAACGAATTCTGCCTGCGCATCACCGGCCTCGTGCGCGCGCGCCCGGCCGGTACCGAGAACGCCGGCCTCACGTCCGGCAAGATCGAGGTGCTGTGCCATGAGCTCGAGGTGCTGAACGCGTCGGTGACGCCGCCGTTCCAGCTCGACGACGACAACCTGTCCGAAACCACGCGCCTGACGCACCGCGTACTCGACCTGCGCCGCCCGCAGATGCAGAACAACCTGCGCCTGCGCTATCGCGTTTCGATGGAGGTGCGCAAATTCCTCGATTCGAACGGCTTCATCGACATCGAGACGCCGATGCTGACCAAGTCGACGCCGGAAGGCGCGCGCGACTACCTGGTGCCGTCGCGCGTCAATGCCGGCAGCTTCTTCGCGCTGCCGCAGTCGCCGCAGCTGTTCAAGCAGCTGCTGATGGTCGCGAACTTCGACCGCTACTACCAGATCACCAAGTGCTTCCGCGACGAAGACCTGCGCGCCGACCGCCAGCCCGAGTTCACGCAGATCGACTGCGAAACCTCGTTCATGAACGAGCAGGAAATCCGCGACATGTTCGAGGGCATGATCCGCGGCGTGTTCAAGAACGTGCTGAACGTCGAGCTGCCGAACCCGTTCCCGGTGATGGACTTCGCGACCGCGATGGGCAAGTACGGCTCCGACAAGCCGGACATGCGCGTGAAGATGGAATTCACCGAACTGACCGACGTGATGAAGGACGTCGAGTTCAAGGTCTTCTCCGGCGCAGCCAACATGGACAACGGCCGCGTGGTCGGCCTGCGCGTGCCGGGCGGCGCCGCGATGCCGCGCTCCGAGATCGATGCGTACACGCAGTTCGTCGCGATCTATGGCGCCAAGGGCCTCGCGTACATCAAGGTCAACGAGCTGGCGAAGGGCCGCGACGGCCTGCAGTCGCCTATCGTGAAGAACATCCACGACGCCGCGCTTGCCCAGATCCTCGAGCGCACCGGCGCGCAGGATGGCGACCTGATCTTCTTCGGCGCCGACAAGGCGAAGGTGGTCAACGATGCGATTGGCGCGCTACGCGTGAAGATCGGTCACAGCGACTTCGGCCGCAAGGGCGGCCTGTTCGACGACGACTGGCGTCCGCTGTGGGTCGTCGACTTCCCGATGTTCGAGTACGACGAAGACGAAAATCGCTGGAACGCGCTGCACCACCCGTTCACCGCGCCGAAAGCGGGCCATGAAGACTTCATCGAGACCGCGCCGGGCAAGGCCATCGCGCAGGCTTACGACATGGTGCTCAACGGTTGGGAGCTCGGCGGCGGCTCGGTGCGTATCCATCGCGCCGACGTGCAGAGCAAGGTGTTCAAGGCGCTCAACATCAACGACGAAGAGGCGCAGGTCAAGTTCGGCTTCCTGCTCGATGCGCTGCAGTACGGCGCGCCGCCGCATGGCGGTCTCGCATTCGGTCTCGACCGCCTGGTCACGATGATGACCGGCGCCGAGTCGATCCGCGACGTGATCGCTTTCCCGAAGACGCAACGCGCGCAGTGCCTGCTGACGCAGGCACCCAGCGAAGTCGACGAGAAGCAGCTGCGCGAACTGCATATTCGTCTGCGCGCGACGGAGCCGGCGATCAAGAGCTGACACGCGTATCACCTCAACGGAAACGGCCGGAGGACATCGTCCCCGGCCGTTTTTGCATCTGAACTCATGCAGAGCCCGCAGTTACCCACGGTCGCTGTCGCCCACCCATCGGTGGGCGATGTTCGATCAATCTACTGCGAGACTGGCAATCATGGGTACTTCCTCCTCCTCCGCATCATCATCCAACCTGAGGGCTGGCGTAATCCAAACGACGCCTGTCACTGCCGACGAGGCTGTGCTCCAGCTGGCGTCCGCTCAGGCGCAGATGCCGGCAGCGCCGCCTCGAATGCGTGCGCTCGATACGCCGGCCGGGCCGCGCGGCAAAAAGCGCACATGGGAGGAGATGGAGTGCCATGCAACCGAGGAATCGGATACGCCACGGTTCAAGCGCGCCCGTGCCGAAACCAAGGCCGAGGCGGATAGATATGCGCTGTTCGAGGCGGTTAGCAATGGCAACAGTGAGCGCGTGGTGGAGATGATCACCGAGTCGCCGGAATTGCTGGAGGCACGCCTGCCGGGACCGGCGGGAACAACGCTGCTCTGCAGGGCTGTAGCGCGGGGACAACGCGACATTGTCCACTTGTTGCTCGACCTTGAGGTGAAAGTAGATGGCAGGAACGACAAGGGCCACACGCCCTTGATGCTGGCGGCTTGGAACGGACAAGTCGACCTCATCAGCCTGCTCTGCGAGCGTGGTGCAGATGTCAACGCATACGAGCCAAACGGATATCTATTTCCGCTGAAATTTGGAATCTTGATTAAAAACCTGCAGGCATGCCAGACCCTGATCTCGCTGGGCGCCGATATCAATCGATACTTCCCGACGACGAAGCCAGGTGATTTCAAAATTTCCACCATGCAGTGGATATTCTCGTCTGACTACGTCGAACTGATGATCTGGCTGCTGGACACGGGGCGCATCACGCCGGACTGGATCGATCATTCAGCAAAAATAAGCCTGATTAACGCTGCTGCAGGCAGGGGGGCGGCTTCGATAGTCCGCCTGCTGCTGGAGCGAGGGACCAGGTACGACCTGGCCCATTTCGATGAACGAAACGAATACAAGGGCACTGCCATCGAGATCGCCGACAGGTACTGGCATTTCCATGTCGTCGAGTGCATCCTGCGGTTTCATGGCCTTAACAATCATCAGCCCTTGGGGAGCAAAGGCTTGCAAAAACCTCCGGCCGTCGACCTGCATAGCCATCAGTCATTGTGGATGCAGCCCAAGCCCAATGCGGCCGACGGGCTCAAGGACCCACAGACAAGAGAACGGCCCTGGGGCGTGCTGGAGGCGCTGGCCAGCATCGATTTCAATTCGCAGAATGTCTCGGGTTTCGTCGGCGAGCTCAAGGGGCGCGATTGGTCCGCGCTCTTTGCGCCGTCCAGCGAAACATTCAAGTTGTACTGTACGAACGCAAGCGTCCTCTGCGCCAATGCATTCAAGCGGCCATGGGAACAAAAGAAGTCTGAGTTCAGTGTGTGCCCTGCCCAGCAACTGCAGGTGCTGGTCGAGTGGATGTCCGACGCATGCAGCCAGCATGCTCCTTTTTCCGGGTTGAGGCTTACGCGCGAAACGGAACAAGTGATGAACCAGATGTTCGACCTGCAGCGGGAGCTGATGCTGACCGCGGTCGCCCATTTGCGGGCAAATTTTGAGCAGCATGTCCAAAGCCTGCCTGAGCTATGCATGAGCGTATATATATCGCGCACCGATCAATTGAACGAGCCGGACCTGTACCGTAAGGTGACAGAGGAGTGGGGGCTGTACGACCCAGTCGCGCGCGCGGCACTCCGGCTGGTGAAAGACGCCTACGGCAAGTTGCAACGAGTGGATCCCCAGCGACTGCCGCCGAAGTTCGCCGCCTTGTCGCCCGGCGAACAGCTCGGGCATGTGATGGCCCAGCTGCTTGACGAGTGGGACAAGGTTCCGGAGATCGTCGAGGCGCTGCGCAAGGGGAAAGCGGACAAGGACGTCGAGTTTCTGCAGGAGCTGTTATTCCAGCAGTGGCGACTTTTCGGTGAAGCTTTTGGCGTGAGAAAGCCGCACTATTCGCCGTTCAATCCTCGCAGGCCCGAGCGTGCGGAAGCCGAACTGCAGATGGAGGTGGATGTCGAGGAAGGCGAGGAGAAGCAGTTGCGCGAAGTGCCGGTTCGCCTGCGCACGACGGAGCCGGCGCTCAAGAGCTGACATGCATATCACGTCAACAGCAACGGCCGGAGGACATCGTCCCCGGCCGTTTTGTTTTTGAACTCAGGTTTTGCATACGGTTACCCACGGTCGCCACTGCGATCCATGAATGCGCGGTGATCGATCAATCTACTGCGAGACTGAAGCTCATGAGCATGCCTATCCTACCGGGCGCTAATACCGCCAATCCTATCGAGATTCCGTCCGAGCCGCCGCGGCAAATTCCGGTGCCGCTTGCAGCCCTGGTTCCCGTTGCAGCACAGGCGCCCCATGCTCCACTAGCGCCGCACATGAACACGGTGCCGACAGCCACCGATCCGCGCGGTGAAAAGCGCGGCCGGGTCGAAAATGATCCCGATGCAATCGAGCCCTCGGGCCAACCGCAGTTCAAGCGGGCAAGGGTCGATTCCGCGCCCGAGGATCCGCAAGTGCCGACGCTCTTCGCTGCGATAGCCCGGGGAGACATCGCCGGTGTGACAGCGATGCTCAGGCAATCGCCCGGCTTGCGCGGCGCTTACGAGCAAGGGCGCTTCGGAAGAACGCCGCTCTGTGAAGCGGCTGCCCTGGGCCAGCAAGCCATCGTGCGCTTGTTGCTGGCGCTGGGCGAGCCGGTTGACCGGCTATCCCGTGGAGGCTTTTCGCCGCTGATGCTGGCGGCCCGGCAAGGGCATGTCGAGATCATGCGCATGCTCTGTCTGCTTGGGGCGAATCCGGCGCTCGAGTCTTCAATTAGCGCCGGGAAAAAAAGCAGCCCTTTTGCCTGCGCCATCCAAGGCAGGCAACTGGAAGCCTGCAAGGTTTTGCTTGCCATGGGGATGGACATTCAAAAAATATCTTCCGGATTGATACCTGATACCGGACGCCAGGTAGCTACCTCGTATTTGTTGCTTGCGCTGTCCACCGATTTCAGTGACCTGATCGACTGGTTGCTTGAGACAGGGAGGCTGGCACCAGATTCGATCGAGCCTTCGACAAAGCTGAGTTTGATTAATGTGGCAGCCTTTTACGGCGCGGCAAATTCAGTGCAGCGCTTGCTTCAAAAGGGAGCGTACCCGTTACGGAAGCAAGTTTTCCCCGATGGGAAAACCTACGAAGGCGTAATGGCGGCCGCACAGGCAAGGAAGCATTTTAATGTCATCGAAAGCGCGCTGCGCTTTCGTGAAACCTGTTTCGCCGACAAGTCAAAGTGGCCACTGCCCACAATAGACGCGCAAGTAACCATCGACCTGATCTGGCATGCGGACCTCTGGTTGTCTCCGGCTGGCAAGGACGGCGATGGATTGAAGCATGTGAATGCGAGACAACGCCCTTGGACATCGCTGATGGCATTGGCCAGGCTCCGTTCAACCCACGTGGAGCTAAGTGCATTTTGGGAGAAGTATCTGGAGACGGGTTGGTCAGCGTTATTTGCGGCGTCATC
>JACCDH011522666.1_pt1 | contig 11210 bp, 8 predicted proteins | sample 7442481 | NCBI WGS metagenome assembly JACCDH01 (sample SAMN15323433, study PRJNA562643) | freshwater metagenome | isolation source: river surface water | place: USA:Blue River Watershed | collected 2017-08-15 | reverse complement strand
TTAGAGCAATTCGAAGCTTCATGAATTGAGATTACACCTTATCCAAGCAGAGATATTTGAAATCCGGCTTATAGGGCGACTCTTCTTTACAACATGCTGGCCTCGCATAGAAATGTGCGGGGCCAGCTCCTTTATGCGTAAATTTCTTGTCGAAGTCTTTACCGTAGTTAAAGTGAATTTGGTTTTATTTAAGGGCAAAATTGCGGGCAAGCGGGCAACTCTGCGGGCAAGATTTATCGACTTTCAGGATCATTTGTCGGTGCTCGCTTGTAGTTTCGGATCATGTCAGAAGAGCTATGTCCTCCAGTTAAACATTTCCACGTGATCTATGAACAAGTCGGAAGTTTCAAGAGACCCCATAAGACTGTAATTGCTCCGAGTGAAGAAGATGCCATGGCACTCTTTTTGCCCACCCTTCCTAAAGATTGGCGAGGCGGGGTTTCCGTATTCGATGACACTGGCGGGCATGAAGATGAGATGCCCCTTCTTCATGCGACTATCTAATGGCCAGATACAAGAAGTGTCCCGTCTGTTTAACGAACGACCACGTTCGGAAAATCCTGTGGGGCATGCCGTCTGGGGACGAAGATCCCGAGAAGTTCTATATCGGCGGGTGCCTGATAGAAGAAAATCCAGCCAAATACATTTGCATTGAATGCCAGCTTCCATTTGGTTTGATTTCTAAAGGCACTCGAAACCTACATTTATGAGCCTAATTCGAGAATCTGACCACTTTTCCTGCTGAAGAATGATGGAAGTCAATGTGTATGTCAGTGCACTTGCGTAAGGTTAGACCCATGAGCCAGCCAAAGGGATTCCAAGACAAAGTAAGCCTCATCTGGGCCGTAGCTGATATTTTGAGAGGTGACTTCAAGCCGCACGAATATGGCCAAACGATATTGCCATTTGTGGTTTTACGGAGACTCGAATGTGCCCTTGAACATACTAAAGACAATGTAATTGCCAAATCCAAATCTTTGGAAGGAAAGATCAAAGATCTTGAGACCATCCTTAATAAGGAATCGGGTCACACCTTCTATAACACCTCGGAGCTTGACTTAACTAAGATTCTTCAAGATCCAAATAAAGTGGCTTCAAACCTCAATTCCTATATCAGGGCATTTTCAACGAGCGCTTCAGAGGTGTTAGAAAAATACGGGTTCCCCGAAAAAATCAAGAAGCTTGATGAGCAAGGTTTGCTGTATCAAATTATCGGTAAGTTTGCGGACATCGATCTTTCAGAGAAATCTGTCTCTAATGAGGCCATGGGGTACATTTTTGAGGAATTGCTGCGCAAGTTTTCTGAAATGTCTAACGAGACTGCAGGCGAACACTACACACCTCGAGAAGTCATTCGCTTGATGGTAAATCTTCTCTTCATTGAGGATTCTAAGGCGCTTACAGGGCAAAAGCCGATTAGAAGTATTTATGACCCAGCTTGCGGCACAGGTGGAATGCTCTCTATCGCAGAAGAACACTTACATGCGTTGAACCCGGACATCAAACTCAATGTATTTGGACAAGAACTTAACCCAGAGACTTGGGCTATTGCTCGCTCTGATCTCATGATCAAAGGCCAAGATCCAACCAGAATTGCTTTAGGAAATAGCTTGACACATGAAGATGGACACTCTGGAAAAGAATTCGACTATTGCATATCAAACCCCCCATATGGAGTCGACTGGAAGAAATATCAAGAGCCAATCGAAAAAGAACACCAATCCAAGGGTTTCAATGGTCGCTACGGAGCGGGCCTTCCGAGAGTAAGCGATGGCTCGTTTCTCTTTATTCAGCACATGATCGACAAGATGAAAACCGTGTCGATTGACTCGACCGGAGAAGTAACTGAGGGCGGTTCTCGCCTAGCGATTATCTTGTCTGGTTCTCCGCTTTTTTCTGGTCAGGCTGGCTCAGGAGAGTCAGAGATTCGTAGATGGATTATCGAAAACGATTGGCTTGAAGGAATTGTTGCGATGCCGGATCAAATGTTCTACAACACAGGAATTGGAACTTACGTTTGGATTATTAGCAATCGCAAGAACAAGCAGAACAAAGGTGTAGTGAAACTAGTAGACGCTAGATCTCTCGGAACCAAAATGCGTAGAGGATTAGGCGACAAACGAAACGAACTTACTACTTCAGACATTTCACAGATCACGGAGTTGTACTCTGAGGCTCATACTACTGCTAGTCCGCTTCTCAAGGTTTTACGCAATGAAGAATTAGGTGTGGCTCGTATTTCAATCGAACAGCCGCTTAGGCTGGTCTGGTGTGTTGACGAAATAACAAAACAGAAAGTTCCTGCTGCACTGAGAATCCGTGCATCAGAAATACCAAACTACATCTACTCATCTGAAATCGAATTAACACAAGTTTTAACCAAATTTGATTTTTCTCAAAAAGAGATCAAAACTCTCCTTAAGGCCTTCAGTAAATCCGATGAGAATGCCCCAATAATCGTGAATAAAAAGGGTCAAATTGAGTCAGACCCAAATTTAAGAGACTTTGAAAACATTGCCTTACCTCATGGATACATTGAGCTTTCAGATGAAGAAAGAGTCGAATCCGTAAAAATCGCAGCGGAATCTTATCTCAAGCAAGAGGTACATCCCTATTTGCCTGACGCATGGATTGACCACACCAAAACGAAAATCGGCTACGAAATTCCTTTCATAAAACAGTTCTATCGTTACGAGGCACCAAAACCGATTGGGGAACTGCGAGAAGAAATTCTCGCCCTTGAGTCAACCATCGAAGTAATCATGAAAGATCTAAAATGATTGAAAATACATTTTCAATTTACCGAGAAAAACATTCGGGCTGGCAACTGAAGCCGCTTGGATATATTTGCCGTGAAGTTAGAAATCCAAATCGATTTCTAACTGAAGACAACCGGTTATCACTTAGTTACGGGCGAATTGTACAAAAGGACATAGAATCCACTGAAGGGTTGCTGCCAGAGAGTTTCGATAGCTATAACATTATTGAAAATGGTGATGTCGTTTTACGGTTAACTGATTTGCAGAACGATAAGAAAAGTCTACGTGTTGGTCTTTCAAAAGACCGAGGGATAATAACGTCCGCTTACACAACACTTAGATTAGGCGAAGGAGATTCGAGGTGGCTTTACTATTCACTGCACTCATATGACCTGCAAAAGATATTTTATTCTTTAGGTAGCGGTCTGCGACAGTCAATGGGATTTGACGATTTGAAGAATTTACCTATAGCCATGCCTGAACTAGCTTTGCAAAAAGATATTTGTGATTTCTTAGATGTTGAAATTTCCAAGCTGGATAATTTGATTAAGCTGAAGAAACAGCAAATAGAAAAAACTGGGGCATTCTTTGATGCAATTGTGCGGGAGGAAATACTTGGAACTGGCAAAAACGAATTAGCACCACCAAAATGGGCAACACACTTGGGAGAGTCCAGATCCTTGGTGCCACTCGGAAAGCTCGTCAGGCAGAGGGGGGAAAAGAATGATCCAATTGTTCTAGAAGAAGTGCTTTCCCTCACCGCAGCAAGAGGCGTAATTCGTTACGAAGATAAGGGCGATATTGGAAATAAGGCGTCAGAAGATATCTCTCGTTACTCTATTGTCCGAAAGAATGACCTAGTCATAAATAGCATGAACATAATAATTGGGTCGGTAGGCTTGTCTGCCTATGATGGTGTTCTTAGTCCGGTGTATTACGTTTTAATGCCTCTCGATGACTCCAGAATTAATATGGAGTATCTTTCAATGCATTTTAGAATCAGAGAATTTCAACGACAGTTGATAAGGCTTGGTTATGGAATCCTAGAGCACAGGATGAGAATTCCGTGGATTAATCTAAAATCTCAAGAAATTGTTATACCAAGCATGGAAACTCAGCAAAGAATCGTGAAAAAACTAAGCAAGCTTGATGAAGACAGAAAAAGCGCAATTTTCAATTTGGAATTATCCATTCAGAAAATTGAACAATACAAAATTTCATTAATAAACGCAGCAATGACTGGCTCTCAGACAATATTAAGCGAAATGAGGACTAAATAGTGAATGATCTTTCGCATTATGAAAGCACTCTTGAAAAGCTGATTACAAACCAATTGTGCCAGTCTGGATGGATCCTCGGGAGCAAGGACAACTATTCAAGAGAGTTCGGCCTTGACACTTATGAGTTAATTGAATTCATAAGTGAGACTCAGCCGTCAAGCTGGGAGCGTTTAGTTTCTCTTCACGGTTCCGAAGAGGCAGCAAAAAGTAAGTTTTATGCGAGATTATCAACAGAAATCGACTCAAGGGGCACAATAGAGGTCCTGCGAAATGGAGTTGTGGATCTGGGAGTCAGGTTTAGCTTGGCATTTTTTGCAGCAGCAAATGAATTTACTCCAGAAAACAAAATTAATTACGAAGCCAATAGGGTGGTTGTAACTCGGCAAGTTCGGATGTCTGAGTCGAAAGAAAAGGACAGTATCGACCTGGTTTTCTTTTTGAATGGCCTTCCTGTAGCCACAGCTGAATTAAAAGCCCAATCAGCAGGACAAAATGTAAAAGATGCCATAAATCAATACCGATTTGATCGAAAGCCGAGTGATTTGATCTTTCGTAATCGATCTGTCGTTAATTTTGCAATAGATGAGAATGATGTGTTTATGAGCACCCAGCTAAAAGGAGTTAGCACCGTCTTTCTGCCATTCAATCAGGGATCTAATGGACCTGGCAAAGCCGGCGGCATGGGCAATCCTCTCAATCCTGATGGTGAAAAGACGAGTTATTTTTGGCGAGAAGTATTGCAAAGAGATAGTTGGTTAAGAATTTTGGGTTCATACATCCATGTTTCTCACAAGATTGATGAGAATACTGGTAAAAAAACGGGAGAAAAAAATATCATTTTTCCCCGATTCCATCAGTGGCATTCGGTTGAAGCGATGATTCAAGCTACGTGTGAAGTGGGACCTGGCGTGAACAGATTGGCGCAACACTCAGCTGGTAGCGGAAAGTCAAACACGATTAGTTGGCTTTCACATCGCCTTTCGGTTTTACATTCTCCATCTTCCATTAAAGAAGATAGCGAACTGTTAAGAAAAGGTATACGTCCAAATGAACCAATATTCGACAAGGTAATTGTTGTCACTGATCGCAGGGTTCTGGATCAACAATTAAGAGACACGGTTTCCTCTTTTGATCATCAACCTGGTTCGATTGTCTCCGTAAGAGAAGATGCGGGTAGTAAGAACCAACAACTTCGGGAAGCGCTTGAGTCAAAAGCAACAAGAATTATTATTACCACAATTCAAACCTTTCCTGTGGTTGCTAAATCTGCCACCGAGTTGGCGGGTTCTCGCTTTGCAATTATTGTTGATGAAGCACACTCAGGACAGTCGGGAGAAACTTCCAAGGACTTGAAGTTGGTGCTGGGCGGCAGAAATTCCAGCGATGCATTGCAGGCTGCTGAACTTTTCGATTCCACTAATGCAGCTGTGGAGTTATCTTTTGAGGACCTGATTGAGAAGTCTGTTGATGCACGAGGCAGATCAGAAAACATAACATTCTTTGCATTTACGGCAACGCCAAAATCTAAGACCTTGGAACTTTTCGGAGAAAAAACGGTGGGTGAAAATGGAGCGCCGATTCACGTCCCATTTCACCAGTATTCGATGAAGCAAGCAATCGAGGAGAAGTACATTCTCGACGTCCTTAAGAATTACACGACATACAAAACTTATTACAAGCTGGCCAATAACCTGAGTAGTGGCGATCTTGAAGTACCGAAGGGCAAAGCAGCTTCAGCGCTTGCTCGTTACGCCTCATTACATCCCACAAATTTGGCGCAAAAGGCTGAAATCATTGTTGAACATTTTCGTGCAAATACAGCCAAGAAGATCGACGGTTCGGCAAAGGCAATGGTTGTCACTAGATCACGACTACATGCAGTCCGATACAAGCAAGCGATTGATGCCTACATTCTTGAAAAGCAATACAAGGATGTACGCACATTAGTTGCGTTTTCTGGCACAGTTTACGATCCGGATGTACCTAGCTCTGAATACACAGAATATTTACTAAACCATATAAAGAGCACAGCTATACCAGAAGAATTTGCGAAGTCCTACCAAGTGCTAATTGTTGCCGAAAAGTATCAAACAGGTTTTGATCAGCCGCTTCTCCACACTATGTATGTTGACAAAAAGCTCAACGGGATTGCTGCAGTCCAGACACTCTCTAGGCTCAACCGAATCCATCCCGACAAAGAAGATACCTTCGTCTTGGATTTTGTAAATGATGCCGAAGATATTCAGGAGGCTTTCAGACCGTACTTTGAAGAAACCACTTCAGTGCCTACGGATCCGAATATTCTGTACAACCTTCAGCAAAGAATTATGTCTGGGGGAATTCTTCACAAGGACGAAGTAAGGCTGGCCGTCGAGGGAATATTGAGCGCAACAACAAAAGGTAGCTCCGCACTTAAGGCAAATACTGATACCGCTGTGGCCCGTTGGGCGCTTTTGGATGATGACAGCAAATCTGATTTCAAAAGCCTGTGCCGAAACTATGTAGCGGCATATTCATTTTTAGCTCAGATAGTTCCTTTTAGAGATACCGATCTTGAAGAGCTGTATTACTACACAAAAATGCTTGAGCGCCGACTACTTATAGATGGTGGCGGTTCCGTAGATATTGACGATTCTGTGGTGTTAACTCATTTGCGCACTCAAATAGAAGCGCAGAATGTGGATCTCTCCCTTCTACACGGTTCTGAAGATCCGATGGATCCAGCAGTAGTCGAAAGTTCTGGCGGAAAGAAAGAGGACGACACCGAATTGCTGTCACGCCTCATTGCCGACCTCAATGAAAGATTCGGGTTGAATTTAACAGATGCAGACAGAATTTGGTTCGAACAGCAGCAACAGCATTACGCAAATGATCCTGACCTAAAAGCAGTTGCTGAGGCAAATGACTACGATAACTTTGAGCTCTATTTTGAGCCATTAGTGGCTGGTGGATTGATTGAACGACATGAGGCAAATGAAGATCTATTTAAGGCATTCTTTAATCAACCTGACTTCCAAAGAATGATGACAAGAGCGCTTTCAATGTCTCTCTACAACCATTTCAATCCACCCAAAGATGGCGTAATTAAGGGCAAAACCCATCGCTTGCCGGACGGCTCAAAGGTTCCGACAGTATGAGACTTTTCAAGAGAAAATCTCAATCGGACGCACTCCCAGCAAAGTGGCAAAAGCTCATAGACGACATACATAACAATCACCCAGATTCGGGGGGTGCAAATCGTGCGGCGGTTGCAGAGTTGCAAGCCCGGTCTGCCCTCGAACTTAATAAGGCAACAAATGGCCTGAAGGCCGCAACATGGATTTTGGCCTTCAGCACAGTAGTTCTTTGCATTATCACTCTATACAGCGGTTAGTAGCAGTCATATGTCTACAGAGGAAAGCTACCTGCATGGTTTAGAGGAACTAATTTTGCTCGACCTTAAACGGTCTTCCGTGCCTTACACGGGCGACAAAGAGTTACATTTCTTAAGACTTCAGAGTCTTCTTCGTTGCTCTATAGAACATTGCACTGCAGCTTTTGAAATTGCAAAACAAAGGCAAGTGTTGTCAGCCCTAGTGTTGGCCAGAACTGCCTTGGAACATGCTCTTCTGGCACGCTATCTAGACCAGGTACCAGACGGCCACGAGTTATCTGAGATTGTTATTGATAAGCATTTAGCAGACTTAAGCAGAATGGCAGGATTAGCTGGTTCATCTGAAGCGAGCGCTCAACTTCGTGAACTAATCAAGTTCAAACAGAAAGATCATGATCGGGTTCCAACGAGTCCAAATACCTTAATTGGGAAATTCAGCCAAAAGGATATGCTGAAGCATTTGTACTTCTTGCTGAGTCAAGCTTCGCACCCGATATCAGCATTCTTGCAATACATCGAGCTGGAAGAAGATGGGGTCTCAAAACGAATCCGGAGACGATCGCTGAACCAAGATCTAGATTCAGTTTTCCCATTCTTATTTCAAATACTCGCAATTGCCTTACTCACCGACGCATCAATTTCCAAGGATCGAGAACACGAAGAGGCTGTATATAAAATAGCATCTCAGGCATTTTCATCGCCTGACTTCAAATTAACCACGGATTGATTTATCAGGCTACTGCCTTGGTTTGTGAATCGCTGCCCATCCGTAAGCCCTGATGGGCCTCTAGATTCAGCAACACTTAACCCTGGGGGGGTCAAAAATCTCTCGTCTTTTTGTTAAGTTCTTCCAGCTTGGCTTGTTTGATTTGAAAGTCGATCATGTGGTTCAGATAGGCATATGGATTTCCTCCACCTGAGTACTTGATCTTCTTTGGAGGCTCCTTTTTCTGCGGCTCGACCCCACTAAATTGGCGACTCACTTGATACATGTTTCTACTCTCTACTAAGGCCCTCTCTTTTAAAGCTACTGTGAATGAATTCTTTTGCCTTTGCGTCTGTGACATCTCATTATTCATAGACTCTGTGGAAGTTATCAGGTTACTTCTTCCATCCTCTTTCACTGAGTCTCATTGCGTATTTATGCAAATCCTTGTTATCGCATAGATACATCTCATTTTCCGCTTTTGAGCCACTTATTAATTTCCTTGTTATCACATAACTTCCATGGAGCATTACTGGTTATACGTCACTGGTGAGTGTGGCAATGAAGGCATGCATCTGAGATGAAGTAACCCTGGGAGACCGTCCAATAGCCACGCTTTGCAACCTCCCAGAGTTCATGAGGTTATAGACCTGTGACTTACTGACCCCCATAATTTTCGCAACCTGCACAGCGTTGAAGAGCATCGGTATATCTGACAATTTGAATCCTTTCGCTTCTAGATCTATTAAGGATGCCAGTGAGAGCGAGCGCTGTCTGTGTAAACGGTGGAAAGTTATGGCAAGGGGGCAATTCCTCCCGTGATGAAATCCAGATGCCCATATGGCATTCCTTGGGATGTCAGCCGAGTCTTCTTTGATACTCCAGCCTTTTTGATCAGCTTTTCGATTCGGCGCAGATCCTTTGGAGAATAGTTCATGGAGACACCAAGGGCCTGATTTCTTATGAGCTGCAAAGACTCGGCAATCTCTGTATCCGACAGGACCGTTCCCATCTCTGTCGCTATTTGACCTTCCCAGATCAATGGAGATTGGTAGTTTGAGTTTGCCAAGTAACTAAGTGCAATCTTGTTGATCCGATCTGGAATCAAGACATCGAGCTTGTCGATATGGGATTTCCTTAACGCAACCCGAGGGATCTGAACCTCATACCTGAATGTGCCTTCAGGAATTGCGTCGGTAGCCACTTTGACCTGCTTCTTGTTAGCGAGCGCCTTCTTGCGTTCACGGTGCTTGTCATAGACCTGATGGCGGGCTGTGTCCTTGCCACCAGTATGAGTAACAGTCTCAACTCTTCCATCTGCACCCAGCACTAACTTCACAGCGCCCATACGGACTGGCTTAAAGCCCCTCATTTGCTCTAGATCAAAACGCTTGTCTGTAATACGAAAGTCACGAGCAAGATGCAGCAGGCTGATGCCCACATGTGTGGTCCAATCCCTTGGCCAAGGTCCAATTACTCCCCATGGCTCTCCTGCCATAAAAGAAGGGCGGGCTTGTGGATCTCCAAGAGCCAACACCGCACGAATGACTTCCTCTGAATACTTGGCAAGCATAGGAGGAGGGCAAATTTCCCAACCATCTTTCCTGCTGAAGTTGCTGGGGTTGAAAGTAATGCTCATGATCTGTTTGCCAGTATCTGGCCAGGACAAATAGATTCCTGGCTGCCCTGGCAGCTTCACTGTGCCGTTAGTTTTATTACCACTACTTCCATATACGTTTACGTAATAAGACATGGCAAGCCCGTTGGCGTCTGCGCAATGGCAAGGAGACTTCAAAAGATGGTTTCCCAACTAAGAAAGCTGCTGAAGCTTTCGGCTACGAGCAGGAACAGCTTGAAAAGCGCTTTAAGAACACAAAGACTTCAGATCTGAAGCTGACTCTATTTGAGTTTGTAGAAGAGGTTTGGGCTGGCACTCTTAAAGTGCGCAAGCAGACAAAGATTAGTTATCAGGGCGATCTCAATAAACATATTCTTCCCGAGTTCGGCGATGTCCTTATGGTAAACATTAAGCCGGTCGACATTGAAAAATGGTCTGCGATGCTGAGTGACGTGAAGGGTCTATCGGACCGTATGGTGGAAAAGCAAGAGAACATGTTGGCGCAGGTACTTAATAAGGCTGTAGAAAATGATTACTTGCACGCTTCGCCTTTCGCAAAACTAAAGCGCTCCAAGGCCAAGAAGCGCAACAAAGTGGTGCCGATGACTTATGAACAAGTGAAAAAGCTGGCTGACCTACTCCCCAAGCAATACCGTCTGATCGTTTGGATCGGCTATTACACCGCAATGCGTCCATCAGAAGCACTCGGGCTAACCTGGGGGCAACTTAACTTCGCAACCAATCAAATTGTTGTAGATCGCCAGTTGAGTCGGGATCCTGCATTCATTCACGAGCCGGAAGGTCTGAAGACAGAGGCTAGTTATCGCACCATCGGATTTGCCAAAGATCTACAGGCATTAATTCGTGATCATGTCGACGCTTATGGCCTTGGCCCAGAAGGCCTGCTATTAAAGAGTCGCACAGGGGGTCCATGGCGCTATCACGACGCAGCACAAATGTTCCGAGCAGCCGCTAAGGCAGTTGGCCTAAAGCCAGGTGAAGGGTTGCATCAACTTCGTCATACATGTGTATCAGTCTTGATTGCCTCTGGAGCTAACTTCAAGCAAATTCAAGCTTGGGTGGGACACGCATCCATTACGGAAACTCTTGATACTTATGGGCATCTATTCCCTGAATCAATGATGGACCTTGCAGACAAATTAGATACGTATGTTGCAATCGAAAGCAGCAAGAAGGATCAGCAATCTGCATAAGATAAATTCTCAAGTAGGCAAAGGTTGCGCTAGATTAGTTCTTGCGCAACCTTTGTTTTCATTTGTAGCTATTAATTTATAAATGCGGGCAAAGTTGCGGGCAAATACCCTTTTTTGAGCGTGTATTGACCATGTCCGGCTTATAGGGCGACTCTTCTACCAATTAGGTGGGCGCAGGTTAAAACTGCGCTCACCTTTCTGCATTTTGCTTGTACAAGTTATGACATAACCTGTCGCAGATTTAGATGTTTTTATGGGGA
>JACCDH011339463.1_pt1 | contig 11210 bp, 8 predicted proteins | sample 7442481 | NCBI WGS metagenome assembly JACCDH01 (sample SAMN15323433, study PRJNA562643) | freshwater metagenome | isolation source: river surface water | place: USA:Blue River Watershed | collected 2017-08-15 | reverse complement strand
TATTTCTTTACAAAATCCTGAAGAATTAAAAGCTAACTTTTTTTTAGAGCGACGCGAAATGGGTGTCATTAATGTAGGTGGCGCAGGTGTTGTGATTGCCGATGGGATAGCATATCCATTACAAAAAATGGATTGTGTTTATGTTGGAAGAGGTACCAAAGAGGTTTCATTTAAATCTGATAATAGCAATGAACCAGCGCATTTTTATATTTTATCTGCGCCAGCGCATCATAATTATCCAACTGCGGTTTGTACCAAGGACAATGCTCAACCTGTTCAATTAGGTGCAGCTGAAACTTCTAATAAAAGAACAGTTTATAAGTACATTCACTTGGAAGGAATTCAAAGTTGTCAATTAGTAATGGGACTTACTATTCTGGAAACGGGTTCTGTTTGGAATTCAGTACCACCACATACGCACACTAGACGCATGGAAGTTTATTTCTATTTTGATGTGCCAGCGGAACATCGCATATTTCATTTTATGGGTGAGCCGCAAGCAACTCAACATATGGTGATTGCCAATCATGATGCTGTTTTATCAGCACCTTGGAGCATGCACTTTGGATGTGGTACCAGTAATTATGGATTTATTTGGGGTATGGCCGGTGAAAATTTAGTTTATGCTGATATGGATCCAGCACCCATTCCAACTTTATTATAGTATGAAAAAAGTATTTTGTTTTGGTGAACTATTGTTGAGATTCTCTCCTGCTTTACAACAGGAGTGGATTCGTACGCAATCGATGCCTGTGCATATTGGAGGTGCTGAATTAAATGTGGCCAAGGCCTTGGCTAAATGGAATATACCTGTTGCTTATTGTAGCGCTATACCTAATCATTATATTAGTGCCGAAATTTTAGCTTCCTTAGAAAAGGAAAATATTGCAACTAGTTCGGTATTGCTTCAAGGAGATCGAATAGGATCATACACGCTTCCAATGGGAGCGGATCTAAAAAATGCAGGGGTAATTTATGATCGAGCATACTCTTCTTTTTCATTTTTAAAACCTGGCATGATAAAATGGGAGGAGGTATTAAAAGGGTACGAGTGGTTTCATTTTAGTGCGATTAGTCCTGCGTTGAATGAAAATATAGTAGCAGTTTGCGAAGAGGCATTGCAAGTCGCCAGTAAAATGGGATTGACCATTTCGGTGGATTTAAATTACAGAGCCAAGCTATGGCAGTATGGAAAAAAGCCTGATCAAGTAATGCCGGCATTAAGTAAATATTGTCATGTTATTATGGGTAATATTTGGAGTGCGCACCAATTATTAGGCACTACTTTAAACCCTTTATTGAATGGCCCTTGTGAAAAAGAATTTTATGTGGAACAGGCAAAGTTATTGTCTGAGGAAATATTTACCAACTACCCTAATTGTCAATATGTTGCAAATACCTATCGTTTTACGGAGGGGGAAGAGATTGATTATTATGCAACCCTGACCACTCGAAAACAGCATGAGGTATCCAAAGCATACCATATCAATTCAACGATTGATAAGGTAGGTAGTGGCGACTGCTTTATGGCAGGATTAATATTTGGAGACTTAAAAGGGTTTACCCCCGCTGAACAAATAAACTTTGCTGCAAGTGCTGCTTTTGGTAAATTACAAGAGGTTGGGGACAGTACTAAACAAACAGTTGAAACGATTGAATCAAGATATAAAATTTAAATATGCATAGTAGCGATACAGTATTAAAACACATTTTAAAGGAAAAATTAATTCCGCTGTTTTATGAGGATGATGTGGATGTATGTATACAAGTGGTGAGTGCTTTATATAAAGGCGGTGTGAGAACGATTGAGTTTACGCATAGAGGTCCAAAAGCATTGGAAAATTTCAAAGCTTTGATCGCTAAAAAAGCAGAAATGCCTGGTTTGATGTTGGGAATTGGAACCATTAAAAATCCACAGGATGCAGAAGCCTATATTCAAGCAGGTGCTGATTTTTTAATCAGTCCAGTATTTGATAGTGCGGTTGCCGATTTTGCATATTTACATAAAATATTATGGATACCGGGATGTATGACGCCTACCGAAATTCATGTTGCACAACAAGCAGGTTGTGATTTGGTTAAATTATTTCCTGGTAATGTTTTAGGTCCAGGATTTATTGAAGCCATTCGACCATTATTTAAGGAAGTATCTTTTTTAGTAACAGGCGGGGTGGATGCTACTGAAGAAAGTATTTCAAAATGGTTGAAGGCAGGTGCTGCAGGGGTTGGACTAGGAAGTAAATTAATTACAAAGGAAGCCTTGCAACAAAAACAGTATGATAAAATTGAAAATAAAATAAAAGAATTATTATCCATTCAAGGATTAAAGTAAGCATATGAAAAAATCAATAGGAAATTATAGATGGACGATTTGTGGCTTGATATTTTTTGCTACCACTATTAATTATTTAGATCGTGCTGTCATTAGTTTATTAAAAAGCACGTTAACTACTGAAATGCATTGGGATGATGGGGATTATGCCAATGTCGAAATTGCTTTTAAATTATCCTATGCGATAGGTTTATTATTAGCAGGAAGAGTAATTGATAAAATGGGTACAAAAAAAGGGTATGCTTGGTCTACGGGCTTATGGAGTTTATCTGCTGTGGGGCATGCTTTAGCTAAAAGTGTTTTTGGATTTGGTGTTGCAAGAACAGCATTGGGTTTGACGGAAGCTGGTAATTTTCCTGCAGCCATCAAAACAGTAGCAGAGTGGTTCCCTAAAAAAGAAAGAGCATTAGCAACTGGCATATTTAATTCAGGCGCTAATATCGGAGCAATTATTGCCCCCTTATCGGTTCCATTTATTGCAATGCATTATGGATGGAAATGGACTTTTGTGATTACTGGTATGTTAGGATTTGTGTGGTTGTTTTTCTGGTTAAGAATGTACACTACACCTAAGGATAGTAAAAAACTTTCAAAGGATGAATTTGATTATATCCATAGTGATGATGTACCGCCTACTGAAGAATCAATTATTGAAGATGGTGTAAAATATACATGGGGAAAATTGTTAAGCTACAAACAAACTTGGGCGTTTGCTATTGGAAAATTATTAACAGATCCAATTTGGTGGTTTTATTTATTTTGGTTGCCCGATTTTTTAGAAAGCCAATATCAATTGAAAGGTACGGCAGTAGCCCTTCCTGTTGCTGCAGTATATACCATTTCAACGGTAGGTAGTGTTTGGGGTGGTTGGTTGCCAATGTCATTAATCAAAAATAATTGGCCAAGTTTTAAAGCCAGAAAAACGTCTATGTTGATTTATGCATTTTTAGTTTTACCCATTTTGTTTGCACAATATTTAGGCAGTATTAATATGTGGTTAGCGGTGCTAGTCATTGGAATTGCTGCTGCAGCGCATCAGGCGTGGAGTGCAAATATATTTACTACTGCAAGTGATATGTTCCCTAAAAGAGCAGTTGGTTCTGTTACAGGAATAGGTGGTATGTTTGGATCATTAGGGGGTATCTTACTTTCCTTATTAGTGCAAAAAAAACTATTCGTTTACTATCGTTCAATTGATCAAATTGAAACGGCTTATTATATTATGTTTGTAGTATGCGGACTTGCCTATTTATCCGCTTGGTTATTTATGCATTTATTGGCGCCTAAAATGGATAGAGTAAAGTAATAACATTTAAGTATTAATGATTTTATGAGAAAAATAACCTTCTTATTAATATTATCCTCAGCCCTTATGCTGCAATCATTTGCGCAGCAAACGAGTTGGAAATCCTTATTCAATGGAAAGGATTTAAACAATTGGGTTTTATATAATGGCCACGCAAATTACCGTATTGAAAATAACGAAATAGTTGGCACAACAGTTTATGGCGAACCCAATAGTTTTTTAAGTACTAAGGAATTGTATGGTGATTTTATTTTAGAATTAGACTATAAAGTAAATGACACGATGAATTCTGGCATTCAAATTCGTTCTGAATTACATGATGCAAATGATAAGTGCGAAGTAACAGATAAAAAAACACCAAATCGTGTACATGGCTTTCAAGTTGAAATTGATCCGTCATCAAGAGGATGGGCAGCAGGAATTTATGACGAGGCAAGACGTGATTGGGTTTATCCATTATCCTTTAATGAAAAAGCAAGAACAGCGTTCAAGCATAATGATTGGAACCATGTAAGAGTGGAAGCCATTGGTACCCATGTAAGAACCTGGTTAAATGGTGTGCCTTGTGCACATGTAGTTGATGACATGACGCTTAAAGGATTTATCTCATTACAAGTTCATCAAATTGAAAAACCAAATCAAGCAGGAGAGGAAATTCGCTGGAAAAATATTCGCATTCAAACTGAAAATTTAAAACCAAGTGCTCCTGATAATATATTTGTTGCTAATCTAATTCCTAATAATTTATCTGACGCTGAAAAAGCTTTAGGCTATAAATTGTTATTTGATGGCGTTAGTACAAAGGGTTGGAAAAGTCCTTACAACAAGGATTTTCCTGCTAGTACCTGGTCTGTAAAAAATGGTGAATTAAGTGTAAGTGCAGGTGGTGCAGGACCAAGTTTCTCAAATGGTGGCGATATTGTTACCGAAGAAAAGTATAAAGCCTTTGATTTACAATTTGAATTTAAATTAACGGATACCGCTAATAGTGGCGTTAAATATTTTGTAACGGATCCAGCTGAAAATAAAGGAGCAGCTTTAGGATTAGAGTATCAAATTTTAGATGATGACAAACACCCTGACGCTAAACAAGGAACAGCTGAAAATAGAACCAACGCTTCCTTATATGATTTAATTCCTGCTTTAAGAATTGGAAGCTATCGCCGTGAAAAGTTTCCGATTGGTAAATGGAATAGAGGACGAATCATTGCATTCCCTGATGGTAGCGTAGAACATTGGATTAACGGATGGAAAGTGATCGAATACCAACGTGGCACTCAATATTTTAAAGCGTTGATAGCAAGAAGCAAATATGCCAACTATCCAAATTTTGGAATGGCTGAAAGGGGAAGTATTTTATTACAGGAACATGGAACAAATGTTTCCTATAGAAGCATAAAAATCAAAGAACTTAAATAACTTTAATAATACATTACTTTAAACAAAACCATATGAAAAATTCAAGACGAAAGTTCATTGTTCAATCTGCTAAGGCAGTATCTGGAGCTTATTTGGGCGTATTAGGCTTTTCAGCAAAAAGTTACGCTAATATTATTGGCGCCAACGATCGTGTTCGTGTTGGTGTGGTCGGTTTTTCAGATCGATTTAGAGGGTCTCATCTCCCTTCATTTATGCAACATAATAAGGAATTGAATTTTGATATTGTTGCTGTTTCAGATATTTGGAAAGTAAGAAGAGAAGAAGGCGTTGCTTATTTGAAACAAAAATTGAATCATGATATTAGAGGTGCTGTAAATAACGAAGCTTTGTATGATGCTAAAGATATAGATGCTGTTTTTATTAGTACTGCCGATTTTCAACATGCGAATCATGCTGCCGAAGCGGTAAAAGCGGGAGTAGATGTTTATTGTGAAAAGCCTTTTGCTGAGACTATGGAGGATAACCGTAATGCTTATAAAATTATTAAAGCGTCTGATAGAATTGTACAAATTGGATCACAACGTCGAAGCGGTGCAAACTATAAAGCAGCTGCTGATTTTATTCAAGCGGGAAAGTTTGGTCCAATTACAATGGTTGAATTAGCGTGGAATGTAAATCAACCTGGTCGTTGGAGAAGACCGGCGTTGGTAGAAAAATGTAAAAAAGAAGATTTGGATTGGAATAGATATTTGATGAATAGACCTTACGAAGATTTTGATCCAAGAAAATATTTAGAATATCGTTTATTCTGGCCTTATTCTTCAGGTTTACCAGGACAATGGATGTCTCACCAAATTGATACGGTGCATTGGTTTAGTGGTTTGCAAAATCCTAGATCAGTAACTGCAAATGGTGGTATTTACCAATGGAAGGATGGACGTAAAAACTGGGATACCATCACCGCTGTATTTGATTACGGTCCTGCAAATGATCCTGCTACTGGTTTTCAAGTAGTGTTTACTTCAAGAATGCATAATGGTGATGAGAAACCTACTGAAATGTACTATTCAAATGGCGGTGAATTAAACTTAATTAATAATACGGTTTCACCAAAAGGTGGATTGAGTGCAGGTTTTGCAAAACAAATGAACATGCAGCCTAATTTATTACCGGAATTAAGTTTAACGAGTGAAGAGGTTAAAATAGTTGCCTCTGCCAACACGGGTTCTGATCCATTAACTTCTAGCCACGTTAGAAACTGGATGGAATGTATTCGTTCTAGAAAAACACCTAACGCTCCAGTAGAAGCAGGTTACCAACATTCTATTGCTACCATCATGACTAATGCTGCAGCTAAAACAGGCGCTAAAGTTACTTTTGATGAAGCAACACAGGAGGTAATGGCAAATGGTAAACCATTTAAATATTAAGCGCTGATTTTTATATTAAAATATCAAATCCCTATCTTTTGTATTAACATTAATAACATTAGATAGGGATTTTTTTAAATCTCAAGTCACATTTAATTTTTTCATTCCATCGTATAAAATTTATCGTATGCGTTTTATTATTTGTTTTTTATTTATTTGTATTTCATTTGTTAACAGTCATGCACAGTCTGCTGTAAAGCAACCAAAATTAGGATATAAAACTGCAAAGGTTTTAACTATAAAGGGACTTCAATTTAAAGACCTAAATAAAAATGGGAAATTAGATAAGTATGAGGACTGGCGTTTGTCAAATACAGAAAGAATAAATGATTTAATTGCAAAAATGTCGGTTGAAGACAAAGTAGGTTTCATGTTAATTAGTTCAACCCGAATGAAAAATGATTGGGCATTTGAAGCACCAAAAACGCGTGAACCTATCACGAGTGATTTTAATGAAGAGGATTTGGTACAAAAAATAAACATGTTTACAAGGCAGCCTTTGCCCATAGAAATGATGATGGCGGCAGGTACGACCAAAGCAGTAAATCAATATAAATTAAGACATTTTATTTTACGTGCCAATGTTGATGCACGTACGACAGCACAGTGGTCCAATAAACTTCAAGCAATTTGTGAAAATGATGCATTGGGTATTCCATGTATTATTGCATCTAATCCAAGAAATCATATTACTAAAGATGCGTCAATTGGATTAAGTGTTGGTACTACCAATTTTTCCACTTGGCCATCAGAATTAGGTTTATCAGCCATGCGCGATTTGAAATTAACGCGAACTTTTGCCGACATTGCGCGACAAGAATGGGCCGCAGTGGGTCTTCGAAAAGGATATATGTATATGGCTGATTTATCCACTGAGCCAAGATGGCAAAGGATTGAAGGCACTTTTGGTGAGGATGCTGAATGGGTAGGTAAAATGATTTATGAAGTAATACTAGGATTTCAAGGAACTAAATTAAATAACACTTCTGTTGCATTGACCACTAAACATTTTCCTGGAGGTGGTGCAGGTGAAGGCGGACAGGATCCGCATTTTCCATGGGGTAAAAGAGAAATTTTTTCGTCAGGTAATTTAGAAAACAACTTGATACCTTTTAAATATGCTATTAAAGCAGGAACTTCTTCCATGATGCCTTATTATTCTTATCCAGTGGGCACAAAGTATCCTGAAATCGCCTATGCTTATAACAAACCTGTGCTACAAGGTTTATTAAGAAAAGAGTTAGGATTTAACGGAATCATCAATTCCGATACGGGTCCTATTGAAATGATGCCATGGGGTGCTGAAAATTTAACTATTGAAGAACGTTATATAAAAGCAATTGATGCAGGGGTTAATATTTTTTCGGGTAGTGCAGACCCAACTAAATTGTTGGAAATAGTTAAGGCTGGAAAAATTGATATGAAATTAATAGATAACTCTATTTCAAAACTATTAATGGAATTTTATCAATTAGGACTTTTTGAGAATCCCTATGTGGACGAAGATGCAGCGGTTAAAATAGTTAATAATAAGGAGTTTCAAGAAAAGGCAAACCTAGCATTACGTAAATCAATTGTATTGTTACGTAATGAAAATAAAACATTGCCGTTGACTAAAAAAACAACTAAGGTTTATTTTGAATCTTATATGCAAAAAAAGGGACAGCCATCAAGTAATGTATATAAACCAAAAGGAAATGAATCGCTTGATTTTGTATCGACTCCTGAAGCTGCTGATGTAATTGTTGTTTGGATAACACCAGGGTCAAAGTCATTATTTGATTCAGATGGTGGGCCCTTGTCAGTATCTCTTTCCAAGAGTGCTGTTGATGTTAATTATATTAATGAATTAACAAAGAAAAAGCCAACGATTTTAGCTATCAACTATACCAATCCTTGGGTGATCAATGAAATTTATAATCCAACAACGATACCCAATATAAAAGGAGTGATTGCTACTTTTGGAACAACAGCTGACGCATTAATTGATGTACTAACTGGTAAATTTAATCCTACTGGTAAAATGCCATTTACGACGCCAAGTTCTGAGCAAGAGGTTATTGACAATAAAACCGATATTCCAGGTATCAAAGAAGCCAAAACCTATCCATTATTCAAAATAAATGAGGGGATTAGCTACCCATAGCAAACTAAAGGCTTGTTTTTGTATATTCAAGTTGTAGAAAGAGCGTAAAATTAATTAACATATTATTTAATATTTTATTTATTAGATGCTTAAACCTTTATATAAAGGTGTTGTCAAATAAATAAATATAATGCTAAATAATTTTGCGAAGCTACTGGTGATTATCACAATTGCAGGTTGTCAAAAAACTGCGACTACAAGCAGTAGTACTACCGAAACAAGTACAACCACACCAACCATTGCTAATCAATTAAAATTTACAGGAAATGGGTTTGTTCATAATGGTACATATCCCAAAATATTTACCTGTGATAGTTTAGGTATTTCACCTGGATTACAATGGTCAAGTGCGCCAAGTACAACAATTAGTTATGCCATTACCATGTATCACATACCACCTGGAGGGGGTAATCACCAATATATGGTTTTATATAATATCCCTGCCGCCACTTTATCTATCCCTAACAATTCAGAGTTAATAGGTACATTTGGAATCAACACGGTTGATGGAAAGGCAACTTACACACCTCCATGCTCCCAGGGGCCAGGGGCAAAAATATATGTTTTAACTTTATACGCTTTAAATGCTGCTCCCGCTATCACTAATCCTAATACACAAGTAACGATGGAAATTTTAAGAGCAGGGATGAAAAATAAAATTGTTGATAGTGCAGTCATGAGTGTAACTTATACTAGGCTATAAATGGTAACATCATTGATTTAATATTACCATTAACTTAATATTTGAATAAACCTAGCAATTGAATAAATATAATTATAGCAATGAAAAATTTAAAAATCATTTTCGTTTTCTTTGTGCTTATGATAAGCATAAATTTGTTTGCACATGAAGGCGGACATTATCATAAAGGGGATGGCGTAACACTAACCACCTGGAATTTAAATAATGGTCAAAAAATACAAGGCAATTTTTTCTTTGCGAAGGACGAACAAATTTTAATTGAACAAGCGGAAGGGATCATTAAATCAATAAATATCAATGATTTAACAATTGAAGATCAGCAATTGGCAAAGCTAAAAATTGCAAAATATGTAGCGATTAATAATACCAATATTAATACAGATTCAGTTCAACCCATTCCGACAAATCCATATAAATTTGTGCCGTTTATATTATTATCTTTTTTATTACTATGCTTATTTATTTTTAAAGAGGAGTTGATTAATACCTACATAATAAATTCTAAAATTGGTTTAAGCTCATTAAGCTTTTTATTTGTTGTCACTATTTTAATAGCATGTAGTAAGTCAGAAGTTGCAACGACAGCAACCACCAATACGACCACTACCTCGACATTTATACCAAAAACAACCACTACTTTTATTGATTCAGCGTATAGTGCTTTTAAGCCTGCAGTAAGCACGAGCTTTGATAATACCTATTTTTATGTAGCATCTAATGGCATTCCAAATCATAACATGATGATTGGAATTACCAATTGGCAACAACAAGTTCCCATTTCACAGGCCTATACAGGTTCAAATAGTTGGTCAATTCCTTTACAACCTGTTTATGCTACAACACCTTTAAGTACCAAATCAAATTTTATGAAAGGTGCTGTTGCCATTGCTGTAAATGGGATACCCATATTTAATGCTTTAAATAACAGAGGGGAGGATGCCTATAAAATTGGTGAATTGGATAATTGGGGAGGACATTGTGGTAAAGGCGACGATTACCATTATCATTCAGCTCCATTACATTTATCAACCTTAAATGGTTTAAAGCCAATTGCATTTGCTTTAGATGGTTTTTCGGTTTATGGCGCTAAGGAACCCGATGGAAGTACAATGAGTTCACTTGATTCCTGTCATGGTCATATAACCACTTCAGGGAGTGTTTATCATTATCATGGCACGACTGATTATCCTTATGTCATAGGTGCTATGAAAGGAAAAGTTACATTAGATCCATCGACAACTGCTCCTGAAAATCAGTTATTACCCCAAGCATTTACTAAGCCAGTTCGACCAGCAACAAATCCTTTAAATGGAGCATCTATTACTGACTTTGTCGCTGTTGGGACCAATGGTTATTTATTAACTTATAAAATTGGAACTAAAAATGGGTATGTAAAATATAGCTGGGATGCAAATAATAAATATACCTTTATTTTAACCGATACGGGGGGAGTAGTGGTGACTAATTCATATCAGCGATAAGAATTGTTATTAATAAATATGCTTAAATTATAAAGAAGCGTCCTTAAACCTGATAAGTTAAACCTAAATTGATAAATTTAGATAGATAAACAAAAAACAAAAAAAAGTGTGTTATTATAATAGTATTAATATTAAAAAAGGCACAAAAATTTCATTAAATGGAATTACTAAGGAGTTGCCGGAAATTAATAGGCCTTTACAAAGCGGCTTCGAATATGGGGATTGGACAATTATAAAACCGACTAATAATGATTTTGATTTTGAATTAGCGCATTGGGAACTCATTGCCCCATGGGTTAAAAATAGTTTGGAAGTGATGAAGGGGCGTGAAAAATTTAATACCCTAAATGCAACAGCTGAAAGATTATTAGAAAGTAAGTTATTTAAACAACCAGCACTCAAAAGAAGGTGCTTGGTTTTGTCATCTGGTTT
>JACCDH011326281.1_pt1 | contig 11210 bp, 8 predicted proteins | sample 7442481 | NCBI WGS metagenome assembly JACCDH01 (sample SAMN15323433, study PRJNA562643) | freshwater metagenome | isolation source: river surface water | place: USA:Blue River Watershed | collected 2017-08-15 | reverse complement strand
CTGAGATTGAAAAAGCTTCCTAACAAGGGCACCTTACTAAAGGGTCGGTGTTCAGATACAGCAATATGGGCATTCCCCCAAGCCCAATTCTGAGGATTGTTACCAAACTGTTTGCTCAATTGCTCTAAGGCTTTATCAAGCGCTAGGTTGGCAGCATCAGCACAAGTTTCAAATTGATTGGTCTTGGGGTCATCGCACCAGGGGCTATTGGGATTTTCAAGTTGCAAAATGAGAGCTTGCCTAAAGTGGCGTGACCCATAATTTTCAGTAAAGAAATAACTTAAACGAGAAAAAAGGTGGCGAGTGAGCTGGTCTGCCCAGGCGTTAAAGATTAGTGCACCAACGCTATCAAGCTTCATATTGCCATCGAAACTTTTGCTAAGTTCGGCCGCTTGATTGGCCAAAGTATGCTTGGATTGTGCAGACTTAAAAAGATTCAGTAAGGGGGTGGCACCCAAAGATAAAGTATCGGCTTGCATTGCTCTCATTGAGTCAAAATCATGAGCTGATTTAGATTGAATAAGCTCAACAATTCGGTCATAGCGAGTGGGTATTTCCCAATCTCCAGTTAAAGGATTGGGGTTATTGCTTGAGACTATTTTTTGATTTGCCGTGGCAATCCAGTGATTTTCGGGATTGTTGCTACTTGGAAGTTGGTCAAATGGCACATAGACAGACCAGTCATATTGCTTTTCCCAACCAAGGTTGGGGGCAACCCCATAAAGCCCGTGATGTAGTGTGCGTTTTGGGGCAACACCTGCCGCCTGAAATGCAATGTTGCCATTAACATCGGCCATCACCACATTTTGCATAGGCGCATAATTTTTGCGCAATGCCTGCTTGAAACTCTCTAAATCTTTGGCGTGATTCATTTCGAGTAATCCCGCGACAGATTGGTTTTCAATATCTAAAGCTGTCCAACGTAATGCCAATGCATATTTTTCCGTATCAATAATGCGTTTAGCCTTGGCATATGATTCTGAAATGATCGGGCCATGACGTGATTCTTTTACTAAAAAACGTAAGGGTTGTTCACCCTTGATGTCAATGATTTCTTGGCGTACTTTAAAGCGCAAGGGGCCTTCTGGACCTCGGTAAGTGCCGGGATTTTTAGGGTCTAGCTGTTCAATATAGAGATCTTGAACATCAGGCCCAGTGTTGGTAAAGCTCCATGCGTACTGATCTGTTCTACCTAAAACCACCCCTGGAATCCCTGGCAGAGTGCCGCCAATCACGTTCAGGCCTGGTGCCTCTAGGTGCGCAAAGTACCAGATGGCTGGGGCAGATAAACCAAGATGAGGATCATTAGCAAGCAAAGGCTTTCCTGAGGCTGTTAGCTTGCCAGCAAGAGCCCAATTATTGGAGCCAATGCCATCATTTCCGCCTAGTAACTCAATGAAGGCCAATTCAGTAGACGGTAATTTTTTTGACTTTGGTTCGCGAGCCAATGGCTGGGGATTGAAAACCTGAATATCACGATACATCTTTGCAAAATCTTGGTTGCTAACTTGATCTCCGACAGAGTAGGGTGGCATTACTTCCCATACTTCCTTGGTCGATAAAAATTGCGACAACTCTAGGCGTTGCAATTCCTTTTGCCAATTGCCACCAAGATCGAGGGCCATCATGAGCATCCAGGCAATGCTATCGCTGGGGGACCAATGGCCTGGTTTGGAGCCTGTTAAAAAATACTCTACTGGTAAGGCCCAGCCTAAATGGGCATTGCCAGCATTAACACCATCAGCATAAGCTTGCAATAAGCGTTTTGTTGCTATGGGGTAGCGATCAAACTGTTTTTCAGCAGCATGTTTAATGCCCAAGCTCCTGATGAAGTGATCAATCGATACCGTTTCTTTTCCTAAGATTTCTGAGAGACGGCCACTGGCAAGACGTCGGTTAATCTCCATTTGCCATGAGCGTTCGCTTGCGTGCAGATAACCCAAAGCAAACAGGGCATCGGTCGACGTTTTTGCTTGGATGTGCGGGATGTCGCTCGCATCAAATGAAATGAGCACCGCATCACCTAATCCCTTGCTCACACGCTTGCCAGAGGGGCTTGTCTTTGCAGAAAGTAGGTAGAAAATCACCGCCACGCCAATACAAATTAGCGCCACTAAAGCAATCCAGAGGCTGCCCTTAAAGAGCGTTTTGAGGCCTGTATAAGGGCGAGGTATTTTCATGGGAATAGTGTAGTGCGTTTGGTGAGTCGATTGACTGAGCCTGGCTAAGATGATCCTGAGTCATCTGGAGTCAGCGCATGCTAAAATTGCGACTGTCTTGATTTATTTGGCGCGAGTTCTTTGCTCGTGCGGGCCCGAGTGGTGAAATCGGTAGACACAGCAGATTTAAAATCTGCCGACTCAAAAAAGTCGTGCCGGTTCGATTCCGGCCTCGGGCACCAGTATTAGTTTGAATGACTCAAGATCTTGATGAGATTACTCTTACTCTCCTTTCTAATCACTTTCTCAAACCTGGTTCAAGCATTAGAGCCATTGGTTTTTAATTGCGAACGCCAAGAGCGTAATTACACCGAGTCTTATGAGTTGAAAATCTTCCCCGCGACAAGATCCCAAAAAGCCAAAGTCTTTGTGGACGATCGGGATCTAGATACTGCAGATGAGACGGGTCGCCAATTTGTTAAAAATGTATTGCTTACTGATGCTCTAGTGCTGATCTCTATTGAGGCGCATTTTCCATCTGAAATTTTTGATGGGAAGCAATATCCCCCAGGATCAGTAGTGACTATCATTCATCTTGGCCGAGTTAATGGTCAGCTCCGCAAGACAGAAACGATTAAGGGCGGGATTCTTTCTGCGAACTTAGGTGAAGGCACTAAGCTGTATGAAGAGAAATGCGTCCCTGTAACTCCGATTAAATAGTCAATAAAACCTAATTAGGTTCCGTCACAAACCCTAGTTTAGTGAGGCCAGCGCGACGTGATGCTGCAAGCACTTGAGCAACATACTCATACTTCACTGACTTATCAGCACGCAGATTAATTTCAGGCTGAGGCTCCTTCTGGGCGGCTTTCTCGGCATAGCCATTAAAGGTTTGCAAATCAATTGCAGTGCTATTCCAGAAAATTTTGCCATTGGCGTCAATAGTCAGTTGCACAGACTCTGGTTTGACTTCATTACGTACGCTGTTGGCTTTAGGTAGTTCCACTTTTACAGCTTGCTGAATCACTGGTAGGGTAATGATAAAAATGATCAAGAGCACCAACATGACGTCCACCATAGGAGTCATATTGATCTCTGCCATGATGGCGTCATCCCCTTGGTTGTCTTGTAGATTAAATGACATCTTTATTCTCCGGATTTCACACGAGCACCAGTGACAAAGTAGGCTAGTAAGTCATTCCCAAATCGGTTGAGATCTGCAACAAATAATTTATTTGCGCGATTCAGGGCATTAAAGCCCACCACTGCTGGAATGGCGACTGCTAAACCAAGAGCGGTCATGATGAGTGCTTCACCAATTGGCCCTGCTACTTGATCAATTTGAGCGCTACCAGAACTGCTAATGGCAATCAGGGCGTGGTAGATGCCCCAGACTGTTCCAAACAAGCCAATAAATGGAGTGGTGGCGCCGGTTGACCCCAGAAAGGTCAAGCCCTTTTGTAGGCTTGCAGCAACTCCGTCAATACTATTTTTAATGCTTCTGGCCATCCACTCTGAATAGTTCAGGGTTTGCAAAAGTTCGCGATGATTGCTTGACTGACTTTGGTGATGGATGGATGCAGTACTAGCAGCCTTAGCAATTTGGTAGAAGGGATTACTTAAGTTATTTGAAAAAGTACTGAGCCCTTGATCATATGAAGTTGCCCGCCAAAATTGATCGAGTTCTGCTGTGAGTTTGCGCAGCCTTCTCAAATCCCAAATACGCGATAGTAAGATGACCCAGGTGATGATTGAGCAAGTCAACAATGCTATCGCAACAAAGCGAGTGACTGCATCGCCTTCGAGCCATAAATTCGCTAAGCCAAATGGTGTGTTCATATTGATTAATTCTTTAAATTAAATTTAATTAAAAGGTTAGTAGAAATTTTGGTGGGTGAACCATTTACTACATAGGGTTTAAAGCGATAACGTTTACCAATTTCAGTTGCTGCTCGATCAAGACGTGGAAAGGAGCTTGATCGTAGTAATGCAACATCCTCAACACTTCCACTCTCATCAATAATCAGTTTCACAACTACTTCGCCTTGCTCTCCGGAGCGTTTAGAAAAGGATGGGTAGTAAGCGTCTGCATCAGGCTGATATACGACGATCAGTTTACCAATATCAGTTTGAATGGGTGTACCACTAGCACCAGAACTGCTTGAGGGGGCAACGGCCGCGCTCTGAGTCTGTGCTTCACTAGTAGGCTGTTGGGGTGTTGGTGGACTTGACGCAGTCTGCTTGGGGGTAGAGGGTGCTGGTGTTTGAGTTATTTTTTCTTTAACAGCTTTCTTTTGTTCTTGCTTTGGTTTGGGTGGGGGTGCAGCAGGGGGTGCTGCGGGAGGTGTTGGAGCCGTCTCTGGGCTAACAAGATTAGCCATCACCCGCGTCTCATCAAGATTGTTATCGTGATCTGGTTTCATGCCACTTTGAAAGCCGATCAAGAATAAAAGATGTAGGCCAATGACAATCGCCAGGATGATGCGCTCTGCGTTATTAAATGGCAGAAATGCATTCATACGGGTAAAGATCGAGCTCATGAAAAGTTGTGCTCCAATTGCCAGCCAAGAGTATGCCTACTGAGATCAGATTGCATTAATTCTTGCGACATGCTTAATAAAGCTTGCCCATCTTTGCTGCTGATAAATTTAATATTTCCATGGGGCTGATTGAGGGCAACTAGATTCAAGTGTTCTAATTTTCGCCTGAGTTGTCGAACTACAGCCTCGCTGGTATCAATCAGATTAATAGAGTCACCAAGCAACTTTCGGATAGACTTTCTTAAGAAAGGGTAGTGTGTGCACCCTAATACAAGAGTATCTGCGCCTGCATCTTGAATCGGCTCTAAATGTTTTGCCAGAAGCTCTAGTGTTTCTTCACTATTAGCCTGACCAGATTCGATGAGCGGCACTAAGCCTGCGCCAGCTTGTTTTATAAATTGACAAGTGTTTGGCAAGGTTTCGAGTAAGGCGTTGAATTTATCGCTTTTTAATGTGGCTTCAGTTGCTAAAACGCCAACGATACCTTTAGAAGATTGCAAGGCAGCTGGTTTAATGCCGGGCTCTACGCCAATGATGGGGATATTGCTAAGTTCGGATCGAATGTGGGCAATTGCCTGTGCGGTTGCGGTATTGCACGCAACAACAATCGCATCACAGGATTGCGAGCTTAAGTAGCGGCAGAGCTCTAGACTGCGTGCGGCAATCCACTCGCTTGATCGCTCTCCGTAAGGAGCATGCAAGGAGTCGGCTAAGTAAATGTAATTGTGCTCAGGTAGCTGGCGCAGAGCCTCATCCAAAATGGATAAGCCTCCAACACCAGAATCAAATACCCCGATAAGTGCCAAGTAGTTAATCGCCTAATAAATACGAGTTAACAAATTTAAGCAAGCGTGACTGGAATCTTGCCAATCTTCATTTGCCATTCTTTAGGGCCAATCTCATGCATGGAGGTTCCATCAGAGCTCACAGCAACTGTTACTGGCATGTCTTTCACATCAAATTCATAAATGGCTTCCATGCCTAAGTCAGCAAAGCCTACTACCTTAGCTGTCTGAATAGCTTTGGAGACAAGGTAGGCAGCGCCACCAACGGCCATGAGATAAGCGGACTTATGTTTCTTGATGGCTTCAATTGCAGCAGGACCACGCTCTGCTTTACCAATCATCGAAATCAAACCAGTTTTGGCTAGCATCATCTCGGTGAACTTATCCATACGAGTGGAGGTAGTAGGGCCAGCGGGACCAACTGCTTCGCTACCTACCGGGTCAACTGGTCCGACGTAATAGATCACGCGATTCTTAAAGCTTACTGGCAGCTCTTCACCTTTGGCGAGCATATCTTGAATACGTTTATGAGCGGCATCTCGTCCAGTCAGAATCTTGCCGTTCAGAAGGAGTGTTTCACCTTCTTTCCAGCTAGCAACTTCTTGTGCAGTCAAGGTATCTAAATTAACGCGTTTAGATTTTTTGGTGTCTGGTGTCCAAGTGACAGCAGGCCAATCTGATAAAGCAGGAATTTCTAGTTTTGCCGGGCCATCACCATGCAGATGAAAGTGCACGTGACGAGTCGCGGCGCAGTTCGGGATCATCGCCACCGGAAGAGAGGCTGCATGGGTTGGATAATCCATGATTTTGATGTCGAGTACGGTAGAGAGGCCACCTAAACCTTGTGCGCCAATACCAAGCTGATTTACTTTTTCAAAGATTTCTAAGCGTAGCTCTTCAATGCGATTTTTTGGTCCGCGTGCAATCAGTTCCTGAATGTCAACGGGGCCCATCAGAGATTCTTTGGCCATGAGCATGGCTTTCTCTGGAGTGCCGCCAATACCAATGCCAAGAATGCCTGGTGGACACCAGCCGGCACCCATGGTTGGAACAGTCTTGAGAACCCAGTCAACAATAGAGTCCGAAGGGTTGAGCATGACCATTTTGGCTTTGTTCTCAGAACCGCCCCCTTTGGCAGCACAAATCACCTCTACATCGTCGCCCGGTACGATTTCATAGTGGATGACTGCTGGCGTGTTATCCCCGGAATTCTTGCGTTTTCCAGCTGGATCGGTCAAAACCGATGCTCTAAGTGGGTTATCGGGGTTCATATAAGCCCGTCTGACACCTTCATTGACCATCTCGGAGACGCTCATGGTGGCATCTGACCACTGCACATTCATACCAATTTTTAGAAATACCACCGCGATACCAGTATCTTGGCAAAGTGGACGATGACCTTCAGCGCACATACGGCTATTGGTCAAAATTTGAGCAATCGCATCTTTGGCAGCGGCGCCTTGTTCTAGCTCGTAAGCCTTACCCATGGCGGAAATGAAGTCTTTTGGGTGGTAGTAAGAGATGAACTGAAATGCGTCTGCAACGCTTTGAATAAGGTCGTTTTGTTTGATATTTGTCATGGTTTAGGGCTTATTTTGTAAGGTTTAGACTATTTTAAGGGTTTGCCATAGAGCAATAACTGCGAGTTTTCACTTATCTTATTAGCTCTTGGGAATACGTTCCCCGGATTCTGCGTTATTTCGCGGAAAAAGATGACTCATTATTCAATAGAAGGGCTGTGAAGCATGGAACCATTAATGCAAGAAAACCGCGTATTTAACCCACCAGCAGACTTTGTTAAGGGGGCTGCCATTCCTGGAATGGATGCGTATAACAAACTGTGTGCTGAAGCCGAGAAAGATTACGACGGTTTTTGGGGGCGCCTTGCTAAAGAAAATATTTTCTGGAAAAAGCCTTTTACTAAGGTTCTGGATGAGTCAAAAGCACCTTTCTACAAATGGTTTGAGGATGGCACCACTAATGCGTCTTATAACTGTTTAGATCGCCAAGTTGAAAATGGCCTTGGTGACAAAGTTGCCCTAATTTTTGAAGCAGACGACGGTTCAGTTACCAAAGTAACTTATAAAGAATTGCTCGAGCGCGTTTGCAAAATGGCAAATGCGCTACGCAAGATGGGCATCAAGTCAGGTGATAGCGTCATTATTTATATGGCGATGACCATCGAAGGTATTGTGGCAATGCAAGCATGTGCTCGTATTGGTGCAATTCACTCTGTGGTGTTCGGCGGCTTCTCTGCCCAAGCATTGCGCGATCGTATTGTTGACGTTGGCGCAGTAGCTGTGATTACTGCAGATGGACAGTTCCGTGGTGGTAAAGCATTGCCATTAAAAGCTATTTGCGATGAAGCGCTTTCCACAGGCGAATGTCCTAAGGTTAAGCATGTCATCGTGAACAAGCGTACTGGTTTAGATATCACGATGACACCAGGTCGTGATGTGTGGATGCAAGAAATCGTTGCTAATGAAGCGACTACTTGTGAGCCAGAGTGGGTGAGTGCAGAGCACCCCTTATTCATTTTGTATACCTCTGGTTCAACTGGTAAGCCAAAAGGCGTCCAGCACTCCACTGGTGGTTACTTGTTGTGGGCTATCCTCACAATGAAGTGGACCTTCGATATCAAGCCTAATGATGTGTTCTGGTGTACCGCTGACATTGGTTGGGTAACTGGCCACTCATACATTACCTATGGTCCGCTCGCTGTTGGCGCAACTGAAATCGTGTTTGAAGGCGTGCCGACATACCCCAATGCTGGTCGTTTCTGGGACATGATTGCCAAGCACAAGGCAACGATTTTCTACACAGCACCTACTGCGATTCGTTCATTAATTAAAGCTTCTAGTAACGATCAAGCAGTGCACCCTAAGAGCTATGACTTGTCTTCATTGCGTCTCTTGGGTTCTGTTGGCGAACCAATTAATCCAGAAGCCTGGATGTGGTACTACGAGAATGTGGGTGGCTCACGTTGCCCAATCGTTGACACATTCTGGCAAACAGAAACTGGTGGTCATATGATTTCACCAATGCCAGGCGCAACACCAATGATTCCTGGTTCATGCACATTGCCATTGCCTGGCATCATGGCAGCGATTGTGGATGAAGCTGGTGTTGATGTACCCAATGGTAATGGCGGCATCTTAGTGGTGAAACGTCCATGGCCTTCCATGATTCGTACGATTTGGGGTGATCCAGATCGTTTCGTGAAATCGTATTTCCCAGAAGAGTTGGGTGGCACCTTGTACTTGGCAGGTGACGGGGCAATTCGCAATAAAGATACTGGCTACTTCACGATTACTGGTCGTATCGATGACGTCTTGAACGTCTCTGGTCACCGCATGGGTACCATGGAAATCGAATCATGCTTGGTAGCTAATCCATTGGTCGCTGAGGCAGCAGTAGTAGGTCGTCCAGATGAACTCACTGGTGAGGCTATCTGCGTATTCGTGGTTCTCAAAGGCGGTCGACCAACAGGCGAAGATGCTAAGAAGGTTGCTACGGAGTTGCGTAACTGGGTAGGCAAAGAGATTGGCCCGATTGCTAAACCTAAGGATGTTCGCTTTGGTGACAACTTGCCCAAGACCCGCTCTGGCAAGATCATGCGTCGTTTACTGCGTGTGATCGCTAAAGGCGAAGAGATCACTCAAGACACATCCACTCTTGAAAACCCAGCGATTTTGGAGCAACTCAAGGAGTCTGTATAAGAAGTTGGGGGCAAACCCTTTCGGCAACCGTATAATTATTGGTTACACGGAAGGGTGGATGAGCGGTTTAAGTCACACGCCTGGAAAGCGTGCGTAGGTTAATAGCCTACCGCGGGTTCGAATCCCGCCCCTTCCGCCAGTAGTTCTAAAACCACCCTCGGGTGGTTTTTTATTGCCCAAATTCGCTCTCTTATCTAAATTAAAACCAGTTTTAATGTGATTTATTATTTATAAGTTATTGATTTATATGAATAAAATATGATGAATATTTATTTGTTGCATTGCCGCAAATATTTCTTGCATTGCAACAATATCCTTTTTACAATGGTGCATCGCAATAAATTTTATTCACCTAGATAAAAGGAATTCACCATGTTTCAAAATCAATTAAACGACCAATTGGCAAACGCACAAGCTAAAGCTGTTGAGACAGCAAAACATTTAGCTCAAGTTGCTGTTGAAAGCGCTAAAGAATTAGCTGAAATCAACCAAGCTGCTGCTAAAGATGCATTAGTTGTTGCTCAAGACGCTAGCGCACAATTGTTGGCTGTTAAAGATGCTCAGCAATTAGCTAAATTAGCTCAGCCTGAAGCTGCTCAAGAAGCTGCTAAGTATGCTGCTGCTTATCAAGCTAAAGTAAGCAAAGTAGTGCGTAACAGCAACAAAGAAGTTGCTCAAGTTGTTGATGCTTCTATCGATGATGCACGTGCTGACTTAGTTAAGTTTGTAAAAGAAGCTACTAAAACTGCTCCTGCTGGTTCTGAGGCATTTGTTTCTGCATTCAAAACTGCATTTGAAACTTCACTCCAACAGTTTGATCAAGTTCGCGCTTCTGCAACTGACGCTTTTGCAAACTTTGAAAAGAGTTTTGATACAGCATTTGCAAACTTGCAAGGTCAATTCGCTGTTGCTAAGCCAGCAGCTAAAAGCCGCAAAGCTGCTTAATTAGTTTTAACTGCTGCATGAAAAACCACCTGCGGGTGGTTTTTTCTTTTTGGCGCGTTCATTGTTTATCAATCTAAAATGACTTGAAACAATTTTCATCACAGTATTATTTCAAGTGTAGATGGCTGCAAGAGACTAATTGACCCTCGGTATGACCTTATTCAAATTGATGTCGCTCAAGCGTTGGATGATCTCATTCGTAGGGATTGTGTCTGCACTCATCTTTATCTTTTGGGCGGCAGTGCATATTTTTCTGCCTGGATTTATTCAAGATCAAGTTCAGTCTTATAGTCAAAAAATTGGTTATCAAATTACTTATAAAGAGTTGCGTATCTCTCCTCTGCGCTTGCGCCTTGAGGTAGATACACTCGTTTTGGCTGATCACAATAAAGCCAAGTTGCTAGAGTTGGGTAATGCAGTAGTCATGCTCAATTGGTCGCAGCTAGTATTGGGTGAGTTGGGTTTTGCGGAGATCTTGCTAGAACGGCCAAGGGTTTATCTGCTGAAGTCGAGCAACAAAGGGGGCGAGAGCTTATGGAACTGGCAAGCATTGATGGCCAGTGTGAAGCGATCTTTGCCAGCACCAAAAAAAGATAAACAATCTTCTCCACTCAAGGTTTCGGTTCAGAAATTGAATGTTGCCAATGCCTCACTATCCCTCTCTGATGTCCAGTCTAAGCTCAATGAAGAATTAAAGTCATTCTCGATCCAGCTTGTTAACGTTGCTAATTACGATCAGTCTGGTGAGGTCAATGGTGTGGTTGGGCAATATGGACTAAATTTAGGCGCTGTTCAATTTACCTTGCCTGGTCTGAATAAGAAAATTGGCTTTAAACAAGTGGCTGTAAAGGGTGCTTTGGATAATTCAGGTGCACAGACCTTGGGAGCACAGATTGATCTTGAATTGGATGACGGTCGCATCTTTACCCATTGGGATTTACATCCCGACCAATCTGTTTCTGGAAAAATTCGGGTTGAGAATCTTGCGCTGGAGCCATTTATTCCGCTACTACCAGCAAATCAGGAGTTAAGGGCTAAAAGTGGCTTCGTTCAGTCTGAAAT
>JACCDH011371213.1_pt1 | contig 11211 bp, 9 predicted proteins | sample 7442481 | NCBI WGS metagenome assembly JACCDH01 (sample SAMN15323433, study PRJNA562643) | freshwater metagenome | isolation source: river surface water | place: USA:Blue River Watershed | collected 2017-08-15 | reverse complement strand
GGGTGTGACGGCGCTGCAAGGTTTCAGGGGCGCCTGCCGGAGTTCTGGCAAAGCGCTCGATCGCGTGGGCTTGAGTTGCCGGGCATCCTAGAGCTTCTCGGTCGGCGAAACTACTGGTCGTTTTGGACACTTGAATGCCAATCTATCTGGAGGAGGTGACCGCTCCTACGCTTCCTCAGGCGCATATGAAAGCGTTGCTGCGCATGGCGGACGCCGCGATCGGCAAGGTGGTCACGCCGGCGGTGGCCATGCAATTGCTGCGGGAACATCTGGTGCCTGTGGCCCCGGCCGCGGTCAGTGGTCTCTTCGAGTCGCGCGGACAGCCACGCTGGGATCATCTACAGGTCATGTATGCAGACCTGCTCGCGCTCAGCGCTGGGCAGGACCGCGCGCTCTTGGCCACCGCGTTCGTCGTCGACGTCGTCTGGCGGCACTCCACACGACCAAGTCGGACAATGGCACTGCCACACCCAGTGGACGTCGCGTCGTTCTTGCGGATCTGCGGCTACGCGAAGCTGATCGTGCCGAGCAGGGTTCAGCTGCCGTTTGGACGCTCGATCGAGCCCCTGCGCTTCTGTAGATTCTGTTGGCGCCTTGCACGCCCTGAGGCCTATGTCTGCGCCCAGCACACTGTGGGTCGTCAAGGCGAACCTGGTGCAGCGGCCGAGTACAAGGAGGCGCAGCGACTGCGTGCCAGCTTCGAGCGCGAGATCGTCACGCTCGCCACTCAAGACGAAATGGAGTTCCATGACTCCGAGTTCACCGCGCCCGTGTTCACGCCCCGAGATGGCATGGTGCCTTGGCTCACAGCACGGCGGCCGCGGCTCGCCGATGCCATCGGCGCCGACGGGCAACCCCTGCATGCGTTGTTGATCTACCTCGGGTGCGCCGAATTGTTGCCGCTGTACCGCGACCAGCCGCACTTGCTGACGCCCATGACATTGCGCTCAGAGGCTTGGCTGCGCGCGCTGGCAGCGAAGGCGCCCTGGGGCGGAAAGCGGGCGGGCGCCGGCCGCAAGGGGACGCCGCCGAAGCCGGCCTGACTTATCCACATCCGTTGGGCCGCGCTAGGTTATCCACAGTTGAGAATGACAAGGGAGTCGGTGTTGGCGTGCAAAGAGCAACTCCGGTGCCGAGCTCAGTGATCACTAGAGCCGAATTCCGCACAAGGGATGGTTCCGGTCCTGCTCACTTGGCAAGGCACGCATCAGGAACCCGGCCATCGCCCCGAGAAGCAAACACCCGGTTGCACCAAGTCGCCGGCAAACCTCAAAGAAGGTATCGGTCGAGAACTGACTGATGACAGCAATGGAGGCACCTCGAGCGAGAGCCCCGCTGACAAACAATGTCCCACCCACATGAAACAGCGGCAAATTGATCAGGTACCGATCGCCAGGGTTGACGCCTTCCGTACAGTTCCAGCCCATCGTGTGCAGGTGCAGGTAACTCGACATTACCCCTTTGGACGCCCCTGTCGTTCCCGACGGCCATCGGGCCCGTCGAAACGCTTCCCGGCGCCAATCGGTTGCAAATGCCCATCTTGGCTGGGTCGATGACCTTGTTTTCTGGTTTCATGTTCTTCCCTTACTGCGTGGTGAGAATCCGGCCTTCATCGAGGCGGACTCGTGCTGCTGCTGGGTCGACACCACGTATGGTTTCGCCCATGAAATCTTCTGACCGACTTCCACCTTCTGGGGGAGCCGAGTTTCGGGATTCGTGATCAAGACGTACTTGCCAGCCTTGTCGATATCCACAATCGTCACTCTTGCGATCGACCCCTTCGGAGGTGCGCGACCTGGTTCCCCCGTCGGCACATCCTTTGACGGGCAACAAGCTTGCCCTGCGTGGTTTTGTCTGGGCCGGAACGTTCGCCGCCGGCGGCGCCGTGACCAGCCTTGGGCTCACGGGCTTTGTCTGGGCCGTCTCGGCTGGCTTCGCTACCGGCGGCGTCGCAGCTGCAGGTTTTGCGGCCGCACTGACATCCATCACCACGGACGGAGGTCTTTCCTTCTCAACTGCGGGCGCGGGCCTTGGGACTGCAATCGGCCGCGGCGGTGCGGGCGCTGGTGAGCGACGCGCATCAAGTCGCGCGAGCAGGCTCGCAAGGGCGGCAATAGCGGCAAGCAGGAGGAGGCCGCACCAGAGCCGTTCTGAGAGGCTGGAACTCGAATCGCCGCGCGGGGGAAGACGCTTCGGGCTACGCCCTTCGCGTCATCCCCCGCGCATGTGCAGCGTGATTGAAAGGCGGTCGCCGAGCAGAGCAATAACACACTTATCCACAGATGCCGGCTCGTCGAACCGCGTCACGCCCCAGGTCAAAATTCAACCGGCGCCAACATGGCGTGGCCTTCCAGTTCGTGAATGATCGTTCGCAAAGCGAAACGCGACGCCATGTCAGCGATTCCTGTCAGTAGCCAGGCCTTGGAGCGCCCTGGGGCCCTTCTGATTGCGGCCCACGAGTTCAGCCCCTGCTTCCTCACGCCTTAGCTTGGGGGCCAATGACGCGCTTGCGGTTTCGAGACCGAGACTCTCTTCGTCGTCTGGTAACCAGCCAGCATCCCGGCGGCGAAAGTTCAGCAAGGCATCGTCTTGGAAAGGCCATTGCAGTGAACCCGCATCAGTCCTATTTAGGAGTATTGGTAAAACCCCTGCTTCGTCTTACGGCCGAGGCAACCCGCGACAACCATCTCCTTCAGCAGCGAGGCTGGGCGGTACTTGGGATCGCAGAACTCGTCGTAGAGCACTCGCATGATCGCCAGCAAGGTATCGAGACCGATCATGTCGGCCAGTGCCAACGGACCAATCGGATGGTTGCACCCCAAGCGCATTCCTTCGTCAATGTCCTCTGCGGTTGCCAGCCCCTCTTGAAGCACAAAAATCGCCTCGTTGATCATCGGGCACAGAATTCGATTGACCACAAACCCTGGGCTGTTACGAACGGTTATCGGCGACTTCCCGATCTTCCGGGCGAATTCCATAGTTGCCGCATGCGTCGCGTCCGAGGTCTGTACTCCGCGGATGACCTCCAACAGTGACATGAGCGGCACCGGGTTGAAGAAGTGAATGCCGATGAAACGCTCCGGTGAATCGAGCACCGCACCCAATTGCGTGATCGAGATCGAAGAGGTATTCGTCGCGATGATTGCATCGCTCCTGACGGACTTCGCTACCTGGCGCAGGGTTTTCAACTTTAATTCCAGGTTTTCGGTCGCGGCCTCGATCACGAGGTCAGCCGTAGAAAGCGCCTCATGCTCCAAGCCGGTCGTGATCCTCGCCAGTGCCTCGTCTCTGGCCGCGGCGGTCAACTTCTCCTTTGCGACCAAGCGATCGAGGTTGCGGGTGACGTTGTCCGTGCCCCGCTTCAATGCCGCATCATCGATGTCGAGGAGTCTGACGTTGAGACCGGCCATCGCGCACACCTGCGCGATGCCGTTGCCCATCGTTCCCGCGCCAATGATGCCGATACAGTTTGGAGACTGAGCCATGAAAGTGATTGCAATCGGTTGAGAGAGAAGTGTTCGCCAGTTCCGATCAGCGCTTTCGATCCCACTGCTCATCGACGCCGCCAGAAACGCGGTTCAGAAGGCGCGCCAGAACGAACAACAAATCGGACAGTCGGTTCAAGAACTGGAGAACGGGGGCATTGACAGCATGCTGCTCGGCCAAGGCGACGACGGAACGCTCGGCGCGGCGGCACACTGTGCGCGCTACGTGGGCCTGAGCCGCAGCCAACGAGCCTCCGGAGAGGATGAACTCCTCCAGGCGCGGCAGCCTGGCGTTTGCTCGCTGCAACCACTCGTCTAGGGCGGCGACACGCTCTGGCTTGAGCAGTGCATAGCCGGGAATGCTTAGCTCCCCTCCCAGGTCGAGAAGATCCTGTTGCACTGCGCGGAGCAGTGCAACCGTATTCAAATCTTCATCGCATGTCACACCAAAGGCGAGCAACATGCCAACGTTGGAAGTGAGTTCATCAACGTCGCCCATCGCCATCACGCGAGGCGCTGTCTTGCTCAGTCTGCTGCCGTCGCCCAGCCCCGTGGTTCCCTTGTCGCCTGTGCGGGTGACAATGCTGCTCAGTCGGTTTCCCATGTTGCCTCAAGAAGGATTTCGGTCGGGTGCTTGCAGTCAGTGGGCTACGTTGCGCCGCGCAACGCGTGCGCATACGTCGCGTATATCGCCGCCGTATCCGCAATTGCCATGCGCTTTGCCTCGTTCAGCTCTCCGATGGGCCGCGCCGGGTCCCCTGCCCAGACTCGTCCACCTTTCAGATGCTGCCCTGTTTCCGTGACGGTGCCGCCTGCCACGAAGGTGTCATCATCGATGGTCGTACTTGGCGCGATGCGACTGCCGATGCCGACAAGGCACCGCGCACCGACGTTGCACTCCAGGAGCTGGACGTTGTGACCGATGGTGGTTTCATCCCCCACGTACATGCCCCCGGGTCCCGCGCGAAGCACCGAGTTGTCCTGCACGTTGCAGAGCCTGCCGATCGTGATGGTCCCCTCTCGACCGTCGAGGCGACATCCAAACCACACACTGGACCTATCGCCTAAATGCACGTTTCCGGCGAGGTCACAGGTGCCGGCGACGTACGCGTTCGGTTCAGCGCTCGATGCATGCGGTTGGCATGCCCACCGGATGTCGGCAGCAATATTGCGGGCTTTCTGCAGGTCGGCACGGGCCGATCGCTCCTGCGGACCAAGTGTGCGCAGCGGCCTTGCGGGCCGGCCCGCATAGAGCATGCCGGGCTGCAAGATGGTCCGTGGATACACAATGCTGCCTGCCTCGATGACGGTGCCGGCACCGACCACCGCTCCATCAAGGATTACCGCCCCGTTTTCGACGACCACATCGTCTTCGACAGTGCAGGCATGCACGACCGCGTCAATTCCGATGCAAACCCGATCGCCTATCACAGTGGGATAGACCTCATGAGCAATATGGATCGTGGAACCCCTGCCCATGTGCAGGCTGTCGCCAGTCCGAACAAAGTGGCCATCCGCGCGAATCACCGCGCCGGCGCCGAGCCAAGCGTTGCGACCCAGGGTGACGCGGCCCACGACAGCGTGCCCCGGCAGCGCCGCATCAGGCGGCGTGCCAAGAGCCGGGTGAACGCCCTCGTATGCGAGCAGGTTGAGTGCACTGGTCATTCCAGGGGCTCATTCGAACGAAGACCGAACACCTGATCGACTCCTTGAGTAACCGTCAGTGGCGGCTCACGGCCCGACGCCGCTTGTACCGGGGACATCCTGGCAGTAGCCTCTGCGTTGGCGCGTCGATTCACTGTGCGGGCCAACGCCAGCAGGAGGTCCGCGAGAACGTCTGCATACGAGGTCGCGATAGAGCCCCGGAAAGGGATCGGATCGACGTCTGAAAGACCCACAAGCTCGCGCTCGAGGGTGCGACAGGTAGCTCGCGCTTTGAAGCAGAGCGCGGCAGCCATCGTCCCGCGCGGCAACACGACGCCGGTTGCCGCCGGCAGTTCTGCCGCCCACCTGGCGAGTTCCCCTTCGACGCGCCGCAATGCTGCGTGGCCTAGCAGTGCGCTGCCTGGAGCCGATAGTTCGCCGGCCAAGGACACGAGCTCTTCCTGCGTCTCCGACAACACTTCGCGCACATCAGACCCGCACTCCGAAGCAATTGCCATGCCGATGAGGCTGTTCAACTCGTCGACGATGCCGATCGCCTGGATGTTGGGACTGTTCTTCTCGACGCGGGTGCCATCGGCCAACGACGTCTTGCCGTTGTGGTGGCTGCCTGTGCCCAAACTACGCTTGCCATCGACCATGTCATTGCTCCTGTGAGTTCTCGCCATGCCTCTCAGCTGAGCCAGCCCATGTGAGCCAGGATCCGCTGCAGAGCCGCGTTCGGCAGATGTCCTGCGACTCGCCGGCAGTAGCTCTCGTAAGGTCCGCACCGGACCGAGTCTATCCGGTGAAGCGCCAAGTAGCGATGGAGCGCCAATTTGTCATGCCCCTTCCGGACGCTGTCGAGCAGCAGCCTTTCGGCTGCTGTCGCACTCGACGCCCGGCGCACCGCAGATTTCAGTTGCCGCACTTCTGCACGGGACAACAGGCCGGATTCCATGAGTCGATGGCGCTCAGAAAACCGGCGTCTCGCGGTAGGTGCCCCACACCGCCTTCAGTTTCTCGACGATGTCACCCATCGTGGCGCCCGCCTTTACCAGTTCGATGGTAAGGGGCATCATGTTCTGCGACTCATCCTTGGCAACGGCCACGAGCTGGTCGAGCATCGACTGCACCTTTGCTTCGTCGCGCTCTGCGCGGACGCGCCGCGTGCGCGACACCTGGCGCTCGGCGGTCGTAGTGTCATACGGGTGGGTCTCGATCTTGACACCGTCCTCGTTTTCGACGAAACGATTGACCCCGATCACCGGCTTTTGGCCTGACTGCTTGCGCAATGCCGTCTCGTACGCGAAGTCCGCAATCTGCTTCTGGAACCAACCCTGTTCGATCAGCTTGATGGTGCCGCCACGCTTCTCGACGTCCTCGAGAATCTCGAAGATTTTCTTTTCGTACTCCGTGGTCAGCGCTTCCACGTAGTAGCTGCCTCCCAGCGGATCGATCACATCGGTGACACCGCTCTCCTCGGCGATGATCTGCTGCGTTCGCAGCGCCATCCTCATCGCGTCCTCGGTGGGAATTGCAAAGGCTTCGTCGTAGCCGTTCGTGTGCAGAGACTGGGCACCACCAAGCGCCGCCGACAGGGCTTGCAGCGTCGTACGGACCACGTTCACCATGTACTGGGGCTTCGTCAGCGTCGCCGCCGCTGTCTGGCAGTGGAAACGCAGCCGCATGGACTCCGGGTTCTTGGCGCCGAACCGCTCCTTCATGATCTTCGCATAGCAACGGCGCAAGGCGCGGAACTTCGCCACTTCTTCGAAGAAGTCGGCCTGCGAAACGAAGAAGAATGCGAGCCGCGGCGCAAACTCGTCAACTGTCATCCCCGTCTTCGTGACCTCGTCGATGTAGGTGATGAGGTTGGCCAGCGTGAATGCTGCTTCCTGCAGCGGCGAGGACCCGGCCTCGCTGATGTGGTAGCCTGAGATGTTGATCGGGTTGTAGCGCTTCAGGTTCTTCGCGCTGTAGGTGATGATGTCTCGCACAATGCGCACCGATGGCGCGATGGGATAGATGTACTCCTTTTGCGCAATGTACTCCTTGAGGATGTCGGCCTGCACTGTGCCTGACAGCTTGTTCGAGTCATAGCCGCGCTTTTCCGCAAGCGCCACGTACATCGCGAGAAGGATCCACGCCGTGGGGTTGATGGTGAGAGAAACGGATATCTTTTCCAGGTCGATGTCGGCGAGGAGCGCCTCCATGTCCGCCAGCGTGTCGATCGCCACACCCTCACGCCCGACCTCGCCGTCACTCATGGGGTGGTCGCTGTCATAGCCCATCAGCGTGGGCATGTCGAAGTCGGTTGAGATGCCGGTCTGGCCCTGCTCGATCAGATACTTGAAACGCTTGTTGGTGTCCTCGCCGGTGCCGAAACCGGCAATCTGTCGCATCGTCCAGTTGCGGCTCCGGTACATCGTCGGGTACGGGCCGCGCGTAAACGGATAGCGACCAGGCAAGCCGATATCCTCCAGCGGCGTATCGGCGATGTCGGCCGCGGTGTACGTCCGCTTGACCGGGAAGTCCCCGATCGTGTGGAACTGCTCCTTGCGCTCGGGTTGCTTTTTCAGAAAAGCGGCAACCTCGTTGGATTCCCAGTCTTTGAGCTCCGAGTGGAGACGGTCTTTCTGCTTCAGGTCAAGCCAGGTCATTTGAGTACTCCTTGCGGATTGTTTTGACGATTAGTTCGCTAGCAGCGGCATAGGGGTCAAGCGCGCGTCCGGTGAGGTCTTCTGCGAGCGGCTGCGCAAAGGCCCGCGCACCAGCAGCGAAGCGCTCCAACAGCAATGTTTCAGCCGTCTTGTGAAGACGAAACTCGGCAACCCGGCGACGCCGTTCGCGACCCATTTCGGAGTCGGACATGGCGGCGCGGTGCGCACGGATGCGGTCAAGCAGGTCCTGGATGCCTTCACCCGTGTACGAGCTCACGCCCAACACCGGAATCGCCCAGGCGCGTCTGGGGCCGACCAGCGTCCCCAAGGTCAACATCTGCTTCAGGTCGGTGAGGGTGCGGTTGGCGTCATCGCGGTCGCACTTGCTTACGACGTGGATGTCGGCTATCTCCAGCACCCCAGCCTTGATGGCCTGGATCTCGTCGCCTAGGCCGGGGGCAGAGACGACCACTGTGGTGTCGGAGGCATGTGCCACCTCTACTTCGTCCTGACCCACCCCGACGGTCTCGAGGATGATCGTGCGATAGCCGGCTACGTCCAGCAGGTCCACAGCGTCTAACGCGGCGCGCGCCATGCCACCGGTGGCACCATGTGTGGCCATGCTGCGAATGAATACGCCTGGGTCGTTGGCCAACTCGGTCATCCGGATGCGGTCACCGAGGATCGCACCACCCGAGTACGGACTCGACGGGTCGATGGCAACGATACCGACCTTCTCGCCGCATGAACGAAGTTCTGCGGTGAGCTTCGCCACAAGTGTGGACTTGCCACTCCCCGGCACGCCGGTGAGGCCGATGACGTGCGCCGAACCTGCGTGCCGATACACCTCTGCCAGCGCAGGGCGGGCTTCGGCCACACCGGCTTCGGCGCGCGAGATGAGCCGCCCGAGCGCCCAGGTGCTGCCCGCCCGAAGCTGCTCGAGTAGCGCCGACGATGCAACGTAATTCATTGCTTCCTCATCGCCTTCACGTACTGACCCTGCAGTTGCTGGTTCAGCGCCCTAAACACCTCGCGGTCGTCGATGACGCGACGGGCCTTGAAGTCTGTGCGCTGGATCGAATTCGGCTCAGCCAGCTCGACTTTGGCGCGAACGCCCAGGACGGTTTGCACACGGTGAGATGCCTGCGCTCGGAAGGTCTCCAGTGCTGCACTGCCGGCCGCATGGATGCTTTCGGTCGGCTCGATCCGCAACAGCAGTTCGTCCATCGCCGCCTCGCGAGTGATCACGATGCGGTGCTCACCTCCATAACCCGGCATCAGGTTCAGTGCCGCATCGATTTCGCTCGGATAGATGTTCTCACCTCGAATGGTGAACATATCGTCGATGCGGCCGAAGATGCCCTGCGGCAGTCGAGGGTAGGTGCGGCCGCACGGCGTCTCGTCATTCGTCCAGAGCGTGAGGTCGCCTGACAGCAAGCGAATCATCGGCTGACTCGTTCGCTCGAGGTGCGTATACACCGGCGTGCCTCGTTGACCATAAGGCACGCGACGCATCGTCGCAGGATCGCACACCTCCGTGTAGATGATGTCCTGCCAGCACAGCATGCCATCGTTGCTCTGCTCGGATCCTGCGACGTTCATGAACGGCGACATTTCGGCCATCGAGCCGCAATCGAAGACCTTCGCACCGAAGGCCTCTTCAATTCGGTCCTTTACTCCCGGAATCGAGGCGCCCGGCTCGCCGCTGAAGAACATGTACTTCAAACCGAAATCGCGGGGGTTCAGCTTTTCTTCCTGCGCCACTTCCGCCAGATGGATGGCATAACTGGGTGTTCCGTAGAAACCTGCCGGCTTCATGGTGTCCATCCACTGGACCAGGCGAGCGCTCATTCCGGGCGCGCCGGCACCGAAGGGGAACGCTTTTGCGCGAAGTCTCTCCGCGCCCGCCAACGCACCCCAGCTGCCCATGTACAGGCTGAAAACGGCGGCGATGCAGATGAGGTCGCCGGGACGCATTCCCATGCCCCACATGATCCGGGCGTGGGCGTTGGCGATCGCGCGCCAGTCGTCGCGTCCAATTCCGAACACGGTCGGTCGACCGGTCGTGCCGCTCGTACCGTGGACATGGAAGATCTCGGATTCCGGCACGCAAAGGTAGTCGCCGAAGGGAGGATGCGCGGACTGTGACGCGCGCAAGTCAGTCTTCTTGACAACAGGCACCCGCTGCTCGAAGTCTTCCAACGATTTCAGCTGACTGGGGTGAAAGCCAGCCTCCTCCCACTTCTTTCGGTAGAAAGGCGCCTTATCCCAAGCGTACCGGCAGATCTCCTGCAGGCGCTCGAGGATCGCCTTCTCGCGCTGCGCCGCGGGCATCGTTTCACGGCGAGGGAACCAGTACCTGCTGTCTGGCGGCGGCAGGTAGCTCTCGTCGTATGCGGCGGGAAATTTCCACTCTTCCATGGTGCTGCCTTCGTCGTCTTGGTTCAACGAGCACCACGCGCAGCAACCAAGCTGCGAATTGACTCGATGATGGCCTGCGGCGGGGTGTCCTGCAAAAGAACCTGGCGTACGCCCATCTTACGGATCGCCTCCGCATCCTCGTCTGGCATCACACCCCCCGCGATAACGATCAAGTCACTCGCGCCTTTTTCTTCGAGCAGCTTGAAAATCTTGGGGAAAACGGTGAGCTGCACGCCCGAGAGCAGGCTGACGCCCATGACGTCGACGTCCTCCTGAATGGCGGTATTGACGATTTCCTCGGGCGTGCGGTGCAGGCCCGAGTAGATGACGTCCATCCCGGCGTCCCGCAGCGTGCGGGCAACAACCCTGACGCCGCGGTCATGACCATCCAGGCCGACTTTGGCGAGCAGTACGCGAATGGGGGCTTGATCCATATGGCATCGACTCGGTGGTTGAGAATAGAGTCATCGTATACGGTATTCCGAATTTTGAACGCAGGGATTTCCCTTATTGGCGGATCTGTGTGCGACGGCTGCACCGTTAGACCCGGCGCGATGGCGCACATGCCCAGCGCGCGGACATCACACACGAATCGCTGCTGCATCCCGATGTAATGGTGGAGTGCCACGTCGTGCCCGTCAGCGTCCAGCAGATCGCCCGGCCTGGCTGTGCGGGCCAATCTTGTCCATTGCGCCGCATTCCGTTAAGCAACGCTGCGCTTCAACCGCGGGGCACCACCGTAGAGCTTGGTGTTCGAATGCGGGAAAGTCCGGATGATTATGCGATGAATCCCGTATAAGGTACTCAATACGTCGGGACAAACCCGGAGCGTGAGACTTCTCGGCGCCTTGCATCGAGGAGTGGAACCACCCTTTTTCTGCATGGTGCTCGCAGCGATTTCATTGGAGATTTTTGAATGGATACATCGGTAACCCGAGCCGCACAGGAGCCAACTGGTCGCCAGATCATTTCAAACGGGATGCTGGACGCAAACTACCCCC
>JACCDH011262950.1_pt1 | contig 11212 bp, 10 predicted proteins | sample 7442481 | NCBI WGS metagenome assembly JACCDH01 (sample SAMN15323433, study PRJNA562643) | freshwater metagenome | isolation source: river surface water | place: USA:Blue River Watershed | collected 2017-08-15 | reverse complement strand
TGGATCGTAGACGATGACCAATCCATCCGCTTTGTGCTTGAAAAAGCACTGCTGCGCGAGGGACTGCCCACCCGCAGCTTCACCAACCCACGGGAGGTGCTGAAGGCGCTGGAGGCCGAAGGCGAGAGCGACGGCCCGCAGGTGCTGGTCAGCGATATCCGCATGCCCGGCGGCTCGGGGCTGGATTTGCTCGCTGCCATCAAGCAGCGCATGCCCGGTTTGCCCGTCATCATCATGACGGCGTTTTCCGATCTGGACAGCGCGGTGTCGGCCTTCCAAAGTGGGGCCTTCGAGTACCTGCCCAAGCCCTTTGACTTGCCCAAGGCGGTGGAGCTGATCCGCCGCGCCGTGGGCGAGAGCCAGCGCGAAGACGTGGCCGAAGAAAAAATGGACGATGTGCCCGAAATGCTGGGTCAGGCCCCGGCCATGCAGGACGTTTTCCGCGGCATCGGCCGTCTGGCGCAAAGCCATGTCACGGTGCTGATCACGGGCGAGTCGGGCTCGGGCAAAGAGCTGGTGGCGCATGCGCTGCACAAACACTCGCCCCGCGCCAACCAGCCCTTTGTCGCCATCAACACCGCAGCCATTCCCAAAGACCTGCTCGAGAGCGAACTCTTCGGGCACGAGCGCGGTGCGTTCACGGGCGCACAGGCCTCGCGCCGGGGCCGCTTTGAGCAGGCCGATGGCGGCACGTTGTTTCTGGACGAGATCGGTGATATGCCGTTTGATTTGCAGACACGCTTGCTGCGCGTCTTGTCTGACGGCAACTTTTACCGGGTGGGCGGCCACAGCGCCGTCAAAGCCAATGTGCGCGTGATCGCGGCCACCCACCAGGACTTGGAGCAGCGCGTCAAGGAAGGGGCTTTCCGCGAAGACTTGTTCCACCGCCTGAACGTGATCCGTCTGCGATTGCCCGCTTTGCGCGAGCGCCGTGAAGACGTGCCCATGCTGGCGCGCTATTTTTTGCAACGCAGTGCACAGCAACTGGGGGTGGAGCCCAAACGCATTTCGGAAGCTGCGCTGGAGCGGCTGAGCCACTTCCAGTTTCCCGGCAACGTGCGGCAGTTGGAAAACATTTGCCATTGGCTCACGGTGATGGCGCCCGCGCAGGTCATTGAGGTCAAGGATTTGCCGCCTGAGGTGCTGGACACGCCACCTCAAAGTTTGGCGGCGCCCGCATCACCCGTGTGGGTGGCCAGCAACGGTGCAGATGCGGGTGTCGCGCCCAGCACCGAAAGTCTGCAGGCGCTGGAGGCCCTGGTGCTGGGCACGCCTGCTGTGGTGCCGACCGCTCCCGCTCAAACCTGGGAGCCGGCCCTGGAGGAAGAGGCCTTGGGTTTGCTGGCTTCGGGTCGCACCGATGTCTGGGATGTGCTGACCCGGCGTTTTGAGAGCAGTTTGATTCAGGCCGCTTTGGCCGTGACCCGGGGACGGCGCATCGAGGCGGCGCAAAAACTGGGCATTGGCCGCAACACCATCACCCGCAAAATTCAGGAACTTGGCTTGGACGAGTAGCCTCGGTGCTCAGTCGGCGAATGGGTCTTTGAGCACCACGTCGCTGACCGGAAAGGCCACGCAGGGCAGCACGCAGCCTTCGGCCTTTTCTTCGGCGCTCAAGCCCGGCCAGGCCATCTCGTAGCGCACCTGCCCCGAAGTCAGCTGACCGATGCAGCTGCGGCAAGTGCCCGCACGGCAAGAGCTGGGCCACGGCAAGCCGCCCAGCTCCATGGCCTCCAGCAGGGTCTGTTCGGGCCAGGCGTCAAAGCTGCTGCCATGGGGCTCGATGCGGCCGTTGAAAAACGGGATGATGCTGTTCATGGGGCAGGGCGTATGGGGCCATGTGCAGGGTCAGGTCGGACCTTGAAACACCAGTTTCCATTGGCCCGATTCCTTTTGCCAGTAGGTGCGAAGGAATTGCTGCGGGCCAGCCGTTTTTTGATTCGGGTCCTTCAAGGTCACGACCATGGTCTGGGCTTGGTCTTGCCACTGCAGGGCCGACACCAGTTCCAGCGGTTTGTTCACATGGTGTCCCAAGGTGGTCTGCGCCAGACGTGGCCACCATTGCGTCAGGTTCATGTCGTCGCGTTCAAAGCGTTCGCTGTAATGCGATTTCAGGGCATCAGGGTCTGTGCCGTTTCGTGCGGCCAGCCAGGCATCGAGTGCGGGTTTGAATTCATTGAAAAGCCGGGTCTGCTGGTCAGCCGGGACCCAGTCCAACTGGTCGGCGATGATCACGGGCGTCATGCGCAAACCCGGCAAATTCAGCAATTGGCTCATTTCCGGGTTGGACAACACGACGCAGCCATCGGTGGACTCCGGCGCACGGGCGTATTGGGCGCTGGGTGTGCCATGCAACCAAATGCCGGAGCCGGTTCTTTTGTTCATCAAATCGATGGCGTTGGGGTAGTTCAAGGTCAGGGCGCCGACCCCAAACAGGTCCGGCAGGGTTTCGCCAGGCAAATTTTTCTGGATGAAATACACGCCTGTCGGTGTTTTGCCATCGCCCTCCATGGCTTTGCCAACGCCGCGGGCACCCACGGAAATATAGGATTCCTTGACCAGTTGAAGTTGTGGTGGGCCATGGCCCTGGCTGCGGTTTTCAAACCAGTAAAGGCGCGATTGCGAGGCATCCACGGCCGCGATGTAGGCTTGTTGCGGGCTTAAAAAGACCAAGGCAGCAGGGACCTGGCCTTGCAAGGTGTTGGCACCCGGGCGGTTCAGTCGTCGTCTGGATTCCAGAATCAATTCATTCAGGCGTTTGAGCAAGGAAGGCCTGTTCTCTTCTTCAACTTCGGGCAAGTTCACCGGGGCGTTGGTGCTGATGTTCAGCAAGTCGGCATACAGCAACTGCCCCAGCTGGAACGTGGGAAACTGCTGCGCAAGCAAGCCCGCCAGGGCCAAGGCCTTGGCGCGCTCGCCATGGCCCAAGGCGTTGTAAATTTGTCTGACCAGGTGTTCTGGGTCTGATGTGGGGGCGATCGTCGGGATGGGCGTGGCTTCAAATTCCAGGCGCCACGGCATGGACTGAGTGGTGCCGGTGTCTCGCATCACCTTGTTCAGGGGTTCAAGCACGCTGGCGGAAAACAACCACGCGCCCAAGGCCAATGCAGCCATGCACAGCGCTGCCCAAGTCCACCGCCAACGTCTGGGGCCGACTGGACGGGCCTGGCGCAGTTCAAAGCTTGGAGGCGGCGGGGTGACTCTCAATTCACGGTCTCACGCACGATCAGCCATTGATGGCCTTGTTTGTGCATTTCCAGAACCTTGCGGCTGTTGCCCTTGAAGTTGTCGGACTCGTAGATTTGCTGGAATTTGACGGTGGCTTTGTTGTCATGGAGCGTGATTTGCAACTGATGGATGCCAACGGCAATGGTTTTCTTGGAGACGATGCGGGCGCGCCGATCACTTTCCCACTTGGCGCGTGACATTTTCTCTGCGGGCGTGAAGCTCTCTGCATAAGCCGCCAGGTATTTGGGCATGTCTTTTTGACTCCAGGCCCTGGCCCAGGCCGTCACGGCAGATTTGACGGCGGCCTGATCGTCCTTGCCGGCATTGTCTGCAGGCTTGGCTGCAGCTGCCGGGGCTGCGGATGCGGATGCGGAGGACCCAGGGCCAGCCGTTGAAGTTGCAGCTGCCAGGTTTCCCGCAGATTTGGCAGGTGCGGCTGCCGGGGGGGCTGCAGGCTTTGGTGTCTGCGCTGTGGGCGGCGTTGCGGCAGCGACCACTGCTGGCCGGACTGGCGCGGCGGCGGTACCCACGGCAGCCGGCGGCACACTCAAAGGCTTGGCGTTGGCCACGGGGGCACTGGCTGCAGCTGCGGCCACTGCTGGCGCAGAGGGCGCAGTTGGTACAGATGGCGTCAAGCTGCTGGCAGGCGGCTGGTTGGCGGCGATGGCGGTGCTGGCTGTGCTGGGGGGCTGCAAGCGCTTGTCCTGGGCAATGCTGCCCAACAAGGTCAGTTGGGGCGGGCTTTGCTTGAGCTTGGGTTCCACCTGCAAGGCTTTGGCGTAGTTTTGTTTGGCCAGTTGGCTGTGAACATCCGACAGGTTGCGGTGGGCTGCAGCATAGCTGGGGTGCGTCTGAAGGGCTTTTTCCAGATAAGTTTTGGATTCTTCGAGACGCCCTTTGGCCGCGTAAAGGACACCCAGGTTGTTGTAGGCCTCAGACAACTCCGGCTGGGATTGGGTGATCTGCCTGAATGTCTCGATGGCCTTCTCGGTTTGACCTTGCTGCGCCTGAATCACGCCTTCCATGAAACGCATTTGAACGTCCTTCGGGGCACGCTCACGTTCTTGCTGGACCAGTTTGGCGGCTTGGTCCAGTTGGCCGCTTTGCAGCGCTTTTTTGATGGCTTCCTGCGCCGGTGCTGCAGTCTGAGCCATGCCCGTTTGACAGCAACCGGCCCACAAGGCGATGTGACCCCACACGGCGACCCGTTGGCGCACAGACAAGGGGGCAGTTCGCCACTGCAGGAATTCAAAAAACGACATGGCTTGGTAAATAGTTCGAACTTATCTATTTTATCGGTTGAACGTGAATGGCTTTTTCGCCATTGAACAATTTTCAGCCTGCTTGAACCCGGTCTTTTCGCGGGGTGTGAAGCGGTGACAGGGGGGTGACGTGATGCATGCAAAAATCCACGGCATAACACACAGGAGTCGGTTTTGAAAACCTTGACGGCGCTGCATCGGGTCCCCCGTGATTTATCCCGGTCAGGGGCGGGCATTGCTCTGGCTGTTGCCGCCATGGCTTGCTTGAGTTTCAGTGATGGCATCAGCAAATGGGTCATGGCCACGGTCACGCCCTTGATGGTGTTGTGGTTTCGCTATGCCGTACAAGCCGTGGGCACCACGCTGGTGCTGGCGCCAGGGCGCGGGCGTGCCATGTGGCGCACCCACAGTTTGCGCTGGCAACTGCTGCGCGGTGTGCTCATGGTGTCATGCAGTCTTCTGGCTTTTTATTGTTTGCAGCGCATGCCGGTGGCGGAGTTCACGGCCACCATCATGCTCACGCCCTTGGTCCTGACCGCCTTGGCACGCTTCGTGATGAAAGAGCACGTTTCCCGGTTGCGCTGGTGGATGGTGCTGGGGGGACTGGTCGGCGCCTTGCTCGTCATCAGGCCTGGCGGTCAGGTCGATGCTTCGGTGGGTTGGATGGCTTTGATTGTGGTGTTGACCTATGCGGTTTTTCAGGCCGTGACCAGCCACATGACACGCACCGAAGACCCCGCCTGCATGCAGCTTTACACCGGCTGGGTGGGGTGGGCGATCAGCACGGTGCTGGTGCTCAACGCCTGGGTCACGCCGCAAGGCTGGATGCAGTGGGGCTTGCTGTTGTTGGTGGGCCTGGCGGCCACCTTGGGCCAATACCTTTTGATTGTGGCTTTCTCCAAGGCGCCCGCTTCTGTGGTTTCGCCTTTTCTCTACACCGGCGTGGCTTTTTCCACCTTGGTCGGCTGGTGGCTGTTTGAGCACATGCCCGATGCCATGGCGTTCATGGGCATGGGTTTGGTGGTTTTGTGCGGTGTGTGCTCAGGCCGCATTCAGCAGATTGAAAAGCGTTGATCGCACCAGGTCCGTTGCCCCGGGCCGGGTCCTGGTTCAGACGTAAGGGGGGTGCGCCGACCAAGTCATGGGGGCGTTGAAGACCATCCAGTCGCCTGTGAAGGGGTGCGGAAATTCCAGGGCCTGCGCATGCAAGAGCAGGCGTGGGCTCAGGGCCTTGATGTCCGGCGGGGCGTACAAAGAGTCGCCCAGCATGGGGTGGCCCACGCTTTGCAGGTGCACCCGCAGTTGGTGGGTGCGCCCGGTCACTGGCTCCAGTTCGACCAGCGTGGCGGTTTCGCTGCTTTGCAAGGCACGCCAACGGCTGCGGCTGGCTTTGCCATCGGGGTGGATGATGTGCAGCGGGCGCCGCTCCCAGTCCAGCAGGATCGGGCCGTCGATGGTCCGCCAGCCTGCTTCGTCGGCTTCGGCATGGGCCTGCGTTTGCAAGGGCTGACCTGCAACCACCGCCAGGTAGCGTTTTTTGACCTGGCGGGTTTCAAACAGTTTGCTGAGCCTGCGCTGGGCCTCGATGCCACGCGCCATGATCAGCAGGCCCGAGGTGTCCTGGTCCAGCCGGTGCACCACCAATGCTTCGGGATAAATGGCCTGCACCCGTGCGGACAGGCAGTCCTGCTTGTCGGGGCCGCGTCCGGGCACGGACAGCAAGCCGCTGGGTTTGTCCAGCACCAGCAGGTGCTCGTCTTCGTGGATCGGGGTCATGCCAAAAAATTCAGGAAGCCCGTGATGTCGGGCAGGACCGTTTCAGGCCGTGTCCAGACTGGCTGAACGCCTGTGCGCCAGCCGCATCACGCATCGGGATCAGGAGGGTTTGACTTTGCCGCGCGGGGCGACAAAGGTGGACGGCGGCATGGGCCGGTCCGAGGTGAACGTCTTGGGGGGTGACGTGTCTTTCTTTGGCTTTTTGGCCATTTTGTTGCTGCGTTGTTCGCCTTTGGCCATGGTCGTTTCCTTGGGTTGCTTCCCGGTTTGGGATGGCGTCAATGGTAAGGCACAAAAGCAGGCTGGCCAACGCCGTGGCCAGCCAGGGGCTTATTTGACTTCGGTCACGAATTGCGCGCGTGGGCGGCGCACTTTTTTCAGGTTCACCAGCCAGTCGCCTCCGGCGCGGTAGCCCAGCGGCACCAAGGCCACGCTGCGCAGGCCGCGGGCAGCCAAGCCCAGGATCTCGTCCACGGCGGCAGGCTCGAAACCTTCCATGGGCGTGGCATCCACCTCTTCAAAGGCGGCCGCAATCAGCGCTGCGCCCAGACCGATGTAAGCCTGGCGGGCGGCGTGCTCGAAGTTCACCTGGGCATCGCGTGTGGGGTACTTGCTCAGCAACATCTGGCGGTAGTTTTCCCAGCCTTCGTTGGTGCCGCCGCGCTCGGCGTTGGTCAGGTCGAACATGTGGTTGATGCGTTCGGCGGTGTAGTTGTCCCAGGCGGCAAACACCAGCAGGTGCGAGCCGTCGGTGACCTGGGCCTGGTTGAAGGCTTTGGGCAGGATCTGGGCGCGCACGGCAGCGCTGCTGACCACGATCACTTCAAACGGCTGCAAGCCACTCGAAGTGGGGGCCAGGCGGGCGGCTTCCACGATGCGGTCGACTTTGTCTTGCGGCACCACTTGGCTGGGGTCCATTTTTTTGCAAGCGTAGCGCCATTGCATTTTGTTCAGCAAATCGGACATCGGTTTCCTTGGGTTGTTGTGAGCGAAAGGCGTGATTGTGTCCGAAACCCTAGGCCACCTGCTGCCAGGTGCCTGTGGGCAGGTCTCGCAGGTGATAAGGGCCAATGGCGGTGCGGATCAGGCGCAGCGTGGGCAAACCCACGGCGGCGGTCATGCGCCGCACCTGCCGGTTGCGGCCTTCGCGGATGCTCAGTTCCAGCCACGAAGTGGGAATGTGGGCACGCTCGCGAATGGGCGGCTGGCGTGGCCACAGGTCGGCTGGCGGCTCCACCGCGCGGACGCGGGCGGGCAGGGTGGGGCCGTCTTTGAGCTGCACGCCCCGGGCCAGGGCCATCAGGGCCTGGTTGTCCACCACGCCTTCGACCTGCACCAGGTAGGTTTTTTCCATCTTGAAGCGTGGATCGGCGATGCGCGCCTGCAGTGGACCCTCGTCGGTCAGCAGCAGCAAGCCCTCGCTGTCGGCATCCAGGCGCCCCGCCACATACACGCCGGGCAGGTCGATGTGGTCCTTCAGCCCGCGCCAGCGCCCCTCGGGGGTGAATTGGCTGAGCACGCCATAGGGTTTGTTGAAACGGATCAGCATGGAAAGGGCATGGTGAAGAAAAGTTTGAAAGCGTATCAGGTCGCGTTCCGGGTTCTGTCGGTTGCACCTTCAGCGCCAACCATGGCTGGCACCCACGCACGCGTGGGTTAGCATCGCCCGCATGAGTACCCAATATGAATGCCTCAAAAGCGCCGACCTGTATGCCGAGGCCTTTGGTGTCAAGGCCCCGGACGTGCTGCTGGACAAAGAAGTCTGGCCACGCAAGCAGGGCTTTTTCATCCGAAAAGCCGCGCTGTCCGGTCCAGTGACGTCGGCGTCGTCCGAACCCGCCACGAACGGAGCAGACGGCTCAGTCTCTGCACCCCAAGTCGCACCGCTGGTCATGGAACTCGCCCAGGGCCAGTTCGGTCTGGTGCCCAGCTGGGTCAAATCGGTCTCGGATGCCAAGCTGCGCTCGACCAAGCTGGCGGTCACCCGTTTTGAGACCATGAGCACGGCCACGCCCACGCGCGATGTGTGGCTGAATGCGCAGCGCTGCATCATCCCCATGCAGGCCTTTTTGGAAGACGATTGGCGCAGCGGCAAGGCGGTGCCGACCCGCATCGCCCGGGTGGACGGCAAACCCATGGGCGTGGCGGGTTTGTGGGCGCATTGGGCCAAAGACGGTGAAGAGATCACCAGTTTCACCTTGTTGACGGTGAACGCCAACAGCCATTCGCTGATGAACCGTTACCAACAAAACGGCAACGAGAAACGCATGCCCGCCATCCTGAACGAAGGCGCTTACGGCGCCTGGCTCAGTGCCCCGCTGGACAAGGCACGCGAGTTCATGCGGGCCTACCCGGCCAACTTGCTGCTGGCCAATCCGGTGCAGAAGAAATAAGCCGTGTGCGGCGCGTCAGCGCCATCCGGCCTGACGCGCAGATTCAAGCCAGGCGCACCCGATGCCGTGCGATCTGCAAACGCACTTGTGCGGGCGCTGTGCCGCCCAGGGTGTTGCGGGCGTTGAGCGAGCCTTGCAGGCTGAGCGGCCCGAACACATCGGCTTCGATGCGCTTGTCGAACTTTTGCAGGGTTTCCAGCGGCAGTTCTGACAGGTCCACACCCAGGCCTTGCGCGGTCTTGACCGCGTGGGCCACCACCTCGTGCGCGTCACGGAAGGGCAGGCCTTTCTTGACCAAGTAGTCGGCGAGGTCCGTCGCGGTGGCATAGCCCTTTTTCACAGCGGCTTCCATCGCTGCGGCGTTGACGGTGATGCCGCCTTCTTTTAGGCCCGTGGCAGGGTTGACCTGACCGCCGACCATTTCGCTGAAGATGCGCAGCGTGTCTTTGAGGGTGTCCACCGTGTCGAACAGCGGCTCTTTGTCTTCCTGGTTGTCCTTGTTGTAGGCCAGCGGCTGGCCCTTCATCAGGGTGATCAGGCCCATCAGGTGGCCGACCACGCGGCCAGTTTTGCCGCGTGCCAGCTCGGGCACATCGGGGTTTTTCTTCTGCGGCATGATGCTCGAGCCCGTGGTGAAGCGGTCGGCGATGCGCACGAAGCCGAAGTTCTGGCTCATCCACAAGATCAACTCTTCCGAGAAGCGGCTGATGTGCACCATGCAAAGAGATGCGGCGGCGGTGAATTCGATCGCGAAGTCGCGGTCGCTCACGCCGTCCAGGCTGTTTTGGCAGACCTGTGGCTGGCCGTGTTCATCGACCATGCCCAGTGTGCGGGCCACGCGTTCGCGGTCCAGCGGGTAGGTGGTGCCGGCCAAGGCGGCGCTTCCCAGCGGCAGGCGGTTGGTGCGGCGGCGCACGTCGCTCATGCGTTCGGCGTCGCGGGCAAACATTTCCACATAGGCCAGCAGGTGGTGCGCAAAGCTCACCGGTTGGGCCACTTGCAGGTGGGTAAAGCCGGGCAGGATGACGTCGACGTTGCGCTCGGCCACATCGACCAGGGACTTTTGCAAGTCGACCAGCAGGTCGATGATCAGGTCCATCTCGCCGCGCAACCACAGGCGCACGTCGGTGGCCACCTGGTCGTTGCGGCTGCGCCCGGTGTGCAGGCGCTTGCCCGCATCGCCCACCAGTTGGGTCAAGCGCGCTTCGATGTTCAGGTGCACGTCTTCCAGGTCGAGTTTCCATTCAAACGCGCCGGATTCGATTTCCTGGGTGATTTGTGCCATGCCGCTCTGGATGTCGGCCAGGTCGCTGGCAGCGATGATGTTTTGCGCGGCCAGCATTTCGGCGTGGGCCAGCGAGCCCTGAATGTCGGCCTGCCACAGGCGCTTGTCAAAGAACACGCTGGCGGTGTAGCGCTTGACCAACTCGCTCATGGGTTCGGAAAAGAGCGCGGACCAGGCCTGGGATTTTTTGTCGAGTTGGTTTGTCATAAGCCCGGGATTTTATCGGGCTTCAACCGGCTGTTCTCCGTTGGGTGCCCATGGCGTGGTCATGCCAGCAAAGCCAGCGCCATCGCGTGGTAGGCCGGCAGGGTGTGTGGGTCGTTGGCGATGTTGGCCGCCACCGGGTGTGAGGCGTAGCGGGCGATCACCATCTCGGCTTTCGGGTCGATGTAGATGTTTTGCCCATGCACCCCCCGGGCCATGATGGCGCCGTGTGCGTTGTGCGAGACCCACCACATGTTCCGATAGCTCCAGCCTGCCAGCGTTGGTGGGCCGTTGGCCACAAAACGGGCCGGGTCGGCCCCCGCAAATGTGTCGGCCACGGCGGCAGCGGGCAGGATGGGTTGGTTGCCGACTCGCCCGTGGTGGCGCACCAATTCACCAAAACGCGCCAGATCGCGCAAACCGGTGTTCAACCCGCCGCCGGCGAATGCGGTACCGTTCGGGTCCACGGTGTAACAAGCGTCCAGTTCCGCCCCCATGGGCTGCCAAATGCGCTCGGACAACAGGTCTTCGGTGTTCTGTCCGCTGACGCGGCGCACGATCCAGCCCAACACATCGGTGTTGGCCGTGCGGTAGGTGAAGTGCTCACCGTGTTCGCCCAGCTTGCGCACGGTTTTCAAATAGTCGTAAACGTTGGTGGGGCCGCTGTAGCCCGGTGGTCGGGGCATGACGCCACCGGCACGCATGTGTCGCCAGATTTCGGCCTCGGGGTCGGCGTAGTTCTCGCTGTAATCGATGGCCGTGGTCATGTCCAACACCTGGCGCACGGTGGCATCGCCAAAACCGCTGCCCGCCAGTTCGGGCAGGTAATGGTCCACCCGCTGCGCCTCGTTGAGCACCCCATCGGCCACCAGGCAAGCGGCGAGCAAACCCATGAAGGATTTGGACACCGACATGGCAATGTGTTCGCGCAAGGGGCTCATCACCCCTCCGAAATGCTCGAACACCACCTGCCCCCGGTGCATGACCAGCAAGGCGTCGGTGTAGGTGGCCTCCATCATGTCGGTCCAACGGCAAACACGGGTCTCGCCCATCGGGGTGTAGCG
>JACCDH011132402.1_pt1 | contig 11212 bp, 9 predicted proteins | sample 7442481 | NCBI WGS metagenome assembly JACCDH01 (sample SAMN15323433, study PRJNA562643) | freshwater metagenome | isolation source: river surface water | place: USA:Blue River Watershed | collected 2017-08-15 | reverse complement strand
TGCGGCCTTCTTTACCAATAATTTTTCCTTTGATCTCGTCGTTCGGGATGAGGACAGCAGAAGTCATGAGTTCGCTTGCGGTAGAAGATGCCAGGCGCTGGATCGAGGTCGCGAGGATATCTTTGGCGCGGCGATCGAGACGCTCCTGAGCGGTTTGCTCGAGTTTCTGGATACGCACCAAGAAGTCTTCTTCGTATTTGACTTCAACTTCTTTGAAAAGCTCGGTCTTGGCTTCTTCGACAGAGAGCCGAGCTACTTTTTCAAGCTCTTTTTGCTTTTCAAGGTCAGCCGCTTCGACACGCTCTTTAATCTTCTTTACTTCCTCGACTTTTATTTTGATGTTTTCGACCTCTTTGTCGATCTCGGTTTGGCGAGCATCGAGGAGCTCCTCCTTTTTGATAAGGCGCTCTTCAGTCTTTTTAAAGCTCTCAGCTTTTTCACGCTCAAGCTTGTGAAGCTCCGTGTCTTTCTCTTCAGCTTTCTTCTTGGCATCATCCAAGATCCGTTGCGACTCCTCTTTGGCACCGATCATCATTTGTTTGATGTCGATCTCGATACTGCGGCGCTTGCCGAGTGCGATGATGAGGCGCAGATAATATCCCACGACCACACCCACTCCGAGCGTGATCAAGGAAATCAATATTAATTTAATCATAGGCGACCGTGTCGCTTAAAATACCTTTACAATGCAAGGTTAGCAAACATTCAAAAGTGGTGAAAATTGTGGGTTTGTTTGTAACATTTGGATTTAATTCGTAGATCAGGGCCAAGTGCGGGTATATAAGCAACGAATTACATTATTAAAATTCGATAAGATCATACTAGCGCAGAAATAGCCGTTTGTCTATCCGGTTTGACCGAAATACGTTTTTGTGTTAGAAATAGTCGAATCAAAAACCAAATAACCATGCTACAGGTAATCAATACGATATTTATCGTACTTTTTTACGCGACAATCGTAGGAATTGTTGCGGCGCTTATCTACACTCTTTGGCGTGCCAAAAGGGCACGAAAACGCAAAGGAATTCTTTTCTTCAATGAATATGTCTGGCTCTACGACGATGCACCAAATCAGAAATCAAAAAAGCTGGCACTTGACCTTATGCGCGATTCAATCAAGGAATCACTCGTAAACAATGTGGTGTATTGGCCTTATCATTTAAGTATGACAAAACAGCGGGCAGCGTTTGCATATATCGCACACATCAATCACTGCTTTGAGGTGTATCAGTCTTTGCTGCAAAAAGGTCTTGGAGAACATATGTCGCTGAGCACTAAAAAAGTGATTGGCCAACAAATAAAAATCTACGGGAAGATAGTAGACCAGTTGCAAATGGGGGATGTGCTCTATCTCAATCTGCTCACGAAAAAAATCCATGAAGTGAGCAAAGGGAAGTATTCCCATGATTTTCTCAAAAATATTTTTTCTGAAATTACGCTTAAATGTAAGATACATATGTATCTGAATGCAGAGCTTGATACTCTCGAGAAATTACCTCTTGAATCATTTGATAAGATCAATCTTCGTAGAAAGATTACAGCCATGATAGTCTTATCAGAAGCATATGCTTTTCCTTCTATCGAAGTACGTTTGATAGGACTTTGTGGAAAAATTCTCTCATATTTTGCTTGTCACGTAGAAAAGAAGAAACATCCATCGTGGCGGGATGAATTTTTAGGTTTTGTAAGGACTGAGCTGTCTTTTAATCATCTTGGCATTTCGTCATTTGCCAAACTTATTGAAACAGTAAATCCAATTACGCAGCCGGCCCATGCGCATTATTGAAGGCAAATTTTTTAAGAGAAAGATATAGAAATTATAACAGCCGACAGTTTACACTGTCGGCTGGTTTTTTAGGTTTTGTTTGATTGCCTCATGAATAAAAAAGCCTCGCATTGCGAGGGCTTTTTTAAAGTATCAATTTTTATTTTGCGATGCCACTTTTGCTTTTCACCACGATCTCGTCGACGATACCATACTTCTTGGCTTCGTCTGCAGTCATATAGTAGTCGCGATCGGAATCTTTTTCGATTTGAGCCGGAGTCTTACCAGTGTTTTTGCCCAGGATCTTATTGAGATTTTCTTTGGTGCGGAGGATATGTTTGGCAGCGATAGCGATGTCAGAGGCTTGGCCTTCGGTGCCGCCCATAACTTGGTGGATCATGACTTCACTGTTCGGCAAACAAAAACGTTTGCCTTTTTCGCCGGAAGAAAGAAGCACTGCAGCAGCTGACGCGGCAATACCGACGCAGACAGTTGAGATGTCAGGCTTCACATGGTGCATGGTGTCGTAGATCGCCATCGCGGCCGTGACTGATCCGCCAGGGGAGTTGATGTAGAGCTTAATGTCTTTCTTCGGGTCTTCGTGTTCGAGGAAAAGGAGCTGGGCAATGACGATGTTGGCGACGTAGTCGTCGATCGCGCCGCCCAAGAAAATGATGCGCTCGCGTAAGAGGCGAGAGTAGATGTCATAGGCGCGTTCGCCGAATTGTGATTTTTCGATTACTGTTGGAATTAACATAAATTTATTTTTGGTAGTGCTTTTGCGGAGTCGCCTAAAATCGTGCTCGATTTTGGCTCCTTCTCGGGCCGCCAGGCCTATCGTTTTTGATAGACACCTGTAGACGGCCTGCGAAAGACTCCGCAAAAGCACTACCTGGATTATTGGGTAAAATTCAAGAAAACTAAGGATAGTATAGCAGAAAATGGTATATTTGGAGTCCTTGACAAATAACCTCAAATATGCTATTATGTATACGAACAATTAAAAACCAAAAAAAGCATGAAAAAAATCATTGCCCTTTTTCTGTCGCTCATCATAGTGGTGAGTTTGACTTTGGCTCAAAGTTTTGACCCGATTCCTGATACAGGAAGCGAACAGATTACCTTTACAGAACCCATATACCAGGATTTGTACCACTCAGTGGTCCCTGGTAATACGGCATGGGATTTGGCTGCTGCAAATTATGGCGATCCTGCCGAATGGCGGCAGATTGTTAATCAGAACGAGTTTCTTCAGGTTAATCCGCAAAGATTACGCTATAATCCTGAAACAAAAGAATGGTTTGCTCTGCTTTTGCCGACGGAGGATTTGAAACTCGGAACAATTGCATCTTTTTCTGTTGCTCCCTCTCAATCCAGTCAGCCAGAAGAAGACAAACTTGCTGATCAGGGGATTACTGCTTCTTTGACTTCTTTAAGCTGGGGAACAATTCCAAGCTGGATAATCTGGGGTTTAGGAATTGCTTTGGTTTTAGCTTGTGTATATCTTTTATACAAGCGCCTACATTACCAAAACCCTGCCACCATTGCTGCTCCTATGCGAGCTGGTGGAATCCAAGGCGGAGCAAATGAATACCAAAATGCTCACAATGTTTTTGCGAGACGTTTTGGTGGAACTGTTGCAAACATTCGCCGTTGCAGAGTATCAACAAGAGGACTTTTTCGGGTGTTGATGGAATTTGGGGACAGAATTACGCGCAAAGTTCGCCTTATCAATGAACCGGCATATTCTGCTGATGTTACTGTAGCTGGAGTGACTAACAGGCGTTTCGTTCTCGGTCCATGTGCTAATGCATTTGACTTCGATCACAATCATATTATTGCCAATCCAAATCTGGAGGTAATATATGAAGATGAATTGCAGCCAACGGCAAATATCTCGGAACAGAACCAAAGAAACAGCCAACAGCAAAGTGGTCAGGATAATAGCCAGGCTGCAGAAGTACCAGCAACGGATGTTGCAGTAGTTGAAAGAGTTCTCAGTTTCTTAGAAAAAAATCCTGGAGAAGCTGAAATGATAATGCAGAACGGAACTTTTCTAACGGTACGAAGAGAGTTACCTGCGATTATCGTTCTTAACGGCAATAACAACAATCATCAGCCTGCTGACAATGTTAAAGCCGGGGAAGAAGTAGAAAATTGATTTTTCATGCCGTAGTAAAAAAGGTCCCTCTCGCACAATTGAGAGGGCCTTTTCTTTTGGGTACGAGTTTTACTTTCTCTACAAAATTATTGATTCTCGAGGAATTGAATTACCCCAGAACGAAAATTTTGCATCGAATGCATGCAAAACTTCGTACGGGGCGAGGCGTGGTTCGATATCCGCTGGTAAGTAGATTGATTCCAGTGTTTTATTATTGCTCCTCCAAGAATTTAATTACTTTCTCGTTGGTGAGGATGTTTTCGATGTAGGCGCGGGCGCGGACTGGGTCGGCGTCTTTGTATTCAGTGAGGAGGCGATCAACTTCAGTGCCGATTTCTTCTTCAGACGGTTTGATACTCTCCTTGATGGAAATGTGGTTTAAGATGAGCTCAAGCTTGGCGCGCTTCTCAGCATCTTTGGCAAACTCTGTGCGCATGTCTTCCTCGGTTTTGCCGAGGCTTTTTAAATATTCTTCAAAGGCTATACCCATGCGAGCGACATCGCTTTTAAATCGTGCCACGATTTTATCAAGCTCAAGATCGACGAGGAGGCGGGGAATGGTGACTTTGGCATCTGCTATCACGCCATCGAGCATTTTGAGTCGGCGTTTTTCACGGAGAGCGAGCTCTTTTTCAAACTTTATATTTTCTTTGAGCTTGGTTTTAAAGTCTTCAATATTTTCAAACTTACCGAGTGACTTTACAAATTCATCATCGAGCACTGGGAGCTCTTCATCAGTGAATTCTGTTTTGTGTTCATGTGGAGTGTTTTCGTCATGGACATGATTTTTGGATTCTTCATGTTTAGCGCGCATCTTGCGGATCTCTTTGATGCTGCTTTCGACTTCTTCGTCGGCGACATCCACAGTTTCTTTTTCACCCGCCTCTTTTTTGGCAATGGATTTGTAGTCGCCGATTTCGATCACTGGCATGACAGCAGTCTTGATTTTAAATCCGAGTGGATTGCCAGCAGCAATCTTGGTGATAGTGATTTCTGGTCGGCCAATAGCGTCGATCTTTTCACTTTCGAGAATTTCCGGATACGCTTCACCAAGGGCAAGCTCTGCCATTTCTTCAAGTACGGCCACTTCGCCGATATTTTTTACCAGCATGTCTTTCGGTACTTTGCCTTTCCTGAATCCTGGTAGCTCCACATGCTCGCCCATGATAGTGAGTGCCCGATCGCGGTAGCTTTCAAATGCATCCACTGCGATCTCTCCAGTGATCTCGATCATGCCGTCATCTTGTTTTTTTACTTCAATATTTTGTGTTTTCATTCTGAATAAAAATTGTCCGTTGCGGACACTAGTACTATTAATCGTGGTTCCCCAGTCTAGCGAAGACGAAGGTGGTTGTCAAAAGCGCCTCGATTTCTCGAGGCGCTTTTTTCTAGTCTTCGAGTTTTGGCTTGTATTCTTTTTCGTATTTCTCACCACACTCTTTAAGAATTTTGATTGCTTCAGCTTTGTCAAAAAATCCTTTTGTCACACCTGTACCTGGCTTTTTCAAGTATTTGATATGTTCCCAATAGTAGACACTTTCTTTTTGAAATTGTTCACCCAAGTCTTCAATAGATTTGATGTGATCACTGCGACGATCGTCAGCAAGTACCGCAATGATCTTGTCATCCACTTCGCCACCGTCTTCAAATTTCATAATGCCGATGACTCGGGCTTCTACCAGACAGCCAGGAACGAGTGGCTCGATTACGTTGACGATCTCTACATCAAGTGGATCGCCGTCATAGTCCCACGTCTGTGGCACAGCGCCGTAGGCAAACGGATAGGCGAGTGATGAATAGCCGACGCGGTCGAGCTTGAGCTGGCCGGTCTCGGTAATGAGCTCGTATTTGTTTATCGTGCCTGCGTTGATCTCAATGATTGCATTAATAATGCCTTTTTCTTCGTCTGCGAAGACTGGCAGTACATGCAAAAGATTGAGCATGTAGCGAGATGGTTTGTGATTTATATTTGCCATTGATAGTAAGTAGTTAGTAGTTAATAGATACTCCTATAGTCTAGAATGTGAAACGTTGGATTGCAAGAGAAATACTATTCCTTTGTTTCAGTTTCTTCCGCAGGGGCTTCACTTACTTCCGCTTCAGTATCAGAACCTTTTTTCTTTGTCTTCTTTGTTTCACGGACTTTTTCTCCAGATGTTTCGGCAGGAGCGGCTTCGGTATCCTTGGTGGATTCATCTTTGGCAGATGTTTCTACGGTCTCGCCGTCGGTTGAGGTGACTTCGGTGGCATGGATGCCTTTGATGTCGATGCGCCAGCCGGTGAGCTTGGCCGCGAGACGTACGTTTTGTCCGCCTTTGCCGATCGCAAGTGAGAGCTGATCGTCAGAAACTTCGACATGCGCTTTGTGTTCAGCTTCGTCGATCTCAATATCAATAACGCGAGCAGGAGAGAGGGCGCTCGCAACAAACTTCGCAGGATCTTCGTTCCATGGAATGATATCGATTTTTTCTGCACCGAGCTCGCTCATCACTGTGGTGACGCGAATGCCTTTTTGTCCGACGCATGAACCGACAGGATCGACATGCTCATCGTGTGACGCCACGGCGATTTTACTTCGAGAGCCAGCTTCGCGGGCGATGGATTTTATTTCCACGGTGCCGCTTGCGATCTCTGGAGCTTCAAGTGCGAAGAGGGCTTGGATAAATTTCGGATGAGTACGTGAAAGGCGGAGATTGACACCGCGTGGAGTTTCTTCGACTTGATAGAGATACGCTTTGATGCGTTCGCCGCGGCGATAATATTCGCCCGGGATTTGTTCATCGTGTGGAAGAATACCGGTCGCGCGGTTGAAGTCGATGTAAGCATTGCCGCGCTCGAGCTTCTGGACGACACCGGAAATGATTTCATTTTCTTTGCCGCCGTATTCGTCGATGATAGAACTTCGTTCTGCTTCGCGGATGCGCTGAATGATGACTTGTTTAGCGGTCTGGGCAGCGATGCGGCCGTAGTCGTCTTTTGGCTCAAGTGGAAAAATCAGCTCATCTTCAAGCTTGACGTCTTTTTTTATTTTCTTGGCATCTTCGAGCATGATATGGTGCTCGGGATTGAAGCGCACGCGCTCATCGCCTTCGGCGACTTCTGGTTCATCTTTAAGCTCTTCAGTTTCTCCTTCTTCCACCATTCGGACCGTGCTGTCGTCGACAACGATTTTTACTTGAAAGAAATCGCTCTTGCCGGTCTCAAGATCAAATGTGGATCGTACGATCTGACCGCGCTTGCCGTAATCTTTTTTGTACGCGGCAGCGAGTGCTTGCTCGATGGCTTCAATTATTTTTTCTTTTGGAATTTTGCGCTCTTCTTCGAGCTGCTCAAGAGCGGAACGAAATGTTTTGAGATCTAACATAGCTAGGGGTAATTTTATACCTTATGGGATTGAAACATCTGCATACTGTATAACCTTACTATTAAATTTTAATTAAAAAATGTCGGGGGACACCCGACAACAAATATAGTATAGCGTATTTTGGCATAAAGTCAAATATAAAAAAGAAGAGGCGTCAGATATAAAATCTGCCGCCTCTTTAATATTTATAGATTTAGTACTTTACAAGTTTGGTGCTGTGCAGCATCTTATTGTTGGATGTAACTGTTAAAAAGTAACATCCGGGTACTAATTGAGCAGTGCCAAGCGTAAGATTGGTCCCTGTGAATTGTTCACTGTGAACGATTCTTCCAGAGAGATCAACGATCTGCACTGTGCCTTCCATAGAGGGCATTGAAATGTTTATATGATCCGAAAATGGATTCGGACCTGTTGCAATTGTTACTGCAAGTGGTGTTGTAATCCCTGTGAGAGGATCGTAGATCTGTAGGGCTCTGTCTCCACCAATGTAAAGTTTGCCGTCTTTTATGAGAAAACAGAAAACCTTTAGTGGTGCACCATCATATGGTCCGCCGATAAATGTCCACTCATTGTTTTGAATGTTCACCTTGGCGATGGTAACGATCTCCCCATCAAAAGGATTGTAAAAATATCCTCCAACGTATAGATCACTTGTGGAAGAGTCCCAGTAGAGCTGGCTGATTCCACCACCCAATTTTTCTGATGGCACTTCGTACCATGGTGATGTAAAATCATATATCATCACTATGTCGTCGTTTGAAATAGCAAGAGCTTGCTCGCCAGCTATTTCTACAGTAACTAAATCTCCAACATGGAGATCGTATCCTCCGTATGAAGGAATTTCTACTGCATTTTCAGATCCATCAAACGACCATACTCCATCAGAACTTTTTTCCTCGCTACTTCCTGCCATCCATAGCAGATTGTTGGCGATGGTCATAGCGATAATGAATGTCGAATTCTCCATTCCAGGGACAATAGAGATGCTATTGTCTAAGGTGTCTAAACGAAAGACACCACCTGTGCTAGTTGTATTTCCGTTTTTAACAACGGCAGTAAACCAACCGGAAAAATAAATTTCTCCATTAAAGACTACGGCCTTCACGACTTTGCTCGGATTGTTTTGATTTCCGCCACCAGTGATAGATACCACCGGGATTTCCAACCCTTCTTTGCTTTCTACTACACCCACTTCACCGAAGTGGTAAGTATGTGATCCGAACTTTATTGTTCCCTCAAGTCCGTAAGAGTCGGGAAAATCAATTCCCAAATCAGATATTTGTCCTGAAGACAAATTTACTGATCCGTAATTTGATACTCCTGAAATTTTTACATTTTCTCCAGTAAAAACCAGGTTATTTCCATCATCAAAAAAAATATGATGATAGTTTCCGGAGTTGTTGGTATCAACAACAAGGTCCGAAAAATAATTCTGTCCCACTACTCGCATTGCGAGTGTGAGCACTGCAATAAGTACGAGTAGTTTCTGCATTGTAGTTGTTTTAAAGGGTTATACTAGGCAACTTGTAAGCAAAATAGCCTACTATAACCCTTCAACAACGTTTTCAAAGGACACAAAAATCCCTTTATGTCAACTATATCACAAAACGGCGAAAAAAGCAAGTGTCAAACCGAGTTATCCACAGGGGAAAACCTTAATATATAGGGCTTGTTTGGCGTGGATAGGGTATAATATTTCCATATGACAGTATCTGCTACAAACATGGATATACGGGGTATGCGAAGCATGCAAACAGGAGGTAGCTCTGGGAGACGTATATATATAGTATTGGCGATTTTGGTGGTGGCACTGATAGTCATTATTGCTTTAGTTGTTGCGCATAATAAAAACGCGGAGCGTGAAGCTTTGATTATTGAAGCCAACAAGCAAGCAGTCATCAATGATCTTATAGAATCTTCAAAAACTATTACCGTCAGTCCAAGTGAGCGAGCGAGAATTATCGGTCAAATGACCAATGGAAGCAATTAGGAACTAGGGTAAGGAAAATGTGTGCGAATTCACTAAGAAATAATGATTACAGTTAAAAAAATATTTTTTGTGGTCATACTGCTTTTTGTCTGCGGTGCGTTTACTGCATATGCGGAAGCTGAAGACGTTACTGGATATGCCTGGAGTGATGGCGTCGGCTGGATTAGCTTTAATTGTTTAGATGCTGGCACCTGCGGTGTTGTGAACTATGGTGTTAAAACTGACTCCTCTGGATTTTTAAGCGGTTATGCATGGACGAATACCGTGGGCTGGATTAGCTTTAACCAAGCAGATACTATTGGCTGCCCTTCCACAAAACCATGTAGCGCGAAAATTGACCTCACTACGGGAGACTGGACCGGCTGGGCTCGTGCGCTTTCCAACGGTGGTGGCTGGGACGGCTGGATAAGTCTTTCGTGTGCCAACAATAGTTCTGGGGCATGTACAAACTATAAAGTGAAAACAGATATCAATGATCCGAGTGGTAAGACTACTGGCTATGCGTGGGGCGACACAGTTGTTGGCTGGGTAGATTTTACGGGTGTTTTTGCAAAAGTAGGTGCTCCTCCGTTTACAATTGTGATCGATGCGACCGACACCCTGGAAGGTGGCAATTCTACGGTCACTTGGTCTGCGACCGATGTGGATAATTTCCCTTTGACGTGTGCGTTTACGACCACGACTAATTCTCCTGACTTGCCAACAGATCCGCCAGATGATTTGTCCTTTACTGCTGATGTGATCGATGAAGATTTTGTGAGTGGTCCACTCTCTGTTTCTGGCGCGCCGTATGACTATATAGTGACCTGTACTGACAGTCTCGGACAAAGTGCCAGCGCTACTGCAAGTGCGCAAGTAGGGTCAACAACTCCGTTTGTGGATCTTTCTGTAGCAGATCAATGTGTGGCTGGTACGACCGAAGATATTACGACGACTATCAACCTCACATCATATGGACCAAACCAATATAATAAACTTGATGCGTACTGTACGCTCACTCCTGCGATGCAAACTCCAACAGGCAATGTGAAAAACTTTTTGATCAATGGATCAGCTGGGACCTCACTTCCATCCTGTGGGTCCAACTGTAAAACACTGACGAGTACCAACGGCGTATGGTCTTATACTACTTCAAATGTGACAGTGCCGCCAAGTAAAAATTTTGGTATTACCTGTGATGTATATCTAAATGGATATCCGGGAGGGATAACGCCGCCAGAGACTATCGGAGACGGTATCAACCTCGCCTTTTGCCCTTCGAGCTTTACGCTCGGACCATCGTGCGCAAATACTGGTGTTGGTGGATTTGTCACCGTGAATGGAATAAATATTTCGTCCTGTCAGGCACCATTTCTAGACTTCAAAGAGCCCATCCCACTTACAGATGGCACCTATCCAGTTTCTGCGACCTGTACAGGAACTGACGGTATTACGAGTACGCAAAGCATTGTCGTGAACGTACCGTGCCCAATATCTTCACCAGAAATTTGTACTGATGGTATAGATAACGATCTAGATAATCTTGTGGACCTGGCAGATCCCGACTGTACGCGGCCGGTGTATGAAGAACAGTAATTTTTACGAGTAAGGAAAATAGGGTATACTCTAGGAAGAAAGGAATTGTAAAATACGAATCATGAATAAAGAATCAAGAATAAAAAATAAAGACGTCGCGCGAATGTTTGCAACAAGCGTTGTTGCACTCGGACTTTTCGCTGTCGTAGCGAGCGTGGGAGCATTTACTGATACAAGTGCCCCTGCGCCGCAAATAAACAAAGGCGGTCCAATTCATCAAGGAATTGAATATGAAGTATTCCCCCCATTCAATGGCCAGAAAGTAGAAGGACAATATAAACTCGGAGGGTTGTCTGTGGGAAGCGGGAATTCACTTCTACCTCTCCAATTTTTTGGAGCAGAAAATTCAAGCGGAAT
>JACCDH010065527.1_pt1 | contig 11213 bp, 4 predicted proteins | sample 7442481 | NCBI WGS metagenome assembly JACCDH01 (sample SAMN15323433, study PRJNA562643) | freshwater metagenome | isolation source: river surface water | place: USA:Blue River Watershed | collected 2017-08-15 | reverse complement strand
GTTTCAAAATTTGACACGAACAAATTTCGACATGAAATAGACACGAAAAAAAGTCTCTAAAATTTTTTAAAAGTTGTGTTTTCCGAAAAGTGTGCAAGTCAAAAATAAAATTTGAGAAACTTTTTTCGGCATACTTTTTGTGTCCAAACGTCGTCACTATTTTTTTTTTTTGTAAAAACTGTGTAGCATGGTTTATGGAACCTAGAAACCCATGGTGACGATTTAACTGTTTACGCGGTGACGATTCAACTGTTTACGCGGTGACGATTCAACTGTTTAAGCGGTGACGATTCCACTGTTTAAGCGGTGACGATTCAACTGTTTACGCGGTGACGATTTCAAGGAAGGCAAAGGAACAAATGTGTGTACAACCTGCGGCTAAAACTAAAATACACAAAAAATAGGAGAAATCAGGGTTGTGATATTTTTGTGGATTGAGTCCAAACACTTTTAATGTTTGAGTCTGAGAGCCGCAAGCGAGTAATCGTCTCTTTTCTTGGAAACTCGCACGATCAAAAATGATTGTATTTTATGACACTGGTCGAACACGGACAAACACCGCTGCGCTTTTGCAATGCGCGCACAGTCGGTCGATGGTATCATCTGCTCGTAGATAGTTGATTCGTGGTCACATACCACCGCGTCTACGTTATCGCGAACGTGAGATGGGAGACGTCTGGAAACAAATAAAACTACATTTACTTTGCAATGCCGGTGACTCCTGATGAGCCGGGTTTGATCCTCGTTTATTCTTTTGTCTATATCCAGCGTGACAAAAATGGGGCTTGACTCTCCGCGGTGTCGGTACAAAAGCAAGCTGAGTTGACACGTTGGGTGCACGACGCCAGCCGGCCAAAAGTCATTTCTGTCGGTGTACACGACTGGTGCGAGACCGACGGCAAGCTTTTTACTATCGGTTATGATTAGATTGGTACCCGCATCAAAAGCCGGTTCAACTGGGATGGGTTCGTCGAAACTCCAGCAATCATAATATGCATTTACAAGACTTACAATGTCAGATGGCAGGTGCGCTCTAATCATGGCCGCGATGGCGTGGTGTGCGGCACAGTTCCACTTTTCTGTGGACATCTAGCGTTTTTTTCTTTTTCTTGTTGTGAACAAACCCGTTTTAGGGAAAAAATATTTGTTTTTCTTAATTTTAAACAAAACGCACCAATACGCAGTTAACAAGCATGTGAAAACATCAAAAACAAGAGTATCGAACCAAAATTTTATTGAAAACCTGGGTTTCAAAGGTACAGCACAGGTAAAAAGTGTCAAGCATTGTTTCAAAATTTGACACGAACAAATTTCGACATGAAATAGACACGAAATAAAAGTCTCTAAAATTTTTCAAAGTTGTGTTTTCCAAAAAGCTTGCCAGTCAAAAATAAAATTTGAGAAACTTTTTTTGGCCTACTTTTTTGTGTCCAAACGTCGTCACTATTTTTTTGTACAAACTGTGTACCATGGTTTATGGAACCTAGAAACACAAGGTTTTAAGGTTCGAAACGGACATCGTACACAGTCAAGGTTCGAAACGGACATCGTGCACAGTCAAGGATCCAGCACTAGTTGAACGTGACAACAGATTGTTTCAAAATTTGACACGAAAAAATTTCGACATGAAATAGACACGAAATAAAAGTCTCTAAAATTTTTAAAGTTGTGTTTTCCAAAAAGTGTGCCAGTCAAAAATAAAATTTGAGAAACTTTTTTTGGCCCACTTTTTTGTGTCCAAACGTCGGCACTATTTTTTTTTTGTGCAAACAGTGTACCACGGTTACTTTGACCTGGGAAGTCCACAGTTCCAATGTTCGTTAAAAACATCATGATTTGTTTAAGAACAATGGACCATCTATTTTTTTTATTTTTATTTTTTTGGGGAAATCATACGCGTGATTTTGGTTTCCTTGCACGGATTTTTTTTTATACAGCCATGCTTCAACGACTCTATACACAAATCAAACCCGATGTTGCCACCTGTGGGACACGTGGTCGGAATACAGGCCTTTACCCCGAGCAACGATTATATCGCCAAGAGCAGCGTCAAAAAAATCGAAACCACAGATGACCTCCTGTGTCAAGAACTTGGAGTCAAAGATTATTCCCAAGGGTGTAAAACATGTGGGGCGTTTCTCGATGAATGTCCCGGTCATTATGGACATTTGGTCATGCCTATCCCCGTGTTCCGGATCTTCTTTGTGGAACGCTTATTAAATATTCTAAACAGTGTCTGTTTCTTCTGTCAAAGACTGCGTCTCCCGGTGGAAAGCCAGTATTACGCGATGCTGAAAGACTTGGACCCAAAACAGCGTCTGCAACACGTGCAACAGTACGGGTTTAAATACAAGCGTTGTGGGACTAAAAGAACCAAAGACCAATCTCGGGACGCCGACACGTCTACCCAGTTTATACTAGATTCAGGCCACAACGAGGGCTGCGGGAGGTTGTTTATCAAGTTTATAGCCGAGGACAGGTCCAAGATGTTTGTTCGCGCGGTGGTGCCCCTCGAAACCTCAGATTACGAGCGACACCTCGCCGACTGCAATTACGAACCCTGTCGCATCACCCCTCAAAATCTGTACGACTTCCTCTGGTCTCTGCCGACGAGTGTCAAAGAAGCGCTCGGATGCAACGAGTGGAACGAGCCGGAAGCACTCATGTGGGTCAACCTTCCGATGCCGTCCCATAACACACGGCCCGCGCACGTGTACGGCAAGTCCGCGCTCAAACGGAGGACCCAAAACGACTGGACGTACCTGCTCCAGCAAATCGTGCTTGCCAGGAACCGGCTCCAGTCCTCGATCCGACCGGGGAGCGTGCCGGATTTTAGCATCTGCGTCTTCTCCTTTAACCAGATCGTCGCCAAGGACGTGGCCACGTGTTTTCGGTACCGGAACCTGGCCAAGGACGCACGGAACGTGGTCAAACGAGGGCTCAAGGAGGAGGCGCGCAGGTTGACCGTTGACGGCGTCGAGGGTCACTGGCGGGAGTTGAACAGAATCATCGCCGCGTTCCACTCGTTCAGGCACAAAAAGGTCGCCAATAAACACACGACATACTCGGGCCCGAAGAAGGGTGTCGAGGATCGTTTCAGGGGTCAGAAGGACGGACGCTGGCGCCGAAACGTCATCGCCAACCGCGTCAACTACGCCCTCCGCGGCGTCCTCGAGGGGGAGATATACATGAGACCGGATCAGATCGGGATCCCGTTGACCGAGGCGATGAAGCTCTCGATCAAGGTCATGGTGTGCGACATCAATCGCGCTCAGGCACACGCTTGGGTTATGCGCGGGCCGATGCACCACCCTGGTGCGAACTACGTCCAGCTCAAGAGCGGTGAGGAGATCAACCTCCTGTTCTGCGAGAACCGTCGCGACATCGACATCAACGACGTCCTGTTCGTCCACAGGCACATCATCGAGAACGACCTCGTCATCGGAAACAGGCAGCCGACCCTCCACCGCGGGTCGGCGATGAGCTTCAAGGTCAGCCTCATCGACGAACCGGTCGTCAGACTCCACCCGTCCGTTTTCACACCGCTCGCCGCCGACTGCGACGGCGACGAGTTGCAGGTGTACGTTCCTCAGACCATCGAGTCCCGAGCGGAGATGGCCATCTGCGCGGTGGACCAGTGCATCATGAAGGACGGGAGGGTCGTGATCAAGTGTATCCTGAACTGCGCCCTCGGCGCCTACTTGTTGACGCGACCCGAGACGGTGTGGTTCGACGCCGACGACGCCTTTGCGCTGGCGACCCTGCTCGGGCCCGATCGATGTTTCCTGCTCGGACCCCCCGACGTAAGCGAAAAGGTGCGCTGCAAAAACCCGAGCGAAAACTGCAAGAGGGGCCACTGGTCCGGGTCCCAGATCACGTCCCTCCTTTTTCCGCGGGACTTTACCATGCGAAAGGGCACCGTGGTCATCGAGCGCGGTCAGCTACTTTCGGGTCAACTCACCGAGGACGTGCTGAACGGTCGCAGGGGGGACATCGAGCACTTGTACAGGGACTACGAGGACAAGAGCGTGACCATTGACTTTCTGTTCTGGTCCTACCAACTGTTCCAGAAGTACCTGGACATGCACGGCATGTCCGCGGGCTACTTTGACTGCACGCTGGACCGCTGGCGACACCCGACGGGTGACGGGTGCTTGAGCGCCCTGATCGACGAGGTCGACAACCGAAGAAAGACCTTGCATCAGTTGACCTCCTACGCGGATCGGGTGCAGGCCGGCGTCCTCAACCCTCATCACAACTCCGTGGACTTGGAGACGAACGTCCGCAGACACGTGGAGAGGTACGAGCGGATGATGCTCGACGCGGTGACCAAGTACTTTCGGTGGACGGACAGGTCACTGTTCGCCAACGGGGTCCTTCACGGTATCGAGAGCGGGAGCAAGGGAAGCTTGCATATCCTGAACCAGATGGCCGGAATTTCGGGGCAGGTGTTTGTCGCGCACCAGCGGTTGGAGCACCATTCCTCGCACTTTAAACCAGGGGTCAACGCGCTCGGGGCCGCCGGACTGGTGACGCGCCCGTTGGCCAGCGGGTTGAACGTCGAGGAGTGCATCGTCATATCACCGGGCACTTGCGAGGGTGTCCTCCACAAGAACAGGCGGACCGCCATCAGCGGCTATACGGTCCGACGCATCGTCAACGGCATGATGGACGTGGTGGTCGACAGGCTCGGGCGAGTGGTCGACAGCACGGGAAGGGTGCTCAGTGAGACGTACGGGGGCGACGGGTACGACTCCAGCACTCTGACCAACGAACGGTTGAACCTCCTCGACCTCAGGGAACCGGAGGTGGTGTCGAACTACGGGGTCATCTTTGACAAGTCCCGTCTGCCCACGACATGCGGACCCGCGGTCGGCGATGCGGTGGTGGTCTCTCAGGACGAAGGTTTGGTCGCGAGCATGAGCGCGAAGGCCAGACAACGATGGCGTATAAGCAAGCGCGACTCAGCGACGACAGAAGCGTTCCACGAGGACATCGTCACGACCGTCGGTATTTATCAGAAGCTCAGACGCGCCTTGTTTACACGTGAGGACCAGGACACGGTAAACCTCAAAGTGAGAAGCCCTTTTTCGTTTGAGCACCTGTTCAACAGGTGTCGGACGGACACGCGCGTCACGAGGCCCGTGGATATTACCCCGCTGGAGTGTCTCCGGTTCGCGCAAGGTCTCTGGGACAGACTCTGTCGTACGAGGCTGGTGATCGCCACGAACCTGGCGCTCAAGGCCGTTTTCGTGCACTGGTTCCACGCCACAAGGGTCATCTGCGAGTGGGGGTTCGGCTTGAAGCAACTCGTCTGGCTCTCGCGGGAGATGATCGCGCTACTGAGCCGAGCAGTAGTGGACCCAGGGGAAAGCGTGGGCACGCTGGCCACGCAGTGTCTCGGCGAACCGTTTACGCAGACACTACTTAAGAGCACGCACGTCGCGGGCAAGGTCTCCGCCGTCCAGGACGGCCTCACTCGCTTCACGAATCTCGTCAACGGTGACTTTAGGAACGTTCGCACGTCGTTGGTCATCAAAAAGGGGGTCGTTCGGAATGAAACACAGGCTTCGCTCCTCGGGCTTTCGCTGACACGTTCCCTGCTGAGCGACGTGTGCGTCGAGTACCCGTCCTACAAGCTGGAGGCCTCCTGGTGCAGAATCACCGTCAAGCTCGACCGGGACATGAGCGTCGCGCGCGGGGTCTCCCCGCGACGGATCGCGCTGCGGATTTCAGAGATCATGCACGTGTCCTTGGACCTGTTCGAGGTTAGCTTCGCGACGGAGGACCGGTGGCGGATCCGCATCCGGGTCCCGTTCACGTCCAAAATTTGGGTCGCCGTCCGGGTCAGCCTCAGTCGCAAGCAACGCAGCAACGAGGTTTTGATCGCCGAGAATCTGGTGTTCAACCTGTTCAAAACGATTGTGATCGGTGGTTTGCCCGAGATCGACACGTTTATCGCCGACGAGGTGTCCATCGTATGCGCCGAGGGTAAGGAGACTCGGTGGAGGTTGAGCTTGTTTGGGATGTCCGACCGTCGAAAGGAGAAAATGAAGGAGAAGCGAAAGCGGTTGGGGCCCGAGCAGAAGACGGAGGAGACCTTTGCGCGGATCCTGCGGTTGCCGTGGGTGGACCCCTTTCGCACCACCTGCTCGGACGCCAACGCGGTGTGTAAAGTGCTTGGTCTCGATGCCGCGCGCAAGGTGCTCGAGCAAGAGTTCCTCAACATCATGAGCGGAACCACCGACCGAAGGCACGTGGACCTCCTGTGTAGGGTGATGTCCAAGGACATGAGTATCCAAGGCATGAAGATCAACCAGATCGGACGGTGTATACCTCCTTTGCAGAGGGTAGCCTACGAGCACGGCCCGGATCAGATGACCGAGATCTGCTCGAACCGCGAGGTCGACGACTGCGGAACCGTCTGCGGCGCCAACTTCGCCAACGTCAGGGTCAAAGCAGGGACCGGGCACTCGTTAGAGGTCCTGGTCGCTCCCTCGTCAAGGGTCCCGACCGATCCCTCGTCAAGGGTCCCGACCGATCCCTCGTCAAGGGTCCCGACCGATCCCTCGTCAAGGATCCCGACCGATCCCTCGTCAAGGGTCCCGACCGATCCCTCGGCGTCTGCCCTGGTGATCGTTCCTGGGTTTGTCCGTCGTCCGAGACCCGAGCTGGCGGTTTTGTCCTCGCCTCGCAACCCGAGAACGCCGGTCAGGGTCAGGGACGTGGTCTTCTCGCCCAAAATCGACGGCTTGAGGGTCTTCCTGGTGTTTTTCAAGGACACAAAGGGAAAAGAGATTGCGAGTCTCGTGGACCGCAACTTTCGCGTCTTTGGCATCCAACAGTCCGCCGCTCGGGAGTGGGACCCACTCCGCGAGGGCACGGTTCTCGACGGCGAACTCGTCGAGATCCCTGGTCACACGTCGGTCCACGCCTTTGTCGCGTTCGATTGCCTGATGCTGTGCGGGAACCAGAGCGCGTCCCTGAGGTATGATCAGCGCCTGGAGCTCGCCAGGGAGGCGGTGTTTGTCTTGTGCAAGGGTTCCAAGGAGTCCATCGCTGTGGATCTTGGCGCCAACGCCAGCTTCTGCCTTCCGATCTCGTTGCGTCCCAAGGTATCCCGCGTCCTTCGACGACCGGTGTCGTTTCCGTTTTTCGTGGCCGTCAAACCGGTGTTTGCGCTGGAGGGGATAGAGTACTTTGCACGCGTTTGCCTTCCCAAGTATGCGTTTCCCACCGACGGGTTCGTGTTCACGCGTCTCGCGGACGAGGCTCAACCCTTTTTAATGAGCGCCAGGTCGATCCTAAAGTGGAAACCGCGGCTCGACAATGACCCGGATTGGGATCAGAACACCATCGACGTGATCGCAACGTCGAGACCCGCGGGTTCGCCCGTCCACCTGCCCGACGGGTCTCCAAGGTTGTTGCACAGGTACCGAAGCCGCGACGGACCCATTTTGATGTTCGGATTGGCGGGAAAAGGTTCGGAACCGTTTTTGTTCTCGGCTGGTTTCTTTGACATGCAAGAGAAAATAAAGGACGGGGCTGTGTACGAGGCTCGATGGAATACCAAACGGCTCCACTGGTGCTTGTTCCGTTCCAGGGACAAAAAGGCAAATAGTATGTCGACCATCGAACGCTGTTTGACCAACATCAATGAAAACATTACGCTCAAAGACGTAGTAAACGCTTGTTGTTAATACAAAGACGCCGTTCTTTTTATTTTTTTTTGGGGGGGGGGACAAAAAAAAGAAGCTTCTAAATCCAAGTTTTTGGGAGGGTTTCGTGGTTTTATTTTTCCATTATTATTTTTATTTACGACATTTTGTTGGAACAGAATTCAAATGGACCCGATCGTGTTTTACCTCATTATCTGCACAGACGTCGCAATTGTAGCCATGGTGGCTTGGATCACCAGGCACAAATTCAAACAAGCGTTGAAAACATTCAAAACAAAGCATGACCCCGTGGGCGCTATATATTCACACTTTGAACAAGTGAGCACCGACACGGACCACACGCGAATGTCCGATTTTGAATTCAACGCCAAGCAATTGGAGGCACGTCTCAAGTCGTCGGAGTTGTCGGTGGACGATTTTCGGTCCATACGAGACAAACTCGAAAGAATGCAAGAACGCAGCTCTCAACTTTTAGGCCAAAATCTCAAGAACCGTCAACTTCTTTTGTTTTTCGATCAACGGCTCGACAGATTGCTCAGGACCACGGTTCGTAACATGTCAATCACAGACATTGAAAAGCAATCGAAGCAACCATTTGGACCCAAACCGAAAGCATTATAAAAAAAATCCGGAATCATATTGCCAATTTTTTTTTTTTAAATAAAGAGGGGTTTTCAAGATTTACCTTTGGGTTTAACCGGACAGTTTTAAAAAAAAAGAAAATATTCCACAGTTGGTTTAAACCAAGTGATCGACTATTTTCAATCCAAGCATCGGGATACATCGGCAAATATCAGTTGGAAATTCTTATTTCTAAAAGTGAAATTCCTATTTCGACGAAATACTATCGGTGCTTTAAAGTTGGTTTCTATGAGATGGGATGGCCGTTCAAAATTTGTTTTGCCACCCAATAGGTTTTTCTTTTAGATCTAAAAAACCTAGTACATGGAGGCGTTGGTTTTTTCTTTGGAATTTATTATTCGGCGGTCTTTGTTCTTTTAACTTCTGGATTCGCAAAGTCCTCAGTCGTAGAAACTAGCTTGAAAGCGAGTATTTTTTGGTCCTTGTCTTTACAGTGCAAGCTAATTGTATACTTTGCCTCTTGTGTTTCTTGCGGGTCCGGCTTGAAATGCTGTACAATGTCGCCGAGGATCTCGATTCTCCCGTTTCGCGCGGCCGCGAGCAGTGTGACCTGAGAGTACACGGGAAAACCGAGTTGGAAAAATACTTGCAAAGCCTCCCGGCAATTGTGCTCCACGAGATCGACGTGGAGTTCCGTGGGTAGACTCTTGTACCCCCCGCATTCAAACAGCACCACGACGTTGTCCGACTTCCCGCTCTTGATTGCCGCGCGCAGTAGATTGACACTGTACTTGAATCGCGGGTAAATGATGGCGAACCTCCGGTGGAGTTCGAAAATCAGCAACGTGGAGTTGGATTTAAGCGACGCGCGCATGCACATTTGCGGGATCATGACGCTGTTCGGCAACATGGAGACGGTTGAGAACGAACCCCGCCCGCACGCATCGAGAATCGCCTCGTTGCTCGGGAGCAAGTTCGGGTGTGTGGAGAGCACGTGCCTCACGATCGACCCGGAGCCGTGCACCATGGCGGTGTCAAGCAGTGTTTGCGCGTCGTTTGCGGTGGTGAGAGGGATCAGTTGAACAATGTCCAGGTTACCACTCTGCCCGACGGCCTGCACCAATTTCGTATCAAAAGGTTCGTTCAAATGCGAAATGGCAAACGCGCACATTGCGAGATTGCCTTGGACCGCGACGCGACAGAAGGAGTCCTGGGTCATTTGGCACATCCTCGGCACCATGATTCCGACCATCTGGAGCCAACCCCTTTTCATCGTCGAGTCGAGCGTCTTGGTCGGTCGGGTGAGAAGATCGGTCGGGTTGCGGCCCATGGAATCCGAGAGCGCGAGGACCCCACGCACCACGCTGATGTGGTTCCTTCGACACGCGCGGTCAAGAAAGGGTAACACGCCTAGTCGGATACGGTTGCCTTGCTCGTTTAAAAACGTGTGTTCCGGGGTGAGAAAAAACACCGCGACACGATCTCGACCCTGGTCGACGGCCTGTTGCAGCAGCTTTCGTATGTTCGGGCACGGGATGTTGTACCTCATCAAGTACCGCATCATCGCAATGTCACCGGCTTCCGCTGCGTCCCCCCAACTATAAGTGTCCGGGGTTTCCTCCACGAGGTTGCGCATCACCCATGGCAGCTGTTGACAACCGTAAACGGACGAGACGTGGACCGCTTCAGTCGGGTTCATGCATCGGAGGGTCGCTCGCCAGACCGCCGGTAAAAAAAAGTAATGGCTGGCATGATCGGCTTCGGAAGCTTGCATCATTGAAAAAAAAAAAATAGGAGAAGAGCCAAATGAAAAATCGTTGCGTGGCAAACTTGGCTGTCGAAAAAAGAAAATATGTAAAAAAAACTTGGAGGGTTTTTTTTGGGGTATCGACACTCTGACTGAATAATGCTCGTTTTTTTTCCTTTGTTTCAATCGACAGAAAAAACCCAAACACAAAAAACGTAATATTAAGGTGTTTTGTGGAGCCACCTCACTCTCGAAAAAAAGGTGAAACAAAATGCGAATTGTTTTAAAAATAATTGAGGCGCGTGTTCTTTAAACCGTGATCCTTCCTTGTATCCATAAAATGCTTGTAACATTCACGAATTATCCAAGATTCACACAGGGAATAAAACATTGTGGACACACATTTGTTACTAAAATAATTTTTTTTTGGAGAGTGCAGGTTCGTTTTTATACTTTAAAAAAAAACACAATCATGTCTCCGTTTAACTTGTTTGTTTTAGTCGCGATAGTCACATTGTTGATAATAGTTATTTGCCTAACTTTTGGTTGGTGGTCGTGTCGATCCAAAGTAAAGAAACTGCGGGCAAAATATCGGAAATCAAACAACCCAAACATTCCTGAATCGGCTGATGGCTCTGACCAAGCGTTAGTAGTGCAAAACCAGACTCAAGGACCCGAAGACACAAATAAACCCACGCCCGCGCCTCGAGTTAGCCAAACCGGGACAACACCAAAAGGGGATCGACTAGTGACAACGCCGAACGGGGGTCAACCCCCGGGCGCTCCGGAAGTCGGGACCAAGCAAGAAAGGAGGGCCCCAACAGGGGCAACGTCGAACGGGAGTCGAACTGGAACAGCGCCGAACGTGGGTAAACCCGGGGACGGGCAGATAGTGGTTCAACCCGGGGACGGGCAAGGGGGGAAGCAACCCGGGGGTGCTCTAAAAGTACCCGTACCCGTGACATCGCCGAACAGGGGTCAAGTTAGAACATCGCCGAACGTGGGTAAAACCGTGGTTCAACCCCCGGTCAAGCAAGAGGGTCAACCCCCAGTCAAGCAAGAGGGTCAATCCCCGGTCAAGCAAGAGGGGCAATCCGCGGTCAAGCAAGAGGCTCAATCCCCGGTCAAGCAAGAGGGTCAATCCCCGGTCAAGCAAGAGGGTCAATCCCCGGTCAAGCAAGAGGGTCAATCCCCGGTCAAGCAAG
>JACCDH010872670.1_pt1 | contig 11219 bp, 6 predicted proteins | sample 7442481 | NCBI WGS metagenome assembly JACCDH01 (sample SAMN15323433, study PRJNA562643) | freshwater metagenome | isolation source: river surface water | place: USA:Blue River Watershed | collected 2017-08-15 | reverse complement strand
TCCTGCACAAATTGTCAATGTACCATTAGTACCTGCATTTGGTTGTGCTTGTTCTGATACAGTTACAGTTGCAGTTGCAGCAACAGTACAAGGAGAAGTTGCAGCAACGGTATAGGTATAAACACCTGCACCTGCTAAGGCTGGAGACCAAGTTCCACCTGCATCTTCTCCAGTTAAGGCTGCATATAATTGAGCTTCGGTTACTGTACTTCCTGCACAAATTGTCAATGTACCATTAGTACCTGCATTTGGAGCGGCTACCACCGTAAAACTGCTCGCAGAAGCTCCTGTTCCTTTGTTATTCGTTACAGCAACAGGTCCAGATGTAGATCCTGCTGGAAGAACAGCGGTAATTTGGGAACTACTATTCACTACATAACTTGCCACTGGGACACCGTTAACGCTTACTGCAGAAACTGCAGAAGTAAAGACAGACTCCCCATTAACTATAGTGACTACACCGAAATTACCCCCAATAATAACCAAAGTAGAACCACCACAACCTTGGTTAATGGTAGTGCTGCCATCACTGGTTAATTGTGAAATTGCTGGAGGATCTAGACCTTCTAAAGTATTATTAATATCATTATCCCCTGGATTACCAGAAGAAATAGTCAAATTCAATGTAGCTGTGTTACAACCAGTAACATAAGTGTAAATTCCAGATGAAGAATATTCTTGTCCATTGGCTGGCCAAATGTAAGTCCCTCCAACTTGTGATTGGGTTACACTACCATTTGTTGTTGAGGGAGTGATACTCAAATTCAATGTAGCCGTGTTACATCCTGAAACAAATGTAGTTCCACTTTGAGCAGTAGTATATGATTGTCCATTCGCTGGCCAAACATAAGTATCTCCATCACAAATTGATGTAGTCACACTTCCATTAGTTGTTAGTGCTTGTTCTGTTACTGTTACAGTAGCTGTTGCTGCTGTGGTACAAGGTGAAGTAGCTGCCACTGTATAAGTATAAACTAATCCTACGTTAGACCAAGTTCCGCCTGCTGTTGGAGTTCCTCCTAATTGTGCAAATAAATCTGCATTGCTTGGAGTTGTTCCAGCACAAACTGTTAGTGTTCCGTTTGTTCCAGCATTTGGTTGTGCTTGTTCTGTTACTGTTACCGTAGCGGTATCAGTTCCTGTACAAGGTGCAGTGGCTGTTACAGTATAGGTATAAACCAATCCTGCATTAGTCCAAGCTCCACCTGCATCTGGTGTTCCTCCCAATTGTGCAAATAATTGTGCATCAGTTGGGGTAGTTCCAGCGCAAACTGAAAGTGTTCCGTCAGTTCCTGCATTAGGCGCTCCAATTACAGCAAAATCCCCTACAGACGTTCCTGTTCCTCCAGGAGTCGTTACCACTACTTTTCCAGCGGCAATAGGTCCAGCAGGAAGAGTTGCCGTTATTTGAGTTGCACTATTAACGACATAGCTAGCAACAGCAACACCATTTATGGTTACTGCTGTGGCTCCTGTCAAATCAGTTCCTTTAATGACTAAAGTAGAACCTCCACATCCTTTTGTGATGGCAGTTGTTCCATCGCTGGTCAAACTAGTCACTGTAGGTTCAGCAACATAAATTAATTGTACTTTTCCATTTGTACCAGTGATATAATTTACCGACCATCTTGGATTTGATTCTAAACCAATAACACTAGCAAAGTTTCCTGTGAGTGTACCCGTAGCATTGGTAGTTAGTATATTAATGGTTCTATTTCCAAGTGGTGTAAATATACCTGTTAAGTCTAATGTTGCATTTGAAATATTAAATCCCCCACCAGCAGCACTGTTGGTGATTTGGTCAAAAGCAGTACTTGATGCAATACTTTGAATTTCCAATTTCAATGTACCGTTAAGTACTACCGTTGAGGCATTCGCAAAATCTGTATTTCCAACTCCAGAAGTACCACCAGGAGCTATCACACTAGTTCCAGTAGTACTAGTTAAGTTTGAAAGATTATTTAGGCTTGTACCTGTTCCTGTATTTATAGTACCACTATTTGAAGCAATATTATTAGATGAAATAGCATTAGCTGATAAAACAACTGCAGTATACGCAATAGTTGCATCGCCCGTGCCACTTACTTTAGTAAGCGTTCCTGTAACAGGAGTATTTGCAGTCATTGGAACATAAGTAACTAATGATGTGCCGGTTCCGCTACTTTTGGTGGTGCTTACGGTATAGACATTTGAGTTAGCATCCGTATAAGTAGCACCCGTATTTGCTGTAGCTGCCAGAGGTACGGTAAATGTAGCCGGTCGAACACCAGAAGAAGCAAAAGAAATAGTACTATTAGCGTTATTTGCAATAGTAAATTGTTGGAATTCACCATTTGAAGTTATGTTGCCTGTGTTAGTAATGGTAGAAAAAGCATTTCTACCACCAAAATTAATAGCCCCAATAAAATTTAACGTACCAGCATTAGAAAAATTAACTTTGGGAGTCTTTGCTGCAGTTTCAATTGTTATTGATCTGGTAAGATTTGTTCCAAAATTGTTTTTTAAGTTCATAATACCAGCGGAGGTATTTGTTATAGCAACAAGCCCCTCAATTGACCCAGCAGTTCCATTTGAACTTAACACATAAAAGGCAGCCTTATTAGTCGCTGAAGCTGTTATATCTACATTTATCGTACCTTGGTTTTCAAAGGATATCTTGTTTGTACCTGCAGTTTGGTTAACGTTGTCATTATTTAGATTAATACCACTTTGTTGAGTGGCACCCAAAATATTAATAGTTCCTATATTGGTAAAAAAAGATTCAGAAGCGGTCAAACCACCTTGAGCAATATTTATACCCTGGGCTGCATTAGTACTTTTGCTATTTAATGTCAATGTTGTACCCGAATTTACGGTAACTTTGGTTCCATTATTCCCCATTGTTAATAATCCATAATTAACAGGTACACCTACAGTTCCTAGCGTAAATCCAGCACCCCCGATAATTACAGGGTTTTTAGCCCCATCGACTAATCGAAGTGCATAAACGGCTATACCCGTGTCGTTAAGGTTAAAAGTAGTGGTGCCATTAAAAAGCATTTTATAGGTCGTGTTCGCTGTAGTACCATTAAATTGAATACCTCCACTTGAGACATTCCCTTGAGTAGTGCTAATGTTTAAAGCACCAGATCCTGAATACCCATATTCTGTAGCACTACTTGGTGCCACAGAAGGAACTAAACAAGCGATACCAAAAGAGGCACCCGTATTAGTAGCAGTAGCATTCAGTGTTCCGTTATTAACAATACTACCTCCTTTTAAGGTGATAGCGACAGCTGCAGCAGTAGCACTGGTATTGTTGACTGTAAGAGTTGCTCCAGAATCGATGGTCAAGATAGAACCTGTGTCACCACCAGTAGTATTATTGATAGCAAGGCTGTAAATTTCGTAAGTACCGCTAGCTATAACAGGAGTACCTCCATTGCTGATTACAACATTATCAATAATTCGCCCTGGTGTTTGACCAGGAAAAGTATCAGGACCAGTTCCTGTTTTTGTCCAGTTAGTAGCAGTTGCCCAGTCGTTAGAGGAACTTCCGTTCCAGGTAAAGGTGTCAGGACAAGTATTTACCGTAATGGTCATTGTAGCTGTTGAAGTAGCACACTGCCCTGCGTCTGGTGTAAAAGTGTACTCGGTAGTTGCCGTATTATTTAATGCTGGCGACCAAGTTCCTGTAATGCCATTGGTAGAAGTTGTTGGCAAAGCCGATAAACTTGCTCCTGAACAAATGGCTGCAACAGCAGTAAAAGTTGGTGTTACATTTGCATTTACCGTAATGGTCATTGCAGCTGTTGTAGCACACTGACCTGCGTCTGGTGTAAAGGTGTACTCGGTAGTTGACGTATTGTTTAATGCTGGCGACCAAGTTCCTGTAATGCCATTGGTAGAAGTTGTTGGCAAAGCCGATAAACTTCCTCCTGAACAAATGGCAGCCACTTGAGTAAAAGTTGGCGTTACATTTGCATTTACCGCAAAATTACCCCCTGTTGTTGAAGCTCCTCCCAAACTAGTCGTAACGACTACTGTTCCAGAGGCAATTGGCCCAGCAGGAAGAGTTGCCGTTATTTGAGTTGCACTATTAACGACATAGCTGGCAACAGCAACACCATTTACGGTTACTGCTGTAACTCCTACAAAGTTAGTTCCTGTAATGACTAAAGTAGACCCTCCGCAACCTTCTGTGATAACAGTGGTTCCATTACTGGTCAAACTAGTAATTGTTGGTTCAGTAGCTGACACATTAGTAGTAAGATTCAAGGTGGCGGTATTACAGCCAGTAACATAAGTGTAGATTCCAGATGCAGTATATGATTGGCCATTGAGTGGCCAAGTATAAGAACCAGTTGGTTCTGCAACTGTTACACTTCCATCTGTTGTTGATGGATTCACTGTAATGGTCATTGTCGCTGTTGAAGCACACTGACCTGCAGTTGGGGTAAAAGTGTACACGGTAGTTGCCGTATTATTTAATGCTGGCGACCAAGTTCCTGTAACACCATTTGTAGAGGTTGTTGGCAAAGCCGATAAAGTTGCTCCAGAACAAATGGGATCCACTTGCACAAAAGTTGGAGTTACACTTGGATTTACCGTAATGGTCATTGTAGCTGTTGAAGAAGCACACTGACCTACGGCTGGCGTAAAGGTATAGGTTGTTGTAGCCGTATTATTCAAAGCTGGTGACCAAGTTCCTGTAACACCATTGTTAGAGGTTGTTGGCAAAGCCGATAAAGTTGCTCCGGAACAAATGGCAGCCACTTGCGTAAAAGTTGGAGCTACACGAGTACCGCAATCCCAGGCACCAACATCCTTACCGTCAGATCCAAAACCTATAGGAGTAACATCTCCAGCAGCTGCAAGCCCAAATTTAACTTTACCACTAGTATCGTCATAAGTTAAGTTAGACGAGGCAAGAGCAATAGTAGCACTTACATTTGAATTGGTTTAGTCACATTAACATTAATCCTTTGAGCCAATGAATTAGTAAGAGTTGAACCTATACTAGCCGCAGAACCCCAGTCACCTGCGGCACTAGTATCATTATTCAATTTATTATCATAAAATAAGGAATTATATACTTTTGTGGTTCCTGAACTTGTTCTTATTACTCCAAAATCTTGGTTTGTAGTACCTGTAGTATTTTGAAAAAATGTGCAATTGTACGCATTCACAACAGCAGCAGCACCAGTAACAAACAAAGCACCTGCATTAACATTAGTAGTAGTATTAGTACTTGTTGTTTTATTTTTATAAAAAGTACATCTGGTTAATGTAGCAGTAGTAGTATTATTGATAGAAATAGCACCACCTAGAAGTGTGGCTGTATTTTCTTTAAAAAGACAATCCGTAATAGTTACAGTAGAATTAGAAATCCAAAGAGCACCACCACCTTGTGTAGCACTGGTCATTGCATTAGCCTCAAACCTACAATTTTCAAAATTTATAGTAACACCAGCCTGATTAGAGTACAATACAGCTCCCCCTGCTGCTATACTAGAAGTCTGCCCAGTAAATTTGATGTTTTTAAAAGTTACATTTTGACCCACAGAAGCAGCGTTGATGGTAAACATTCTTGTAGCACCAGCAGTCCCCGTTAAAGTAGATCCCGCTGCATCACCCTCAATGGTGTATGCAAAAGTTTTGGTTAAACTTATACCTGAAGCAGGAACAGTTCCCACTACCCTTAAAATATCACCTGCTGAGTTTATATCAACTAGAGCAGTAGTGAAGCTATCATAAGCATTAGCTTGACTTGTTCCATTTTTAAGTCCTGCACCGGTTGCAGAAACCCAAACTGTTTGTTGAGAATACATACTGCCCACTAAAAATAGAAGGCATAAAGTATAGAAAATATTTTTTTTCATTATTGATTTTTTTAATATATCTAGTTTGAATTTATAATACAACTAAAAATTAGTGTCTCTTGATAGTTCATTAAAATCTAATTGTTGACCTGAGTTTTCCCAGGATAAGTATTTTACTGGCAGTTCAAGTTTTTAAACAGTTGCCAGCAGTAGCCCAGTTGTTAGCGGTACATCTGTTCCAGCTAAATCTCATCTTGTGCCAATGCCTTGTTAACAAAGAGGCAACAAATAACCTAAGTGGAGCATCCCTGCTCACTTTGGTCATTTCTCAGAATAGTAATTCTTTTTCATAGATTATTGGTTTTTTGATTTAAATAGTATCGGAATTTTTCCCATTTTTTTTTGATTAAGTTTGACCTTAGGTTTATTTTCTACTGTTTTTATTTTTAAACAGGTTTTATTTTAATCTATTTTTATAGGGCAATTTAGCTTTGACCAGGGGCGACCTCCTTCAAAAAATATATTTTGTTGTTTTTTCGTATTTGAAAATGGCATTGTGATTTATGATTTCAAAAACAACTTATTTAATTGTAATATTTAAGTTGTGTTTAGAAAATAATATAATCTTCCATCATACTCCTACAATATCAATAAGTGAATTATTTAATTGTTATTTTTTAATTTTTGTTTGGGGTTTATCCGTAATACAAAAAATAAGCAATGCAATCAGCACTGTTATTTCATTTTTTAAGGAAGGTTTATTAGTAGGTTTTTAAAACAATTTTAGGACAACAAATAAAAAAAAAGAATATTAATTTTTTGTTAACACGAATTAATTTTTCATTAACATAATATTAATAATGAAATATATTAATAGAAAATAAATGAATAATTAAAAAAAAATCAGCTTTTTTTATTGATTTATGATTACAGCATCTATCGAAAGACCCCTTGTTTTAATGGATTCTTTAATGATTTAGTAGATTTGTTTCGCATTGTTTATAACTTTAATTATTTTTTTCAATAAAGTAAAAGCTGCTAGAACTCCATTTGATTTTAGAAAAGAAAAACCCATCGGTAGCGATGTCATTCTAGAAACATTTATCGAACATTAGAAAGATTTCGAACGATGATCTAAGTCGTGTATTAAAGAAAAGGATGGTGATAAAATCGTTTTAGCGGTAATAGTAGTCGATTGTAAATGCAATAGCCATAGATCACTTTACTTCCAGGCATAAAATGCCAAATAGTCAAAACGCATAACTTTTATAAAATAATCAATTAGTGTTTGCGCAATGGATGGCTAAACTAGTTTGATGATTGATAGTCACCAAGACTGAAAATTCAATTTCAACACTCGCTTTACTATTTTGTAGGATACGGGTTATTTTCACTCATTGGAAGTTGTTTATTAGATGTTAGCTCGCATGATCATTCATTATGTACTTCAATAATCTGAATAAAGCGTGCCCTTGAGTAAGAATGATAGGAATACAAATTCAGTAAATAAAATACCTAAAATCAATTTAGTCAAATAATTGATTTTCATTATTTTTTTACAGGTTCTGTTTTTTTTCTAATAAACTTTTGATTATTATTAAAAATTAAGTAAATTATGATCGAATATTTTATATTATTAATATTTTGTTAATGTATTATTAAGTATTGAGTGATATAATTGTATATATAAATTATTTTATCATATGTAGATATTTATAGTTTTATCGGCATATGTAATTGCTTCGCCTGTTCACATCGTTCGAGCCGCATATATCGTCATCGGTGTTTGCGACCAATTTTAGGTCAAGCTTATTTCATAGTTTCAAATATTTCAGGTGTAATTTATTATTAATGAATTCAAAAAAAATGTATCCTATTTTATATTGTTTTTAACAATATTTTTTTCAAATTCAGTCACTTCACAAAATGAACTTGATTACAAAATAAGGATGGAGTATCACGGATGGTTTTTAGCAACTGGAGAAGGTTCGACGACAAATAATACATGGAATCACTGGTTTAGTAGCAACACCACCCCAGATGCTACAAATTTAACTGTAGATATGTGGCCTGATAAGTCTGAATATACAGATATATTTAACACTAATATGACCTATACTGATGGTTCAAACGCTCAATTATTCTCATCTTACAGTATAAGCACGACACCCAAACATTTTGAGTGGATGAAAGACTATAATGTGTATGGTATTTATCTTCAACGTTTTTAAGTGCAGTTGAATATCAAACTTCAGGTTCATTTCTCGTTATTTGGCCAAGATTTTCTTGGAGTAATTTACAAGTTACTGCGGTCCTTTCAAGACTATTCTCGTTGAAAGTATTCAACAATTCAATTTAATCAATAAACAATAAAAACTATGAGTTCAGAAAATTTACAAACCAAATGGGGTCAATTTATTCCCCTAGCTACCGTATTCTTCTTTTGGGGATTTGTTGCCGCGAGTAATGATATTTTAATCCCTGTATTTAAAAAAGCATTTGATTTAACCCAAAGTCAAAGTCAATTTGTATCCATTGCATTTTATATTTCTTATACCGTAGGTTCCTTAATTTATATAGGAGTTTCTTTGTTGTTGGGAAAAGATTTGGTTAACAAAATTGGATATAAAAATGGACTGGCTCTTGGATTAGTAATTTCTGCACTTGGAACATTATTATTTTATCCCGCTGCTAATACAGGATCCTATGCACTAATGTTGTCTGGTTTGTTTACCGTTGGTTTAGGATTTTCGTTGCAACAAACTGTTGCCAACCCATTGGCAATTGCCTTGGGACCTATAAAAACAGGATCTCAACGATTGACATTGGCTGGAGGAATTAATAATTTTGGGACAACCATTGGACCATTAATTGTGAGTTTTGCCATATTTGGCGCAACTGCAACTGGAAACACTGATATGAGTATTGAAAGTGTTAAAATTCCATATTTAATATTAGGATTGGCATTACTATTAGTGGCTATTCTGTTAAAATTATCATCATTACCAGAGCATCCTGAAACAATAGAAGAATCATTAGAAGAGGCAACGTCTTCAAAAAGTTCAGCCTTACAATATCCTCAATTAGTAATGGGTATGCTAGCCATTTTCCTTTATGTGGGTGTCGAAGTTTCTACAGCAAGTAATTTACCAGCTTATATGGAAACCGAATTAGGTTTTGCAATTGGCGATATCGCTCCTTATATTTCACTTTATTGGGCGAGTTTAATGATTGGTCGTTGGACTGGAGCTGTAGAAGCTTTTACTGATAATATGAATACACAAAAAATATTACGATTCTTGGCTCCATACTTAGCATTTGGCGTATTCTTACTAGTTAATGCCATTGCAAAACACGATTTGACACCTTTTTATATCTATGGATTAATTATTTTGGTGTTAATTGCTGCCGATATGGCCAGTAAAGGAAATCCTGCCAGAATGTTGTTGATTTTTGCTTCTTTAGGAATTGTAGCCTTACTTACAGGAATGGCAACAAGCGGAATGATAAGTGTTTATGCCATTACAAGTGTTGGATTATTTTGTAGCACACTTTGGCCTTGTATTTTTACTTTAGCTGTAAGCGGATTAGGGAAACACACTAGTCAAGGAAGTAGTTTTTTGATTATGATGATTATGGGTGGTGGAATAATCAGCTGGTTTCAAGGATTTGTTTCCGACAGCATTGGCATCCAAAACAGTTATATTGTAGGTGTTTTATGTTTTGCTTATTTGGCATTTTATGCATGGAAAGTTGCTAATATTTTGAGAAATCAAGGGATTAGTTTTGAAGAAAAAATCAGTGGTGGCCATTGATTTTTTGATGATTAACAATTAATGGATGTAAAATGTTTTATTCTGCTGTAAAATTGATTGGGATCAATGTGCCAACTTAAAATATCCCATTCATGAGCAATCTTTTTCAGATATATTAAATATATGGAAGCCAATGCAAAGGTCATACTTTGATTCAGAAAGTTGGTCATAGGCAGTAGTTTTTTCTGAAGATTATAAACTTAAAAACATTCTTAATCCAACAGATATATAAATAGAAAATTTGATTTCAAGTATTTGAGTAGTCAGTATTTTATCAGAAAATAAGATTTACTGGAAATTAGCAATCAAATTGATAATAAGTACTATATTACTTAGATTGCTTGACTTCAATCCTATTATAAGGATTTTCATTATAAAACCTAGTATATAGGGAAGCAGGAAATTAATAATTAACAGTTAAAAAATAGATAAAATGAAAAATAAATTTGCAATTGGGATTGATATTGGCGGAAGCCATATTTGTTGTGCAGCTTTTGATTTGGTTGAAAAAAAATTACTGGAGCATTCTTTTGCAGAAAGTAAATTAGACAATCATGCTGGGTCCCACATAATTTTTTCTTGTTGAGCCAAAACAATTCAAACTACTATTGATGAAGTGGGTAAAGAAAATGTAGTTGGACTTGGATTTGCAATGCCGGGACCGTTTGATTATGAAAATGGAATCCCTTTATTTACAGGTGATAATAACAAGTATGAAAATATTTACGGAATAAATGTTAGTAAAATTTTAATACAATTATTGGGCTTTCCTGATGAGTTTCCGATTCGTTTTATGAATGATGCGACAGCTTTTGCAATAGGCGAGGAATGGTTTGGTAAAGCCATAGGTGTAAAAAAATTGCTTTCAATTACTTTAGGAACAGGAATAGGCTCAGCATTTATCGATAATAGTTTACCTGTAACTTCGGGAGATAATGTACCTTTGAACGGTTGTGTATGGCATCTGCCGTTTAAAATAGGAATTGCCGATGATTATTTTTCATCCAGGGGATTAGTGAAAAGGTACCTTAGAAAGACTGGTATATCTACATCTGGTGTAAAGGAAATAGCAGTAGCAGCAGAAAATGATGAAATGGCAAAAGAAGTTTTTAAGGAATTTGGCATCGACTTGTTTGAATTTCTAAAACCATGGCTTGAAAAATTTGGAGTAGAGAAAATAGTACTTGGTGGTAACATATCATTGGCTGCTGATTTGTTTGTGCCTTCTATGAAAACTGAATTGGATAAAGCAGGATTATCATCTATATCAATTGACATATCTGATTTAGGAGAAACAGCAGCTATTATTGGAGGGGCAAGATTAATTGAGCCTGACTATTGGTTGAAAATTAAAGAGAAAATTATGGATATGTAATTCATTTTTTTCCTATCAACAATTTTAGTAAAAAGACTTTTCAAATCCATCATTACAACCAATAATAATTACAATAATAACTTATATAATCAGTGCCTTACTTAGGGTCTGCTGAAAAACCACAAAACCTTTGCTAATAAGAGATAAGAAGTATATTTGTATAATTAAGTGCAAGGAAATATGCAAAACACCTCAAAAAATCGTGCACCTTCTCCAAAATATGTAAGT
>JACCDH010806041.1_pt1 | contig 11219 bp, 7 predicted proteins | sample 7442481 | NCBI WGS metagenome assembly JACCDH01 (sample SAMN15323433, study PRJNA562643) | freshwater metagenome | isolation source: river surface water | place: USA:Blue River Watershed | collected 2017-08-15 | reverse complement strand
GAATGAAAAAAAAAAAGAGATTTGGTGGTGGTAGTGAACAAAAAAAAAATAATGAGATGGTAAAACAATTTTTACGAGATAGAGAAAAAAAAGGTGAAAAACACAAAAAAGAAGATTCATCTAAAGAATTAAATCAGATTCGAGAATTTTTAAAGAAGACTTTCTTTTTCAAAGATAAAAAAATATATAATTTTAATGATTATTTAAATGGTGATAATCGTAAAAAAATAGTTAATAATTATTATTTATCAAAAATACAAAATAACAATCATGAAATATCCATTAATAAACCTTTTCCTTTAATTTTCTATCCTTCAATGGAGATTACTTATCAAAAATTTAGAAAAAATGAAAAATATTCATTTATGCATAATCAAGAAAGGAGTGTAAATAAAGAATCATTTTTAAATGCAATGAGAGAAAATATTACTATTTTTCAAACACTTTTAAATTATAAAGAAGAGAATATTAGTTTATTTGAACCTCTTCTTAAAAATATTCGTGAATCAATGATGATGTATTATTTTTCTCTCTTTTATAAAAAAAAATTCATATATATGAGATATTTACAAGTTTTTGATAGATATCTTCAAAAAATGGGATTACAACTCAACGAACTAGTTAAAAATAAAAAAGAAGATTCAAATATCAATGAAAATGGAAATAGTAATACAAATACAAATACAAATACAAATACAAATACAAATACAAATACAAATAATAACAATAGAAGAGTCTCCGAAAATAATAAGAATCGTGTAATAAATATATCACATTTAAGTCCATCGAATCAACAAAAATACAAAATACTTCTTCAAAAGATACAATTATTGAAAGAAAAAAGACAAGAACTAGAAGAGAATAAAAATCAAAATAATTCGAATGAAAAAATAGTGGTGATTGAAAAATATATTCGTGATCTACAACTTCAAAAATATCAACTCCTTCGTTGATTGACTTTATCAATCAAAACCTCATCCTATATAAAAATAAAAATAAAAATCTTTACTTATTTTTTTATATTAAATTCATTCTTTAAAATTTTAAACTTAAAGAAATATCATAAAAAATGGGGTTGTGTATATTAACCAAAAAATGGTTTTGAATTATTATAAACTTTCGAAATAGAACGTGATAGGTCTGAATAGACACAAGCGAAGAAACAAGGTTTTTTATAATTGAGTGATTCATATTTCCAACTAGCTGTTAATGGATTTTTAATGGTATTTCCATTAGCATCTTTATTGGTGACATTTGTTGAACCAGGTTTATGAGACCAATAAAGATTACTATCTTCTCTTGTCCAATGATAATCATTACCAACATCTAACATGAGAAAAATTTTATAAAATCCGGGATGGCAGGCGTTATCGAATTTTTCGAGATAAGAGCCGGGTACATCTTTTTTAAGACGTTGATAAAAAGATTCACAATCATAATTTTCATCTTCTACATGATTATAACCAGATGCATAACCAGGTTGAGCTTTTGAATCTAATCCTGAACGAATTTTACCAAGGGCATATGAATAACAGTTATGAGTTGTACGAATTCCCTCATTATCATTCCATTTTTTTTCATCATACTTCAATTCTGAACCAGATAAAGGTGAAAATTCTCTTTTATATTCTAATAAAGTGGGACTGTTTATTAAAGAATCTGATTCTTTCATTTTATGAATAGTAAAAATATAAGGTGACTTCTTTATTTTAGTCTCTTTCTTTTTTTTTAATTCTCCCATTTTTTTAAGTTCTTTCTTTTCTCTTACTTTTTTCATTTTTTTACCCGACATCTTTTATCTCTATTCATTCTTCTTATTTTTTTTTTCATTCTCATTATTTAAATAATCATAGAATAATGAAAAAAAAAATGAATTCAAAATTTTTCGAAAAAAAAAATATTTTAACCTAATATTAGAGATTTAAGATTTATAATATGACAAGTTTATCAAAAAATTCCATGAAAAATATAATTGAAAATGATTTTACAAAAAAATCAAATTCTTTAAAAGAAGATAATTCAGTAGTAAATTCAGACGAAGAGGAGGAAGAAGAGGAAGAGGAAGAGGAAGAGGAGGAAGAAGAGGAAGAAGATGACGAAGAAGAGAGTAAAAGAGTATACCATAATATAACTCGTTGGAAACAAAAATTAAATGAACAAAAGTTTTCTTTACATGAAGATGAAGAAAAAGAATATGAAAATGTTAAAGAAGATGAAGAGAATGAAGATGCAATTCAAGAAAAATTGGTTTATCAAGAAAAATTAAAAAAAGCTACTGAGTCTTTAAATTCAATTTATAATTTTCCGAAAAAAGAAAATATAATTATTCATTCAACAGAAGAAGAAAAAGAAGTTATAGAATCGAAAAAAGATGAAGAGGATGAAAATGAAGAAGAAGAAGAGGATGAAGAAGAAGAAGATGGAGAGAGTGAAGAATCTGAAGTAGACCAAGTAATTATACAAAGTAAACAGGATATTAATTTGAGAGAAGAATTTGATTCAATTCGTCGTTTTATGTTATGGAATCAAACAATGTTAGACCAACTATTTAAAAAAGTTGACCATGTATCTAAAAGAATTGAAGTTATTGAAGATAAGATGAGTCGATTTGAATCAAATTCTCGTATTTGTGTCACTGAGTTTGAAGGAGATATTTTAAGAATTCGTGAAATTAAAAATGAAAGAATTTATGTGGATGATGAAGAAGTTATGAAGGCATTAACTTATCAAGATTATCGTTCTTTTATATATATTTTTAAGTTATATTATCAAGTATATTGTGCTGGTAAAGTATTTTATCCGATACGAATTGTTAGTAAAAGAACATATGAATATTATTATAATAGTTCATGGATTAGTGATCCATTTGGACATTATATAACGAAGACATTATGTAATAATATTCAAAATCTCTTTCTTCGATTTAATGATATTAGTAATAAAAAACTGGTCGGAGATACATGGTATCAAAATCAACAGTTTATATTAAAACTTTCAGATGAAAAGTATAAGAAAGATATGTTTCGACATGTGATTGAAGAGATTAATACCTCAAAATAATTATAAGAAAATAAAATTATTAAATCATAAAATAATAATCTTAAATTATAAATAAAAACATAGGTTAAAAAGAAGTCATCATATTAAACTTCTTTTGAGTAAAATCACTAAGATCAGTATATCGTACTTGTTGAATACGATGAATGATATAACTACACCGAATGCGGATAAAATAGTGATCAATATAATTCATTTTCTTCTTCTCAATAATATGATTCATCATCGTTTCAATATTTTGAATGATACGATGATCAATAAAAACAGTATTATTTGATTGTGAGATAATTCTTGCATTCTTAATTGACTCATACATCTTTAGATAAAGTTCATGAGTCATACCTTCATGATAAATTTGATGAATATTTCTTTCAATAAACTTCATATAATTAAAAATTCCCCTATAATAAGGTTCCTTTTGAATATAATCAGTCATCTTATGCTCACTCGTAAAAAATGTTGAAAGTACATCAAACGAGTGAATAATATAGTTATCAAGAAGAAGATTAAAATCTATCTCATCTTGATTTTTACGAAGATAATCAAACATTTCAAAACAGATATCAAGAGAAATATGTACATACTTACCTGTATTTACAAATACATCTCGACTAACCGAAGGTTGAGATTCGATGTTATTCTTAGATACCTTAAAAAGTTCAATCATATAATAAAGATGGTACATAAAATAAAACTTGTCTGAATAACTCTCTTCATTGGATACACCAGTGAAAGTCGTTATGTCAGTATATTTATTAAATACAATCACTAAACGACGATATAGTTCATATGCAAACTTATTCAATTTCAAAAAGATAGAACCTATCTTATTCATCCATTTATTCATTTCAAAAAATGTATATCTGTCTTCATTTGTCATCATTGACCATGTGTCAACGTTTTGAATACAATAATCTATTATATTATACAACATTGTCATATCTTCAATACATTGAAGAATCTCTTCATTGGTCAATTGATTACAAATATAAACTTTATTGTTAAATGTCTTCTGGAGACATTCAATATTTAGGTCAACTATTTTAGTAAACTCATCTGATTGAATATCTTTCGTCTGCTTGTTTCGAAAAAATACTTTCGAAACTATATCAAAAGATAAATCACATTCTGTCTTGGAAATCGTGTTATCACACGCTCTCTTAAAAAATGTATCAAACTCATCCTTCGACATCATCATACGATAGTCGTCAACGTTCTCAATGTATGCAAAGGGCATCTTCTTGGTTAAAAGTTTTCTTCTCTTGTTTTATTTTTATATGAATTTATCATTTTTATACATATTTTTCTTCATTTTTTTTTATAAATTCTATACGTAAAACTCGTTATTTAATTAAATACTATATAACGGTCATGATTCGTCATAACTATTTGTTCAGTGATAGAATTATTACTGTCTTTCAAAAATTCAGAGAATAATTTATACTTTTCACGTGAATCAATTGATTTAGATACCATCTTATGTATATCATTCATCTTACCTTGTGTATCTTTCATGATTTTCATATCTGAACGTAAAATACTAAATTGGTCTTGATAATACTCCGTCATACGAATCAATTTTTGATTCATCTCCATTAATAAATCAATCTTTTTTGAATCTTCTTTTTGTCTCTCTTCTTGTTTTTTGACAATCTCCAATAATTCATTAATAGCCGGGTTACCTCGAAAAGGTGTAGAATTAATTCTACGTGAATTAAATGATAAAATAGAACTGGTTTCCATACTATCAACCTGCTGTTTTTTAATTGGATGAGGTGAAGTTGTATCTATTTTTAATCCAGTTTTACCCTTGTTGGATAAATCATCATCTTCTTCTTCCGTTTTTGTACCGACTAACTTAGCCCATGTTGTTAATGTCTTCTTAACAACACTCTCTTCTTCTTTTATCGGTATCGGTAAAGGTTCTTCCTTAATTGCTTCTTCATTATGAAGTGGCATCCATAAAATATCAGGTTGTTTACCATTCGTCTCAATATATTTCACATCTATATGCAATCCAAGTACTATCTTCTTACGATGAAGAAGATGTAAATCTGGATAACAAAAATGTATTTTTCCTTCATCTCCATTATCATCTTTAAATAATATGAAACTATGATTTAATTTACATCTTTTTGTACAATGATTTCTCATACATATCGAATATTGAATAGCATAACCTTTAAATTTTTCATCCATAATTGGATTTTTTTTAATAATATCATGAAGATCTTGAATCAATAAAGGGTTTTTAATATATGAAGTATATCCATCTGGATAATAAACATTTGAATGGTTTTTTGAGCCCTCTCGACACTTTCCTTGCATACAATGTATACAAACATAGTCTTCAATTAACTTTGATAGTAAAAAAGTCCCTTCTCTCTTCTTTTCAACATCCATATTCATAGTTGTCGATTCATTTTGAAGAGAATTCTTCTCTTTTTTTATACCTTTCGTATTAACCAATTCCCATCCATTTACATCATCTAAAATAACTTCTTTCTTTTTATCATGTTCTTGATGCTCTTCTAATACTTTTTTATTTACTTCCTGTAAATCATTATCTGATTCAGGTTCTGTTAATTTTTCAAATAGATTTCGCACGTTTGATAACATAATAATAGTGCAAGTTGATAAAACGAACGACTATAATAAAAAGGGGATTTACGTTGTATTCTTTTATATAATACCTTTTATCTTACTTCGAATTTAAAATATTATTCATTTTTTTTATTTTTACGTTTTAATCATAAGATTCAATCAATCTTATCATTATACTTTATTTACGTTATAACCACCTAAATTCAGATAAAAGAGATGAAAGTTAAAAGATTGTATCCTTTTACTCTCTTCATAAATTCATTCTTCTTTATCTGTTTTTCTTTATATTCATTTTTAATCATAAAATCTTTTTGATTTTATGATTTTTCGTTTTATTATATTTTTACCACATAATAAAAGATTGGAATAGAGAAGATTAATAAATAGATCTCATTATTTATATAAAATAATTATCCTTTTATTATCTCTAATATTTCATATTTTTATATTCTTTTTTCTTTATATTCAATTCTTTTACAATTTTTCATCGAATCTCTGTATACCCCCCTATGTTTTTATTTCATTTTTGATATCATTATTTTTAATTAAAATATACAAGAAATGATTGATATTTTAATTTTTAAAGAAAAAAAAATATACCAATCATTTTTTTTTTATTGGTTAAAAATATATTTTTTTGTAAATTTATATATTTTTATATATTTTTTCAAAATGAATTATTTTGAAAAAAATAAGAGTCTTTACAACTTTTTAGTAAATATTTGATATTGAGGATTATATATATTTTTATTAGGAATGATTTTAAAACTTTATAAAAATATATGTTATCTTATATTCCTTTATTTATAATTATAAAAATGATATTATTTTTATTCTTATAAAAACATCAACCACCTAAAATAAAAGGAATATCAAAACATCAAATAAACGGTATTTTTAAAAAATAAACGATAATTTTATAATTCAATTCATTGATAATTAAATCAAAGTATTGATAATATCTATCTTTTTGTATAAAAAGAAGACGAGTGTTTAAAAAAAATAAAAATGGTTTTTATTTTTTTTATGGATAATATTTTTTTTTTTATTTTTTGGGTAATAAAATATTTTTTGTTATTGATAAAAAAAACACACATAGATAATTTTATAATTTGGGAAGAAGAATCAAAACTATATTTTCTTAGTTGATAAATTCTTCAATCCATAATAATGATATATATTTTATTTTATAGAATGAACGAAAAAATTTCTTTAACAAATAATAGAGAGGATAAAAATATGAATTCAAATATATATCAACAGATGATTTATTTAGTTGTTCAAGGAACAAACTGTAATGATATTATTCGAGTTATTCATGAAGAGAATGGGTCAGATGATATTAAAATAGATTCAAATCCTAAATTAGATGAATTAGGAGTAAAAGAGATGTTTTTAGTTCGAGAAGGAGATAATAATAAAAAATATTTAGGAGATATTCAAAAGAGAGTATTAACATCACTTGATGTACCTGGTATTGAATCAGCAATGATTTTATATTTTGATAAGAGCGATGAAATAGAGATAACTCCTGTTCCTTTTATTAGTAAAAATTCAACTGTTCGTGACCAACGTTCTCTTGATAAGATGAAAGAATTATTTGGTGATGAAAACTCAAAAAGATATTGGGGAAAAAGAGAATTTTCAGGAAATGTTGGTAAAAATGTTGAAGTATTGAAAACAAAAGTGCCATCGATTCTTTGGAAATATGTGAATGAAAAGATAAAATTTAAACAATCAAATATTTTAGGAGGTAAAAATATTGAAAAAAAATTCTCTTTTTCAAATTTATCTTCATATAATTTTCAAAAATTTTTACATGATTTTTTATTTCCTTATCTGGGTGAATCATTATCATCATCTATTACAACAAAAACGGTTTCTTTACCTAATAATACAGAAGCAACAGTGTTAAAACCAATGATTTTAGTTTGTAATTATGAGACGGCAAGAGATATGATGAATATGACAAAAAAGAAGTATAGAAAGAGTGAGGATAAAATAGAGAGAGGTTCATTATGGGAATTTGAGATATTCATAAAACCAAATATGGGTAAAACAGCTGTGGAATTTGTAAATTATACTAAAAAATTCCCGACGGAATTGAATCAACGAGGGCTCTCATTTAATAAATCAACAGAAGTCTTCTCTTACAAATTGAAAGGTAAAACATATAAAATGAGAGATGCAGGAGATAAACATCCATTATCAGAATTAATCACTTTAGAATGTAAATTCTGTAAACAAGAGAAGATGATGAAAGAGGCTCTTAAAAAGATATATGAAAGACAAAATCCCAATAAAAAAGTGGAGAATATTCTAAAAAATGCAAATCTTCAATCACATAAAAATATGACAAATATGAACGTAAAGAGTATATCTGATGCTATACGTACCCTTACTTCTTAATTTTAAATTTTTTTTTATAAAAATGAATTATTTTATTATATACGTAAATAAAATAAAAAAAATGAATTGTTTTTTCAATTATAAATGAACTAAAGAATTATAATAAAAAAAATATTGTATTTTTATTTTTATGAGTTTGTTAAATGAGCTATCTTTCATAATCAAGAATAAAAGTTTAACAAAAAAAGAGAAGTTAAAAAAGATGTATATTATTGTAAGAAATGAAAGAGATGACTTAGATAAAGAAGAAGCATATGATTTTTGTGTGTATTATTTTGATAAAGTACAAAAAAAATATAAAGAAAGATCTGATTCTTTATATTACAAATAAAAAGAAGTTAATGATAAATAAACCATCGTAAATATTATAAAACGTAAATAAAAAAAAAATGAATATAAAAATGAACTTCAATTTGAAAATAGATAAAAGAACAACAGATTATTATATTAAATATGGCTACTATTAAAGATAACGTGGATCCTAAAATATTAAAAACACTCGAAACGAGTGGAGAAGAGACTACAACAAAGATTATTCAGGAATCTGATTTGAAAAAGAATAAAAAGACGAAGAAGAAGGAAGAGAAGAATGTATGTTGTGCGGCAGTCCATAAAAAGGTACTAGCAGAGATATGGAATTCACTTCAAGAGAAGAAAGATGAGATTTTTTATATTATTACTGACTATGAAAATAGTCAGAAGAAAGAAAAAGCTTATATTCGTTGTACTAAAACTGTATCAGATGGAAAGGACTATTGTCATTTACATCAGAGAAAGTTTAATGATGATAAGAATAGTATTAAAAATTTTGAACGAGATATTCTTCCTCGAGGAGAAGATGATGAAGAGAGACGAATTGCTACACTCGAAGATGAAGAATTCTTTGAGAAGATGGGAACCCGTGGTTCACCTCCGAAGAAGAATACGGGTGATTTAGTTATTAAAAAGAAAGATTCATTTTATCCTATATTGAAGTATTTTTTGGAACATAAAAATGCGAGACTTCGAACTGAATTCTTTCATTCTGTAAGTACTTTATATCGTAAGTATGAGTCTGAAAGACTTAAAAAGAAATTAAAGAAAGTAGAAGAGGAAGAAGCTCAATCCGAAGATGAGTCAAATGATGAGTTCCGTGAAGCTCATTTTGATGAAGGAAGTGATGAAGAAGAAGTTGAAGATGAAGTAGATGAAGATGATGAAGATGATGAATTCATCAACATCAAAAAGAAGAAGATAACCAAGAGGTCTAAATCGAAACGAGAGACGAATACAGTTGATTCTTCTGATGAAGAAGATGAAGTTGATTTCGGTTCTGATGTTGAAGAGAAAGAACTCATTGAATATGGTGAAGATGCTGAAGATGATGGTGAGGAGACTGAAATTTTAACATCTATGAATGGTAAAAGACAGATATATTATTATCCTCTCACTCAAGCTGTATATGAACTTGTAGGTAAAGAAAATCTTGTCCATCGTGGTAAGCTTTTCCCTTCAAATAAAGAAAGAGCTACTATCTTATATAATGGTGAATATCATATTACACTTAGTAAATTCCCTCATGATGGTAAGATTTATTACCATTCTGAGTTAGACGATAAGGTATATACAGAGAATTATGAACTTCGTGGAAAAGTCATTTACAAGAATGGAAAGACTTTTATTGAACCTGTTCATTAAATATTACTGATTTTTTAATTTCAAATTATTATTTTTTAATAAATAATACTTATAATGATAACAAATGAATAAATAATATAAATATAATTATAAATATATGGTCGTTTCTCTAAAATCTTCTCTAAAACGGATGATTCTTCTCTAAAAACTTTTTGGAGAAGATTTTGGAGAAAGGTCGATTTTGTCATTTTTGGGGTCTCGAACGTAAATCGAAAGTGAAGAATCGAATGACACATCGGACAAAAAAATATTTTTCTCCTTTTAGAATCCGTATCGGACTCCGAAAAAACAGGTGTACACATCGGACTCTTTTTTTGCTCATTTTCGAGAGTTTCATTTTGCCACTTTACAAAAATGACACAAAAATGCGATAGGGTACGTAAATTTTTTGGGTGTTCGATGTCGACACGGAGCGGGCTCTAAAAACAATTTTTTTTTTTTCGATGTACACATCGATTACTTTTCGGACTAGGGGTCTGGTCGAGAATTGGTCATTTTTGACACACTTTTGCACATTTTTTAGATAGGGTACGTAAAGATTTTTTTTTTCGAGTCCGATACGGAACGGGGTCAAAAAGTGGATTTTTTTTTTTCGGTGTACACATCGATTACTTTTCGGACTAGGTTGTGAATCGAGAATATTTTTTTTTTTGAGGGTAAAAAAAAAATTTTAGAATCCGTATCGGACTTTTCATTTTCATCATTTATGATTTTCCCCATAAATTGTGTAAAAAAAATTTTCCCCTTCCGTGTCGATTACGTTTTGGACTAGGGTAAAAACACTAAATGCACAAAGTTTACATATCGATATGTACATCAAAAAAGGCCATTTTAGAATACACAACGGACAAAAAATGTCAGAAGCCGTGTCGCGAACTTTTTTTTTTGATGTACATATCGATTACTTTTCGGACTAGGCATTTTTTGAAAAAAAAACAAAAAAACACATATATTTTTGTCCGTTGTGTATTCTATTTTACCCTTTTTAGAATACATGTCGACAAAAAAAAAATAGTGTACACATCATCAACTTTTTTTTTTGATGTACACATCGGACAAAATTCTCAAATTTCATTTTTTTACTGAAAAAAAAAATTAGTGTACACATCGGACTTTTCATTTTAGAATCCGTATCGGACAAGTCTGAACGTAAACATGAAAATGAACATTTTTAGCCATTTTTTTATTTTAAATTTTAAAAATTATAAAAAAATATATATAAATTTAAATTCAAATTAGAGTATTTTAGCCAGTTTTAAGCCATTTGGCTTTTCATATCAATAAACTGATTTATATTTTTTATATATATTTAAATATTATATTGATATTTTATTGTACTCTTAGCTTGCGTATTTAAATTCATCATTTTATTTGTATATATAGAGTATTAGTGAGTAAATTTTAGAGAAAAATAAAAAATGAAAAAAACAGGTTTTAAGTGTTCAAAAAAAAAAAAAATTTTTTTTTTTTTT
>JACCDH011013552.1_pt1 | contig 11220 bp, 8 predicted proteins | sample 7442481 | NCBI WGS metagenome assembly JACCDH01 (sample SAMN15323433, study PRJNA562643) | freshwater metagenome | isolation source: river surface water | place: USA:Blue River Watershed | collected 2017-08-15 | reverse complement strand
ATAAGAAAGTGATAATAATGAGAAACTACTCCTACAGCAATTTCGCTGGATTAATTTTGGAGAAAAAGTATGAACACACAAGCTGAAGTTACTATTCAATCAAACCCCAATATGCCCGTTAGCTCCGCTGTAAAGATGATCACCAATCCGGTTGTAACAAGCATCATGCAGGATCCAATCTTTAAGCCTAGTTTACGAGAGCGTATTAATGCTGTGCGTGACTATAACGAGGATGCTAGAGAATTTTTAAACGATGTGGTGGGTGGTGCTCATCGTTCAGCCATCATTTATGGCCCTCCTGGAATGGGCAAAACCCATGCAGTTGTGGATGCATTGGTCTCTGCAGGTCTAAAAGAAAATACTGATTATGTGATTGCTCGCAGTCATACAACTCCTGGAATGTTATATGTTCTTTTATATCTAATGCGTAAAGCTGGCAAATACGTTATTTTGGATGATTGCGATGGGATCGTGACTGATGAGACAGGCTTAAATCTTCTAAAAGCAGCTACAGACCCAACTTTTCGACAAGTTGGCTGGTCTTCGACAAGAGATCTACGCAATCCAATAAACGGTAAATTATTACCTAATCAGTTTGACTTTAATGGCACGGTCATCATTTGCACCAATGTACGATTAACTACCGGACGTAGTCGCATTGCCAATCACATGGATGCATTAAGAAGCCGTTCAGTCCCCTTTTCCCTGGCATTAGAGAGTCGCGAGGATCAGTATGCGCAGATCTTTCATATGATTGTGGAGAGAGATTATTTAAAGGCAGATACAGCAACTACTTTAAACGACGTAGAAAAAGTTGATTTACTTAAATTTTTGCTCGAGAACTTGGATATTCCAAGACGTCTTGATCTGCGTTTACCACAGCATATTGCCAGAACGATGAAGGCTAAACCCGGAAATTGGCGACGTCAAGCACGTCGTTTTTTGGAGGCTGCGTAATGAATAAAATAGAGAGAAATATTGACTGGTTGATGTCTCTGTCACGCGCGCAGTTTAATTCGACTGTGTATGGACCTACAAATAAAAATTGGCGATCCTCCTTAACGGATGAGCAAAAAGCTGAATTTGCTCGTAAATTAAGCATCGCTAATAAAGGTAAGGTTCTTAGTCCGGAAACTCGACAAAAGATTAGCCTATCAAAGTTAGGCAAGTCTTTACCTAGAACTCCTGAATGGCAGGCCAAAATTACTGCAGCTTTGACAGGTAAAAAGGGCCATAAGCATAGTAATGAAGCAAAACGAAAGATTTCTATGGCAAATACCGGGCGCTTAAAGGGTATTAAGCGTGGTCCACAAAGTAGCGAACACAAGCAAAATCATAAAAATAGTCTGATTCGGGCTGGGCTAACAGTTCGCTGTGTGACTCTATTAGGAGTATTTAACTCTCGAGCTGACGCTGCAAGAGCTCACAACGTGGATCCTGTCTCAATTTCAAATTGGATTTTGAGTGGGCGCCCGGGATTTTCATATATTGATCAAGGGGACATAACTAAGTGCGAAGAGGAGAAGAAAAGGCGATTGGAGGCCAGAGCTCTAAAAGTAAATAGAAAAAAAGATAGGCCTGTAAGGACGCCGATTGGCGACTTTCCAAGCATCTTTTCTGCGGCCAAGAAAATAGGTATTGATAGAAGTACGCTATCTGATAGGATAAAGCGCAGATGGGAGGGTTATTACTTTTTAGACAAAAATTAATCCCAAAAGTAGACAAGCTCAATTGCATTTCAATATCTCTCAAGGCCAAGTAATTTTGGCCTTTTTTCCTTTTATTACGATGATACAAATCGAAGCTTTTCATCCATCTTTGTAGTTTCATTCCAAGGCATAGAGTGGTTCTCCTATGCCAAAATCTGTAAAGTATGTGTCCGGTATAAAGTGTTGACGATATGTCAGGATGGATATCAATGACTTAGAGTGAAAATGCTAGGTCATTTTCTTTAAATGTGTAGTTAGGTGTGTAGTAAAGATCACCGCTAAACCTCAATAGATATATAGGCCTTGCTTGGGTATCTAAACTATTTGTACGGCTAAGATGCTACGCAAGATTTCTTTAAGCCAAAGGAGGCGGGTTCGATTCTTAATTAGTGAGAATGTGATTACAAACTAAAAAAAACCACCCGTTAGGGTGGTGGAAGAGACATTGAAATGTCTAAGGTCGTTACATGAGACTAATCAAATTTTAATTGGTTTTATGAATTTTTGCTGAAGAATATTTCCATGTCTTATGACCAGTTGTATCGAGCCTTAACCCTTGGGTAATCTACTAGAAAATCAAACTGGCATTCCCCCGATTCGGTAGAAGGTTAATATTGTCAACTATGAATCGAATAGTCTGTACTGTAAACGCAATCAAAATTAGTTTTTGGCTATTCGCAACCCAGATCTAATGAGGGTTAAAATAGATAGCAACCATTAGCCTTTTAATCTTACCGTGAGTTTGTGATGCTCGAGTTTAATAATTTCAAGAAACTTTTGGTGTGGTCTGTTTCGTTCATTTTTTTGATCTTATTGCAAAGTTGTGTAATTGAAAAAAGTCATCGAGCAGAGTCTGCGAATAACGTTAGGCAATGCGTATTGATTGATACAGATTTAGATATCGATGACATGATGGCAATTCCATCTGTAATTGGCAATAAACACGTGGCTGCGCTAATTACCTCCGAGGGTTATACAAAACCTGATTCGGGGGCGGCAGCACTAAGTAGGCTTATTGCCGAGCCCAATCAGAGGCATATTCCTGTAATTATCGGCGCCAGTACGAATCTTGAAGATAAGATGATTGTGTCAGAGTGGGGGGAGTTTGTTCTGCAATATCGGGAATTGATGAATCGTCTCAATGGCTTTATCGCTTCAGCATTGCCTCCTGCTCAAGAAGATGCCGACTATACAGTTCAAGTTCTCAGGGCTGTCTCAAATTGTAAAAATATAGAGATATTGGTCATCGGCACCTTTTCATCCTTTGTCAACTATAGCCCTAAGATTGAATCAAAAATCACTAGAGTTGTGATCATGGGTAAGCCTCTTGAAGGTGATGAGACACAAGGCCAAGGAAAATTTTCATTTAATTGTAAATATGATTTGCCTGCTTGTAAAAAAGTTTTTTACGAGCAGTTACCCAAATATCAGCATGTCTATGTTGATGTTCCAAGATCAAAGTGTGACAACACGCCCAATCAAGAGGGCTGCAAGGGTACGGTATATGGCCCAACTCTCGATATGGTTAATAATTTAGAGTCACGGGGTCTGCCCAACACTCTTAAAAGAATATTGCTTCAAAATCCCTATAGCTGGAATCTCGATACATGGCCTAACAAGACCTATGGGGGCAGAACTCTAATGTGGGATCAGTCTGCTGCGCTATATATGATCTACCCGGAAATATTTAAAAAGGTTGGTGGCTCTGGTGGGCATTATGAGCCGGCTGTGAGTCCCGAGGAGTTAAGGGTTAAATGGACTCAGTCAACAAATCAGGCTAAAACATACAAGTAAATAAACACTGTTTTATTGCGCTTCATATGGATAGAAGACAATTCCTCAAAACCTCTGGACGCACAGCTATAGCTGCGATAGTCATTCGTTATATCAGCCCTGAACACAGTTTTGCAGCAAGTTCACCGGGTTATGCCTCTGTGGAGAGCTCTAGTCGCGTTGGTAAAGAACTTTACGAAGGGGTCACCAAGGCAACGGGTGGGAAGATCTATGCCATTGATTTTCGTGCTAGAGATATGATTGGCTGGCCAGCGATCGAGAGGAGAAACGTCATATTACGAGCGCCTCGGGTTGATCTAATTTATGAGGGTCTTGACCTAAAGCAGTTGCAACAGCAATACTTAAATTTCAAGATATTGACAGGCAATGATTTAAACATGTGGGGCTGCCGAGGCGCTGCTCCATTTCTAAGTCCTGAGTTCTATGTGAGTCCTGGTCAAGCGCCTTCATATTTTGGTCAGCCACTTGCAATGCTGTCCTTTAAATCAGTGGACGATTACTTAGCTATCAAAACTAAAATACCGAGTTTAAAGAACTATATTCGATATGGTGGGCAGGCGGGTAAAGTGCGATTGCCAGATTATGGAACAAGTGAATTCGCCTTTTATCAAGGTCCAAATCGGGATCCAGAGTTTTCATACATGAAGGATATTCCTGAACAAGGAGCCGCTATTCACTCAATTAGCACGCGAAGATACAACACACTTCTAGACATATATAAAAATAAAATTCGACAAGAGTTAAGGCATTCTGATTGGCAAACATTTCAATCAAGTTATATGACACAGTCAGTTGATCCAATGTTTATGGAGCCTGAAAACGGACTATCTTGGTATGACAGTAAGAGCCAGACACTATCACTTTTATTAGGCACTCAATCACCTCATGAGGATGCTGTAGCGATCGAAGAATTTTTTTCACGTGCAAAGACTCCACCGATCAAGAAAATCATCGTTAACTGTTGCTTTCTTGGCGGTGGTTTTGGGGGAAGGGATAGCTCAGATTTTCCTTTACATCTTGCGATTGCTGCCATGGGTGAGCCTGATGTCGCTCACCGTATTGTTCATACCCGTCCCGAGCAGTTTCAGGGCGGATTAAAAAGGCATGCATCTAAAACTGAGATTGCTATCGCTGTGGATAAAAATGGAAAATTTCAATACTTGCATTCAAATATCTACTTGGATGGAGGTGGACAAAATAACTACAGCTTTGCTGTACAGAGTGTTAGCGCGAGAAATGCGGCTGGCAGTTATCACTTCCCGCGTTCGTTGATTGATTCGGTAGCATATGCTTCAAGCTCGATTCCGGCTGGTTCAATGAGAGGTTTTGGTTCATTTCAGTCCTCTTTCGCGTTAGAGTGCCTGATTGATCAAGCTGCTCATGCTCTTCAACTTGATCCTATTGAGCTTAGATTAAAAAATTGCATACCAGATTATGGTGTAACGCAAACCGGTGTACAGTTGGCAATTCCAACGCATGCTCACAAGGTATTGACAGCAGCAAAGCAATCGAAAATTTGGAAAGATAGATTTACTAACAAGAAAAATAACTCAAGCGGCGATTTTTTTTATGGAACAGGATTTGCAGCAGCATTCAAAACATTTGGAAAAAATGAAAATGGCTGTTTGGCTGGAATAGAAATCACGCAGCATGGTGTGATTAAGCTTTATATATCTGGCGTAGATATGGGAAATGGGTCCGCGACAACACTTTCTATCTCTTTATCAGATGTATTTGGGCGACCAGCAGATGAAGTACAAATCGGTGTAACCACTTATTTTGATTCGCTAAAACTAGTCACCTCAGCAGCCTTAAGTGAAAAAAGTCAGGCTGAATTGTCTTCCAATCCATTTTGGACGCCATCAATTGTTATTTCTACGGCTGCAAGTACATCAGCTTATCATTTAAGACATGCGGTGCTTGAAGCTGCAAGAGTGATTCTCGAGTTTGGACTAATACAGGCTGCTATCGTACTTCTTGAGATTTATCCAGAGGGTGGTCAACTCGCCCGTCAGGATTATTCGTTTGATGAAAAGGGTTTTTACTATAAGGATGGTCGCCACATCTCCTTTTCATCACTTTGTGCCGCTGTCTATAAAAATGGTTTTGTATCTGGTGCGCTTGTTCATGCCTATTACAGAGAGTACTGGGCTCAGGCAGACTTTACTATTGCCAAACGGACTTATCGCGCAAAGATTGATGCATTATCCGTTCGAACTGGTTCGGATGGATATCTGGCAATCCCACGTACACGAGTTAGTTATTCGCCACTTCGCTCATTAATGGGTGACGCTAATCAAATGTCTGCGTACGCCTCCATCATTTCAGTTGCCGTAAACCGATCTTCAGGCGAGGTGAAAATTGTTGATGCGGAGAATTTCCTTAATTGTGGTCGCGTAATCAAGAAAGAAATCGTTGAGGGCCAGATGCAAGGTGCATTTGCGATGGGTATCGGACAAACATTTATGGAAGAGTTACATCTTGATCGATTATCAGCAGGTCAGGGCGATTGGAATCTGCATCTTTATAGTTTGCCTAAGGCTCGCGACTGTGCAGTTGGCAAAGCCAAGTTTCATATTCTTGAGCCTACCGTAAACGAAGAGCCAAGAGGAATGTCTGAGGTTGTTTTTAATTCTATTCCTGCAGCAATTGTGAATGCCATAGCGGATGCCATTCAGTATCGTTTCACCAGTCTGCCAATTAGCTCCTCAGATGTTAAGAAGGTGTTATCAAGATGAATATGTCCAAGATTAATTTCTATGTGAATGGTAAATCGATTGAGGCTAACGTTCTGCCTGAAATAAGCTTAGCCGACTTTTTGCATGAAAAGTTAGGTTTAACTGGAACTAAAGTCTCTTGTGGAATTGGAGTGTGCAAAGCTTGCACTGTTGCAGTGACTGCTCCAGGCGAAAAAGAACTTGAAAGAGTTCAGGCATGTATGATGCCCATCGCAGCATTTCAAGAATACAGAATTGTTACCATTGACGGAGTAGCTACTGAGAATACACTCACACCCCAACAACTGATAGTATTAAAAAAGTTTTCTTTTCAGTGTGGATATTGTGCACCCGGATTTTTAATGGGGATCACTCATATGATTGATCGGCTAAAGCGAAATCCCATAAATAAATCTGACTTATATTCCTTTGTAGAAGAAAACATGGGGGATCACATCTGCAGGTGCTCTGGTTACAATAAATATTATGAGGCAATCTACGAAATATTACTCAAATCTGATTTTGTTTCTACAAATTAGCAATAAAAAATTAGAGTCTCGTACCATATTTGCAATATATCTATGTGCCAGCAAAACCTGAAATTGGAATCTCAGCCTAAGCAAAAAAGTGGTACAGCATTATTGGTGAACTATAAATTTATTACAAACCTTGATTGCGAAGGTAAAGCGTATTAAAAAATTAGTTTGCCCTTACGCATTCAGTACATAGAAGCAACCGGTATACAAGGCAGCAATACACCAAATCTTCTCTATGGTCCAGGAAGCTCAGCGTTTACTTTTACTATCACGCCGACTCTTCAATATCAAAAATATTTTGCTAGAGTAGAGTTATCCATGATTAACTTATATGATTTTGCGGCTCAACAGGGATTTGGAGTTGATCAGCAAAAACAATCGCAATTGCGAGGGCTTTTTGAGCTCGGAATACTATTTTGAGGCTTATTTATGAAATTAATACAAACCCTCTTTCGAAATATTGCAAAAAATACAACCTTAAGTAATAAAAAAATTTATTTCATAACCCATGAAATAAGAGTTCGACCTGGTGTTACTCTAAATATTCAGGATGGAACTGAAATTTATTTGATGAATGGTCTAATTCGTAACTCGAAAATCAAACGTGCTGCTTTGATTTTTGATCAGGGGTCTAAGTTGAACTCCAAGAAATTTACTGTAAGAGCTGCAAATTCTGAGGCTAAGCCTGAGAAATTCTCAGATAACGGAGGTATTTGGTTTTGTGGTAACTATCAGTCTGCCAGTAAGGATGGTATTTCAATTAAATGCAATCCTAAAAAAAGGCTTTCAGACTTTAAAGCGAACGAAATTAAGACTTTTTATCTAGGCCGCCTTGAATCAAATAAAAAAGTCTTCAAAATGAAAATTAAACGGCCCCAAAAACAGGGCGATGATATTGATGGAATATCAATATTAGGAGTTGGTAGATCAGAATGGAACATCTTAAGTCTAAGAAGTTACTACTCGGGTGACGGGGGAGTTGATCTAACAAATTCAGATATTTGTCTAGATTCTTTATACATTAAAAATCCGATTGAAGATGGTTTAGATGTACGTAGTAGTCGTATTCAAATTCAAAAAAGCTTAACCATTCATTTAGGTAGCGAAAGATCGGATCGTGATTTATTTGATCTTGAAACCGACGACGGAGCCTCATATGTCGAAATTAATAAGGGATGTCGCTTAAATCTGTATGGAGTTTTTGGCGATGAGCTTAACTTAAGCTCGAAAGATATGCCTCAAATATCGCGTATACAAAAAAAAATCTATAAATATTTTGGCAAATCTAAAAAGGCAGACTCATTGATTTATTCGATCACTGAAGATTAGGTTGTATTTTTCTTGATGAATTCTATCTTTTTAATATTTTCATTTTTAATACGCGCAAGAGAATTGCGTAATGTATAGCTATTTCCGAGTTTGCTACTCTCTATCCACGTTGCAGCTATTTCAGCTTCTAAGGCATTTAGATTTTCAAGATTTTTTTCTAACTCTTGAGGATTGTTAGTATTCCGATATATGTATTCGAGAACATGGAGGTCTTGATAACAATTTTCTACATAACCTGAACTAGGAATTTCTCTAAAGTTAAATAGTAATTTTCTTACAGGGTAAATAATTGCGAATAGTGAGAGGACGTAAAACCATATTTCATCGACTAAACTTGCAATCCAAAGCGGAAAGTATTTGAATAATATTGGAATTCCGGTATCGTAGTAGCGCTTGGCTATTGGGCTAAGCTCAAATGATTCATCGGTGTATCTTGGAAAGTAGCCGGGTTTGGAAAAGAAATTATTTCGAGATTGCCCCAATTCTTTTGCAGCCAGCATAAATGACCATTGCATCACCGGGTGCATATCTTTTTCAACAAGCAGCATAACTGTAGGGGCTACTAGTTGAATATCCCGATTGGGAACCACATTTTCAATATTTAAAGACCCTTTTGGAATCACCAATTTGTTTAGGAATGGAAACTTTTTTTCATACGCTTCAGCAATTAAAAAGTTATAGATTTGAATATTTTCAGCATTGATAAGCTTTTGAACACTTGGTGAATTAATTCCATCAACAATGAATACTGCATCTAAATCACCAGAAAGTAATTTTTCAGCCGCATCTGAATTAGAATACTCATAAAAATTTTTAGGCTTTACATTGCTATATTTACTATCTTGAGCAAGTTTTAGAAAAATGTTTTGAGTAGTAGTATTGGGTAATCCAATGCTGATTCGTTGTTTTCCGAAATAATCAATTGGGTTATTTTCGTTAACTTCTTTTCCTCTATAAAATATCCATATTGGAGAGTATTGAATGCTTCCCAGCGATACAAGGTCTGGAAAATTTTTTTGATTAGCGCTTCCAGATGTTATAAAACCAGCATTGACTGGTGAATTCTGATCTTGAAGTTTTTCTAGACCATCATTAAGTCCTACAGTATCAACTAATACAAGATCAATCCCTTTGCCTGAAAAAAATTGGTCTATCTGTTCACTAATTAATTTATAGGAGGAACCCATCTGACCCGTAGCTAAAAATGCCTGCTTAGGTGGAAAGGGGTTAATATAGATAGTAATTCCGATAATGCAAATAAAAATAATAAAAATAAGAACAAGGTTATATCGAATGAATTGAATCCATACAGTTAGCTCTTTCAATAAATCTTTTTGAAAGTATTCGATACTGTCTCTTATAAATCCTTCTTTTTTTCTATTCATAGAAACGTGCTATTAATAGTTAATAGTTTAAATTTTTCATGCTTTTTTAGTGCCAGGCTTAATTAATAAGTCATATTAACATTGAGAAAATTACAAATTGAAACTTAAAAGTTGTGAGTTAGTAAAAAAACAGCTTTGATCAATTTAATTCATTCGGGTATTGGGTTCCCCAAAAAGCAGAGCAGCTATGTTCAGTATCTGAACTATAAGCTTTAATATTATTTGGTTCTAACAGCATTACACTCGCCCCCCCATAACGCTGTTTTTTTCCTGCATATTCAGGCCATTGTGGAAGCCCAGTTTTATTGGGCGTTCCAGTATGTGCAAAATTTGACCAGTAGCCAAGCATTTTATTTGCTAAGGCTTGAGAAGTAGGAGATAAATTAGGAGCATTGATTTTTGAGGTGAAGGATAAATTGGGAAAAAAGTAATTTAATTCTGATGAATGGACTGGACCCATACTAAATGGCGGACATGGTTCACTGATGCCAACCCCGCAAACTAGGGCATTTTGATCAGCAAACTCGAACTGATAAATTGGATAGGTTCTGGACGAGGTTCGCATAATGGTATCTGCCGAATGCAAGTAAATGCAGTTATTAATACCGAGTCTCGGATTGTAGTCAGACAGTACCTGTCCAAATGCCTCTGCTACTTTATTGCTATCTGAGCTAGTTAAATTTGGATAGCGAGCTTTAACTGATGAAATCCCACCTACAGGTAATGGGTTATAAAAAGTTTCTAGCCAACTATCAATTGTTGACAAATTAATAGCGGGTCCCGGATTTTGAGATCTTTGACTATCTTGCCAAAAGTAGCCTGCATATAAGACTAGCTCACTTTTTGTACCGCCCATGATTATTGGTACATTTACAAGTCGATTTTGCGCTGATGCATCCTTAAAAGAGAGTGGTATGGTATTTCCGCCAATAACAGGAGAAATAGATGTAACATCCGTTGAGTTTGCGGCCGTGTAGATGTGTTGCTGATTCAAAATATCTTCAACGGATTGTCGACGCATGCATGCTAAAACTTCTGATTTTGTTCTGTGGATGGCACTTGGGCATAAATTCGCCTGAATACTTGCGCTTACCTTTGTTTCTCCTTCGGCTACTGTAGGCGCTTTTTGCATACAACCTGCACTTTGAACGATTGCCTTATGAAAGAGATCTTTAACCTTTATTTGACTTTGAGGTGCCACCTGTTCGGGAGATGCAAGATGCATACATACCGAACCTGCTCCTGCAGATTCACCAGCAATCGTGACATTTGTTTTATCTCCACCAAAACTTGCAATGTTATCTTGTACCCATTTCATCGCAAGGCGTTGATCCTCTAAGCCATAGTTGCCGTTATAGCCATTTGAAGCAAAAGCAGGATGTGGCATAAAACCAAATGCCCCGAGACGATAATTGATTGATACAACGACTAAACGACCTTCATATGCTAATTTGTCAAGGCGGTATAAATTTGAGGATCCACCCACAAATGCACCGCCATGAATCCAGAAAAAAACAGGCAATTTTTCCCCTGGTCTCATATCAGAGGGCGTAGTTACATTCAAACTAAGACAATCTTCATCTACATATTTTTCAGGCGAGCCCGAGCGGGGATTTTGTGGGCATGCCGACCCAAAGTCATAAGCTTTAAATACGCCCGAACCAAGACTGGTAACAGGCTCTGGTAATGACCATCGGCGATTACCTGTTGGTGGCAGGGCATAAGGAATGCCACGATACTCATAAACTCT
>JACCDH010930325.1_pt1 | contig 11220 bp, 4 predicted proteins | sample 7442481 | NCBI WGS metagenome assembly JACCDH01 (sample SAMN15323433, study PRJNA562643) | freshwater metagenome | isolation source: river surface water | place: USA:Blue River Watershed | collected 2017-08-15 | reverse complement strand
CGCTCTCCAAAACGGCGGAGGCGCTGCCAAGCCCGCCCTTCCACCGCCCCGTCAGCGCGCCATAACCGGCCCCGGCGCTGCCAAGCGCAAACTCAGGCCCCGCCGCCTGCAAGGCCGCCAAACCCAGATCGGCATAGGGATTGCGCTGCCAGCCCTTGTCGCCGCCGTTCAAGAGATCAAACAGAATGGCCCCCGGCACGATCGGCACCCGCTGATCGCCCACCGCAAAGCCGCGCCCCATGGCGCGCAACCCGTCTGCCACCCCCGAACAGGCATCCAGCCCAAAGGCCGACCCACCCGACAGCACCAAAGCATCCACCTCTTGCACCAGCCGGTCCGGCGCCAAAAGATCCGTCTCCCGCGTGCCGGGCGCCCCGCCCATCACATGCACCGCCGCGGTGAACGGCCGATCCCCGACCAGAACCGTGCAGCCCGACCGCAGGGCCGCATCCACCGCATGGCCCACCCGCAGCCCCGCGACATCGGTGATCAGGTTGCGCGGGCCGGGTTTCATGGCGGTCTCCTCCTTGCGGGGCCCGCGCCTGCGTGCCACCTTTCGGCCAGCAAAACACCAAGGGGGCAGAAATGCAAAAGGTTGCGGTCATCACGGCGGGCGGCTCGGGCATGGGGGCGGCAGCGGCGCGGCGGCTGGCGGCCGATGGCTTTGCCGTGGCGATCCTGTCCTCCTCGGGCAAGGGCGAGGCGCTGGCGGCCGAACTTGGCGGCGTCGGCGTGACCGGATCGAACCAGTCGAACGACGATGTGCAGCGGCTGGTCGATGCCACCATGGCCCGCTTTGGCCGGATCGATGTGCTGGTCAATTCCGCCGGCCACGGGCCAAGGGCGGCGCTTTTGGACATCACCGATGAAGGCTGGCATCAAGGCATCGACATCTATTTCCTGTCCGCCGTCCGCCCGATCCGCGCCGTGACACCCATCATGGAAGCCCAAGGCACCGGCGGGTCGATCATCAACATCACGACCTTCGCCACCTTTGAACCTGACCCGGCCTTCCCCACCTCGGGCGTCGCCCGCGCGGGGCTGGCCGCCTTCACAAAGCTTTACGCCGACAAATACGCCCCCCAAGGCATCCGCATCAACAACCTCCTGCCGGGCTTCATCAACTCCTTGCCCGAAAAGGAAGAATTCCGCACCCGCATCCCCATGGGCCGCTATGGCCGGGTCGAGGAAATTGCCGGAACTGTCAGCTTTCTGGCTTCTGACGCCTCCGGCTATATCACCGGGCAGAACCTGCGGGTGGATGGCGGGATCACGCGCTCTGTGTGACGCGGCGATAGTCCACCGGATAGGTCCGCGCCAGCCACATATAGGCAAAGACGCCCGACAGCATGCCGGCACAGGCCAGAAGGGCGGCCAGCATCACCTGCCCGTCGCTGAAATCGCGCGCCGAAAGCGCCAGATAGCCAAAGGCCCAGAACCCGGCCCAGCTGATGACACAGATCAGCGCGATGAGTTTCTTCATGGTCCTGCCTCCCCGCAGCGCCGCGACAGAATGTCCCTCTGCGACAATAGGTAGCAAAGCCCGTCAGACTTGCACGAAAAATCTGCCGGGAAAGAAAGATTCTTTCCCATGCAGGATTTATCCCCAAAGCCCCGCCCCGAAGAGCGCGCTGCAAGGCGCGACGATGAGGGGCCTTAGGCCTCTTCGCGCCGCGCCCGCATCGCCATACGCCGTGCCATGGCATCGTTGCGCGCCTCGGCCCGGTCATTTGCTGGGGCTAGGGTCGCCGGACGGCCTGCTGGTGCCGCGGTTGCGGTTTTCGGCCTGTCATCCAGATGCCGGGCCAGTGCCGACAGCACCGGAAAGCGGAAGATGTCGGTGATCGACAGTTTCGGCGCGTTCAGCTGTTCGCGGATTTCGCGATGGGCCTGCACGGCCAACAGGGAATGCCCGCCCAACGCAAAGAAATTGTCCTTGGCCCCCACCTTCGGCACGCCCAGAATCCGGCCCCAGATGGCCGCCAGTTGCGCCTCGATATCGCTTTCGGGTGCCACAAAAGCCTCGGCCACCGGGGCCGCTGCCGACGGCGCGGGCAGCGCCTTGCGGTCCACCTTGCGGTTGGGGGTCAGGGGCATTTCGGCAAGCGTCACGAAATGCGCGGGCACCATATGCTCCGGCAGCACCGCCGCCAGTTCGGCCCGCAAGCCCGCCTCCTGCGCCGTGCCGACCAGATAGGCCACCAGCCGCAGATCGCCGGGGCTGTCCTCGCGCGCCAGAACCACCGCCTGTTTCACGCCGGGCTGCGCCTCAAGCACCGCCTCGATTTCCCCCAGTTCAATCCGGTAACCCCGCAGCTTCACCTGAAAATCGGCGCGGCCAAGGAAATCCAACCGCCCATCCTCGCGCCAGCGCACCAGATCGCCGGTGCGATAGATCCGCGCGCCCCATGGGCAGGCACGGTCTGGCGTGACAAAGGGATCAGGCTTGAACCGGTCCTCCGTCAGATCGGGCCGCTGGAAATAGCCCCGCGTCACGCCGTCGCCGCCGATCCAAAGCTCACCCGCTGTGCCGGGGGGAACCGGGTTCATCGCCTCATCCAGCACATACATCTGCTGGTTTGCCAGCGGCGTGCCGATATTGGCGGTGGGTTCCACCTCAGCCACCTCATTCACCGAAGACCAAATGGTGGTTTCCGTCGGGCCATACATGTTCAGGATGCGCGCGGGCGTGGCCTTGCGCAGATCACTCACCAAGGCACCCGGCAAAGCCTCACCCCCGACCATCAGGGTTTTCACCCCCGAAAGCGCCATCCGCGCCTCATCATTCATCGCAATCATCCGCGCCATCGACGGGGTGCATTGCAGATGGGTCACGCCATGTCGAATGATCTGCGCGGCAATCGAATAATCGCCCTCTTCAACCCCCCCGCCGGAATTGGCGCGTTTCACCACCTCGGCCAAGGGGTAAAGCCCCTCCAGCACACTCTCCGGCGCGATGCCGTAATCCACCAGACAGGCCACCTCGGTCACGCCGATGCGCTTCAGCTGCTCCACCCGCGCCAAAGCATCCTCAACCGTGCCGAAAAGCCCAGACTCCTCAAAATACCGCTGGAATGCGAAATCAAGGATCGCCTCGGTCTCCTCGCCCGACAATTGCCGCGTGTCGATCTCCATCGGGTTCGTCACCCCCGGCGGTCGCTTGAAGGCCGGGAAGGCCCAAGCGTATTGCTTCACAAGGTTCGCCGCCGCGCCCAGATAGGCTTTCATCGGCCCCTCGGCGGTGCGCCGCACCTGTTCGCGGTCACGCCCCACGAAGGTGTGCAGCATCAAGGTCACGGTGAACTTCGCCGGGTCATGGCCCGCCTTGCGCAAGGCGTCATGGTAGATGGCAATCTTGCCCGCTACCTCGTCGATGGTTTGGCCCAGAAGGTGGGTCAGCACATTCGCCCCAATCTCCCCCGCCTCGCGCCATGTCGCGGGGTTTCCGGCGGTCGTCACCCAGATCGGCAGATCGGTGGACACCGGGCGCGGCTGGCTGATGACGCCAAAGGTGCCGCCGTTTGCCGTGGGAAACTCCACCTTCTCGCCGCGCCACAGCCGCTTGATCTGCTCGGTCGCGGCAAACATCGCATCGCGGTTCGCCGGTGGGGTATTCTCGGGCCGCAGCACGAAATCATCCGGGTGCCAACCGCTCGCAACCGCAATGCCCGCCCGCCCATTCGTCAGGTTGTCGATCACCGCCCATTCCTCGGCAATCCGCACCGGATGGTGCAAGGGCACCACGCAAGACCCTGCCCGCACCGCCAAATTCTTCGTCACCGCCGCCACGGCGGCCCCGGTCACCGAAGGGTTCGGATAAGGCCCGCCAAAGGCATGAAAATGCCGTTCCGGCGTCCAGACAGCGCAGAAGCCATGCGTGTCGGCAAAGCGCGCACCTTCCAGAAGAAGCTCATACTTCTTCGGTCCCTGCCCGTCGTCATTGCCCCAGTAATACAGCGAGAAATCCATCTTCTGCGCCGAGGTCATTCGCCCCGACGACACCAGCGTGCGGTTTTCGTCCGAGGAGAGAACCACCTTGAACCCGCGCGCCAAGGTCCAGAACAATTCCAAGACCGAGATGTCGAAGGACAGCGACGTGACTGCCAGCCAAACCCCCGGATCCGTGCCGATCCGCTGATCCATCCCGGTAAAGAAATTCGCCACATTGCGATGTTCAACCATCACCCCCTTGGGCCGGCCCGTCGAGCCGGAGGTGTAGATCACATAGGCCAGATCGGCAGGGCTGACGCCCGTTTCCGGGTTCGTCACCGGGGCCATCGGAATCCGCCCGTCGGTGTCCAACTCCAAGACCTGCGCCGCATGAGGCGGCAGCGCGATCCCCGATTGCGTGACCACCACCGGGCAGGCCGAATCCTCGATGAAGAGCGCGATGCGCTCGGCGGGATAGGCCGGGTCCATCGGAACGTAAGCCCCGCCCGCCTTGTGGATGCCAAGTGCGCCCACCAGCAAATCCAGACTGCGCCGCGTGCAAAGCCCCACCAGCGTGCCGGGGGTCACGCCTATGCCGATCAGCACATGCGCCACCTTGTTGGCGCGGGCATTGAGGGCCGCATAGGTCAGGCTTTGGCCCTCGCAAACCAGCGCCACCGCATCGGGGGTGCGGGCCACCTGCGCCTCAAAGGCCTGATGGATCGTTGTCGGCGCGCGCGGGGCCAAAGTCGCGTTCCAGCCGTGCAGAACCTGCGCGCGCTCCGCCTCGGTCAGGGCCGAGACCGCTGCCACCGGGCTATCCCCCGGCAGGCGGGCAAGTTCGCCTGCCACATGGGCAATCCGCGCGGCCAGCGCGCGGGCCTGCGCCTCAGTCAGGCGGGCTGCGTCATAGTGGAAGGCATCCACGGCCAGCGTCACCACCGATCCCGGCACTGGCCCCGCGCCAAGTGCCACCTCTGGCAGGGCAAGACCCTGAAGCGCGCTGTCCCGCGTCATCAGGTCCAGCGCAAAGGCGGGGGTCTTGCGGGCCTTGTCCAAGGCCCCAGCAACCGCCGCGCGGGCATCGGAAATCGAACCCTCAAGCGTCACCGTCACCGGCACCCAATCGCTCAGATAGCCCGGCAACCCCTTGCCGCCCAAGGCCAGATCAACGCTCGGCTGGCCCAGCGCGCGGGCGGCGACCAAGGCCAGCGTGGCAAGATCACCGCCAAGCGGCAGGCTTTGCCAATCCGGCGTGGCGGATGCCCCCGCCCCCGGCACCTGTGCCGGGTTCATCCGTTGCAGCGCACGGCGCACCCCCGCCTCGCCCGCCACCACAGCGGCCAAAGCCGCCGTCAGCGCCGCGCCATCGGTCAGGGCGGGCAGGCTGGCATCGGTGATGGTCGACGGGCACACCGCCCCGCCCTTGATCTGACAGGTCAGCCGATTGAGCCGCACCGCCCCCGTGCCACAAGCCACCACCAGCCCCTCAGACGTGGCCGACAGAACCTGCCCCGGCACCCCGGCGCCTTCGGCCAGATCGGCAGAGCCGACATTCAGAACACGGGTTCCCGTAGCAATCTTGGCCGTCGAAACCGGGTTCCAATAGCGCCCATGATCCAAGGCGCGGACCAGCCGCACCACCGCCTCGGCGGTTTGGGCAAAATCAATCCGCCCCTGTGCGGCGGGCCGGTCATCGCGCCGATGCAAAGACCGCAGCGAAAGGTCTTGGCGAACCCGGCGAAGCCCGGTTTCCAACTGGGCCACGAGGGCAGGGAAAGACTCCATCCCCGCCTCGAAACAGCGGGTGTTCAGCGTCAGCGCGGTGTCATGGGGGGCAATGTCGAACAGGCGTTGTTCCAGAATATCGCCCTCATCCACACCGCCTTCGATCAGATGCCAGGTGACGCCATGACCCGCCTCGCCGCCCATGATCGCCCAGACAGGAGCGTTCAGGCCCGCATGGCGCGGCAAGGGCCCGTCGTGAAAGTTCACCGCGCCCTTGGCCGCCTGCGCCAGCACCGCCGCCGGAATCACCCGCAAATTGGCAATCGACAACAGCCAATCGACCGATATCCCGGCAATGCCCGCCCAATCCGCCTCAACCCGCAGACCCTTGGCCCGCGCCCATTTGCCAACCTCGGCGCTTGTTGTCACCACGGCGGCAATCCGATGCCCCCGATCCAAAAGCACCTGCCCACATTGCGCGGTCAGGCTTTCATTGCCGATCAGCAAGGCAGAAAACACGGTCATCTTGCACTCCTTCCCGCGCCAGATGCGCGGATGCCCTAAAGAATGGGGCGGGTCTTGGCATCCTTGGTCTTGCCCGGAAAAAGGGGCCGCATCATGGCGCGCAGCCCATGCGCGACCATATCCCCCAGATAGCCCGGCGGATCGCCCCTGTCCTTGCGCTGGATCATCAGCCGCGCCCGCCACAAGACCCCGCCCGCCACCGTGGCCAGCGTCGCGGCAAAGGCATAAGCCGCCCCGTGGTTCTTCACATAGTAATGCAACCGGCTGTCCAGCCAGAACTGCGGGATGCGGTCCCAGGTCTTCATGCCTGTGCTGACCGACCCGATATGCGCCACCCGGCTTTCCACCACATAATCGGTGGGCCATCCGGCGCGGGCGGCACGACGACACAGGTCGGTCTCTTCGAAATACAGGAAGAACCGCTCGTCAAAAAGGCCGATCCGGTCCAGCACCTCCATCCGCATCATCAGACTGGCCCCGGCCAGCCAATCCACCCGCGTTGTCATGCCGGGCAAGGGCTGCGCCACGATGTGGCGGGCCAACAGCCGCGACACCGGGCCAAAGCGGATGTTCTGTTCAAACTCACCCAGGATCGAGGGAAAGCGGAACGCCGTCCGATGCGGCACGCCATCGGTCCCGTGAATGAAACTCCCGGCAAATCCGGTCTGCGGATGGGCCTCCAGATGGTCCAGAAGCGCGCGGATCGCCCCCTTGGCGGGGAAGGCGTCGGAATTCAGGATATAGACGTAATCCGGCCGCGCCCCCCCCGGCAGCCCGGCCCGGATGCCGAAATTGTTGCCTGCGCCAAAGCCGCCATTGCGGCCCGATTGCAGGACGCGCACCCGGTGCGGGCCCCTGTCCCAGCCCCGCGCGGCCACCTCTGCCGTCAGCCGCTCATAGGACCCATCGCCCGAGGCATTGTCGACCACCACCACCGCGCCCTCGATCCCGGTCAGCGCGCCCAGCGCCGCCTCGACCGCCTGCAAGGTCATGTCCGGCGTGCGCCAGTTCAGGATGACAGTCAGCACCCGCGCCATCGCCTACTCCGCCGCCAGCTTGACGACATTCGTCGCCTGCCCCTCGGCCCGGGCAATCACCGATTTCAGCCGGGCCGCCAGCACGCGCACATTGGGCTCCAGCACCATGCTGTCATGGTCGCCCGGCACCTCGATCACCTCCAACTCGGGGGCAAAACGGGTCAGGTCATTGTCATCAAACACATATTCCTTGGCCCCTGACACCCATCTGCCCCCCGTCACCCGCCATTTGCGGTCCAGGGGCGGGCGGAACAGCACCGTCGCACCATGGCGCAACGGCAAGTCATAGGCCGCGATCGCCCGCCGGAAGGCGGCCTCGATCGCGGCATTGTGGAACTGCACGGGGCTTGCCGCATCGATCTTGGGCTGACGCTTCTGCATCTCCCAGGCCCAACGCGCCCGCGCCCATTTGACCAGATAGCCCGGCCCCTCGGCGCGCAACTCTGCCCATTTGATCGCCGCCCTGTCGGCGCGGCTCAAGGCCGGGCGCATCGGCAAGGGCGTGTCCAAAAGCGCCAGAACCGACACCTCTTCCCCCGCCGCGCGCAACTGCCGCGCCATTTCCCAGGCGGTCAGCCCGCCACCGGAAAAGCCGCCCAAGAGATAGGGACCATTGGGCTGCACCTGCCGCATCTCGGCGATGTAATCGGCCGCCGCCTCGGGCAAACTGTCATGCGGGGCCTGATCGCCCAGCAGCCCGCGCGCCTGAAGCCCATAGAAGGGCCGGTCCCCCCCCATCAGCTGCGCCAGATGGCGGAGGTTCAACACATTGCCGAACATGCCGGCCACCAGGAAGAAGGGCTGACGTGGCCCCCCCTCGCCCTGATGCATCGCCACCAGATGGGTAAAGCGGCGCGCAGGCGCGGCGGGTTTCGCGGCCCCGGCCCCGGCCCCATCCGCCGCATCGCCCGCCACATCACCCGTATGGCCCGCATCGCCCAGCTGCGCGGCAATCAGCGCGGCACAGGCCGCCACCGTCGGGGCCTCGAACAGGATCGAGATCGGGAAATCCACGCGCCAGGCCTTCTTGACCATGGCAAACAGCCGCACCGCAATCAGGCTGTGGCCACCAAGGTCAAAGAAGCTGTCCTCAACCCCCACCTGGCCCACGCCCAGAAGGTCCTGCCAAAAGCCGACCAGCGTTCGCTCGATATCCGTCCTTGGGGCGACATAGGCGGTGTCCAGATCGGGCCGCTCAAAGCGGGCAGTCTCTGATCTTGCCGCCTCTGCCTCGGCGGTCTGGCGGATCAGCGCGGGCAGATCCAGGGACGAGACGATGACCTGCGATTGCCCCAAAGCCACAGCCCGCGCAAAGGCCTCGGCCCCTTCCTCGGGACGGATGCCCTGGGCAAAGGCATGCAGCAGCCGCTCTTCAGCGGGCGACAAGGGTCTGGCCTGCGCCAGAGCCTCGTCAAACTCCAGCTCGCGCGCCTCGGGCGGCGGAAAGGCCAAAGCCCCCTCCAGCCGCCGGATCGAGAAGCCCTCGACTTCCACACAGACCTCGCCCTCGGGCGTGGCCAGCGTGACGTTGAAGGTCGCCGTCGCGCCCTCGGCGCGGTTGTCGGCGGCATTGACGACATGGCTCACGATCTCGCCCGGCAGCGGGCGCAACACCCGCACAAGGCCATAGGAAACCGGCACCCACAGATGATCGGGCCGATAGCCCCGGATCAGCCCCATCGCCCAGCCGGTCGCCAGATCCATCAGCGCCGGGTGCAAGAGCCAATCCCCCGCCTCGGCGCGGAAACTGGCCGGCAGGGCCAGCCGCGCCAACCCCTCGGCGGCCCCCATGCTGCGCGCCTGCAAGACCCGCCAGCGCGGGCCGAAGCTCAGATGCGCCTCTTGCGGGCTGGCCAGCCCCTCACCGGTCTCTGCCGCAGGCAGGCGGGCGGCAATCGCCGCCACATCCATCCGCCGCGCCGCTTGGGCAATCGGCACGATCCGGGCCTGCGCATGCAATTGCCAGCCCTTGCGCCCCCGCACCACAGCCTCGGACCGGATCTCGAACCCATAGCCCTCGTCGCTGCGCGCAAGCTTTGCCCGCACCGCGCGGGCCTCGCCCTCGGCCACGGCCAGCGGACGGAAGAAGTAAAGGTCCCGAAGCTCGAAGGCCCCCACCTCGCCCTGGGCGCGCATCGCCTCGGCGGCGATCTCAAGATATCCGGTGCCGGGGATCAGCGCCTGCCCCGCCTTGGTGCGGTGGCCATCCAGCACCCAGCGGTCCATGCCATAGGTCGCGGCAAAGATCCGGTGGCCCTGGGCGTCAAACCCCGCCTCATCCAGCATCGGCGCCTCAACCGGCACCATCGGTGCCGGCACCCGGCCCGTGCGGTCGGCCAAGGCCTCGGCCGCCATGCCGACCCCGGTCCAGATGCCCCAGTTCAGCGCCATCACCCGCGTCTTGCCGCCCTTGCGCGACTTGGCATAGGCGTTGAGGTATTCATTCGCCGCCACATAGTCGATCTGCCCCGCAGGCCCGGTCAGCGTCGAGGTCGAGGAAAACAGCACCAGCAGATCAATCGCCCCATCCGGGAACAGCCGGTGCAAGACCTGCGTGCCATGCAGCTTGGGCGCCAGAACCGCCTCTACCTCGGCGGGCGATTTCACCAGAAGCGGGCCATCATCCACCACCCCCGCCGCATGGATCACCGCCTGCACCCGACCAAAGCGCGCAACGCCCTGATCGACCGCCCGGCCCATGTCCTCAAGGTTGCAGACATCGGCCGGTGCCACCATCACCTGCCCACCCAAAGCCTCCAGCCGCTGCAAGGCGAGGATCCGGCGGCTGACAGGATCGGCCGGATCATGCCCGGCCAGATAGCGGCTCCATGTGGCGCGCTCCGGCAGCGCCCGGCGCGAAATCAGCGTGATGCGCGCACCAAAGCGGCGGATCAGATCCTCGGCCACGGTCAGGCCAATGCCGCCAAAGCCGCCCGTGATCAGCACATGCGCACCATCGGGCAGGGTAAAGCCGGCATCTGGCAGCGCCTGCGGCTTGATCGCCTGCACATGCCGCCGCGCACCCCGCAAGGCGGCAATCGCCGCCACCGGCTCTTGGCACAGCTCCTCCAGAACCTGCGCCACCAGCGGGCCAAGATCCGCCCGGCCCCGGCGCGGCGCCTCGGGCAGCACCAGATCGCACAGGCCCACCGTCAGCCCCGGCACCTCGCGCGCCATCACCCGCGCCGGCCCCAGAAGCGTCGCCTTCTCGGGATAGGGCAGCGCCTCGCCGCGCACCTGCGCCGCACCCGTGGTAAAGGCCGTCACATGGATCGGCCGCGGCAGGTTTTCCTCGGCAATCGCCTGGGCTAGGAACATCAGCGCATAGAAACCCTGCTCAAGATTGCGATGCAGGAAGGACGAGCCGGGCCGGAACCGCTCACCCTCGGTCACCCCCCAGAACAGTGCAATCCGGTTCGGCGTATGGCCCCGCGCCATCAGATCGCGGATCAGCTGGTCATAGCCCTCGCGGCCCCGCTCGGGGGCCAGAACATAGTCATCCCCCTCACGGCCAAAGGCATCGCCCGCCCGCACCAGCCGCACCTCATGGCCCAGATCGCGCAGCGCGGCAGCGGCCTTGGCCCCAAGACCGGCCTCATCCAGAAAGATCAGCCAGTTCTGCCGCGCCGCCTCGGCCAGATCGGCCGCGTCGATCCCGGCGGCGACCGGTGTCCAATGCGGCACCCATCCCCACCCCGCCATGTCCTCCACACGGGCGGGCAGGGCCTGCGCCTCGACCTCTGCCGCGCGGCCCGGCGCGATGAAATAGGGCTTTTTCTGAAAGGCATAGGTCGGCAAGACCACACGGTTGCGCCGGGCGCCTGCCCAGATCTGCTCCCAATCGACACTGACCCCACAGGCCCAAGCCCGGGCGATCGTGCCAATATGCCAGGCATCATCGGCCATGGCCTGTTCCGGATGTCGCAGCGCGGAGATGACCTGCCCCGCCGCCACCCCATTGGCCTGCGCCAGCGACGACAGCGCCCGCCCCGGCCCCATT
>JACCDH011126716.1_pt1 | contig 11224 bp, 10 predicted proteins | sample 7442481 | NCBI WGS metagenome assembly JACCDH01 (sample SAMN15323433, study PRJNA562643) | freshwater metagenome | isolation source: river surface water | place: USA:Blue River Watershed | collected 2017-08-15 | reverse complement strand
TCTTAAATGATAAAAGCCTGTCACATTCGTGACAGGCTTTGTGCGGAAGAGGAGATTCGAACTCCCACGCCCGGGTGTGGGCGCTACCACCTCAAGGTAGTGCGTCTACCAATTTCGCCACCTCCGCTGAGGGTAGCAAACCTACTAAAAAAAAGCGTCTCCCCAAAGTACTTGTACTTTTAAGGAGACGCTGCTAATTGAATTATTTTAAACAATCTATAAAGAAGCTAATAATTCTTTTCCGTTTCTAATATAGTCGTCATTTTTTTCATCTGTTGCTAATTTAATACAAGCTTCCGCACTTGCTTTAGCACCTGCTTTATCACCTAATTGCTTCTGTGCTTTACCTTTTAAAAGTAATAACCAATAAGCTTTTGGATTTGCAGCAATGGCTTTTTCTACAAAAAATAATGCGTTTTTATAATCCTTATCTACATCATAATAAAAATTGGCAGCAGTTGAATAAACATTCGGGTTTACATTTGCTGCAGATGTTGCTTCCTTCACTTGTGCACGAATAGTTGTTTTAATATCCGTACTCACAGGAATGTTCACTAAGGTATTTGCCCATTTCAAAGAAATGTTAGCTGTTTCAGGATTGATATCATCCACATTGATGGTGAAGTTTTCAGTGCTATTGCTGGTAGTAGTTGGTTTAACTTGAAAACGAACAACATCCTCTGCTTCCTTGTAGCTAAAACTTCCCCAACCAGTTGAGTTGGTATTAATAATGATTGTCCATTCAGTTTGGCCAGGGATGGTAAATAATGCATAAGTACCTGCCGCTAATAATTTACCACCAATCGTTACTGGCTGTGTAAAATTTAGTTTAGTGGCTCCATTAGCACCTGTTCTCCATAAAGCGCCTGTTGGGGCTAATACAGATCCATTTCCAAAAGCCGCGCGCCCTTTTAATGCCGGTCTTGAATAAGTTATTTCAATTTTACCCATTCCGAAATCCTGGGACAATGTTTGCGTTGGACTTGCAGCAGGCATTTTTATTTGTGCTTGAGCAGTTAATCCAATAAAGGTTAATACCGAAAAAAGTATTCTTTTCATAAATTTTGGTTATTTGTTTTGAATAACAAACCTAAATGATTTTGGTTTATAATACAGTTATTTTTTTTGAAAGGCAGGGTGGAAACGGTCTAAGGTATCCCTTAAAAATTCCCGGTTCATATGGGTATATATTTCGGTGGTGGTGATACTTTCATGACCTAGCATTTCTTGAACTGCTCTTAAATCAGCGCCGCCCTCTACTAAATGAGTGGCAAAAGAATGCCTGAAGCTATGTGGTGAAATTGATTTCTTGATACCAGTTTTAAGCATCAAGTCCTTAATTATATAAAAAATCATCACCCTGCTTAGTCCTTTACCTCGGTTGTTGAGAAACAAAATATCTTCACAATCTTTGGCGGGGGTTTGGTGAACCCGTATAGTATCCTTGTATAATTTAATGTATTTAATGGCATCGGATCCAATAGGAACAAGCCTTTCCTTGTCACCTTTACCAATGACTCTTATAAATCCAACATCTAAGTATAAACAGGAAATTTTTAAATGAATGGCTTCTGTTACACGCAGCCCGGAACTATACATGGTTTCTAAAATCGCTTTGTTTCGTCCACCTTCGGGTTTACTCAAATCAATATGGCCAATCAGTTGTTCAATTTCTTCAAAACTTAAAACATCCGGTAGCTTACGTCTCGTTTTTGGAGTAGGTAAGAGCGTGGTGGGGTTATTGGTACAAATTTGTTCAAGAATACAATATTTAAAAAAGGATTTAATTCCCGATATGATCCTAGCTTGTGATGTGGCAGCCATTTCCATGGCGCCAATACTTTGTATAAATGTTTGTAAATCTTTAAGGGTAACATCGGCTGGCCCTATCTCTTTTCCAATGCTTTCAAAATACTGGGTGAGTTTGTCAATATCCCTTAAGTAAGCTTCTACTGAATGAGCGCTTAATGATTTTTCTAATTGTAGAAAAGCCTTAAAACCTTTTTTGTAGATAGCCCAATTCATTACTTAGGATAAAAGATTTGATTGTTAATTAAGAATGAGTTTATTTCGCATCAGATTTAAACAAATATATGCAAGTAAATTTAAAGTCCTTTAAGCAGAAAGTAGGGCGTAATGCAAAACAATTCAGGTCTTTTTTATCAAAATTAGAACGAAGAGCTCCAAAAGGATTGGATAATTTGGCGGAAATTTTAAGCCCGCAGGTTTGGGCTGAAACCGACTGTTTAAGTTGTGCGAATTGTTGTAAATCAATGAGCCCCACATTTACCAAAACGGATATCAAACGAATTGCAGCGCATTTGAAAACTACCCCTGCTGCATTTACTGCAGAGTGGCTTGAATATGACAAGAAAGACAAGGATTGGTTAAACAAGTCAAGACCCTGTCAGTTTTTGGATTTAAAATCAAATATGTGTAGCATATATGAAGTGCGTCCTGCTGATTGTGCGGGTTTCCCTCATTTGACTAAAAAGCAAACGACGGAGTACATGCATGTACATAAACAAAATATTGAGTACTGCCCAGCCACGTATAAGATGGTTGAAAAAATGCAGGATTTAATTGGTTAAAGTAATAGGATCAATCAAATTGATTTTCAATTGATTCATACATGTCCTAGAAATAAACGTCTTCAAAATAATCTAAAGCCCACTCCTCAGTGGGCTTTTTATATATGGCAATAACATCAAATTGAATCCATTTCCATATTGGATGTTGGTATTGATAATGTGCTGCTGCATTTTTTAAGCATTGCATTTTTTGGTGATGAATCATTTGTTCGGGGAACCCAAAATGAATAGTAGTTCTTGTTTTGACTTCCACAATATGAAGCAGGGACTCCTTGCTTGCAATTAGGTCTATTTCCAAATGTTTATAGCGCCAATTTCTTTCTATAATTTGAAATCCCAATCCCTCTAAATAACCAGCCGCTATGTTTTCGCCTAAAAACCCAGTATCTTTGTTGTGCATAAATTAATTTCATTCAATATCGGGGAATAAACAAAATGCAGAAAGCGTATAAATTACATGGGGTGCATAGGCACTATGATTGGGGAGGGACTCAGTTCATACCTAATTTGATGAAAGTGCAAAACGAAAACAATCAACCTTTTGCTGAATATTGGATGGGCGCACATCCTTCTGCCCCTGCACAAATTGAAACAAATAAGGGGCTTGTTTCTATCAGCGATTTTGGCGCTATACCTTATTTATATAAAGTGTTGGATGTGGCTAAAATGTTAAGTATCCAAGTACATCCAAGTAAAGAAAATGCGGTTATTGGATTTGAAAAAGAACAATTAGCAGGGATCGCAATTGATGCACCCAACAGAAATTATAAGGATGATAATCATAAGCCGGAAGTAATGGTAGCTTTAAGTGATTTTTGGTTATTGCATGGCTTTTTAGCACCTGAATTACTTATGGCTAGATTACAGGAAATTAGCAGTTTCCATTGTTTACAGGACTTTTTCAAAAAGGAAGATTATCAAGCATTATATAGTCACTTCATGCATTTGCCCCCAATGGAATCGGATCAAATTTTAAAACCACTTTTGGTAGATGCAATAGCAAGTGTACAAAATGGCAAGGTGGATCAATCACACCCGCATTGGTGGGCGTATAAATATTATAATGGAGTAGTGCCGGATAAAAATATTGATAAAGGTATTTTCTCTATTTATATTTTGAATATCGTACATGTTAAAAAATACCAAGGGGTTTTTCAGGGCGCTGGATTATTGCATGCCTATTTGGAAGGGCAGAACATTGAGTTAATGGCCAATAGCGATAATGTTTTAAGAGGAGGTTTAACACCAAAACATGTAGATATCGATGAACTTATGCGACATGTTGCATTCGTTCCAACCTATCCGATTATTTTACAGGGGGAGCCTAAAAATGAATTTGAAACCATTTATCCCTGTCCTGTTGCCGATTTTGGTTTAAGTAAAATAGGAATTAACCTAGGAGAATCTTACACAATAAATACCCAATCTATAGAAATGTTATTGGTGATGGAGGGGCAGGTGGAACTTGATGGAAAACTGTATCATCCCGGAGAAGTCGCGCTGGTGCCCTCTTTACAGCAATTAACAATTCATGCAAAAGCAGCTTCGGTGCTTTTTAAAAGCTTTGTTCCTTAGTTTATTCACATTTGAGGAAAATGATTCTAATTTAATAAGGGACTAAGTGTTATTTTTGTGTATATCCAAATAAATGAGATTTTATGAAATTGAATAGACAAATTATACTTGCTTTAGTAATTATGGTAGCAACAAGTGCATTGTACAGAATAATGCCAGGAAGACCAATGGGATTTGCTCCACAAATTGCCATTGCTTTATTTAGTGGTTCTTTATTTGCAAGTAAGAAACAATATTCATTTTTATTACCAATACTTTCTATGTTGATTTCTGATGTAATGTATCAAGTATTGTACACTTATGGATTCACTGCTATTCAAGGATTTTATACTGGACAGATTGAAAATTATTTGTTAATTGCTGCAACAACAGTATTTGGATTTAGTTTGCAATCTGCTAAACCAAGTAAATATGTGATTTCCTTTTTATCAGCACCCACTGCCTATTTTTTAGTTTCTAATTTTTTAGTTTGGGCACAAGGTGGGGGTTATCAGCATCCTAAAACTTTGGTAGGGTTAACGCAAACAATGGCGGATGGTTTGCCATTTTATCCTTATAGTTTAGTAAGCACAATCGTATTTGGAGCGGTATTATTTGGTGCCTTCCGAATGGTAGTGCCAAAATTCAAAGCTATTTAGTTTCAATTTCAAGGAAACCGTTTTACACGGTCTGCTCAAAAGCTTCGTCAATTTTCCATGGCCCATTATCAGCCGCTTCAGTGGCTAATTGGTCACATCGATTATTGTATGGATTGTCAGCATGCCCTTTTACCCAATGAAATTGAACCTTGAAAGGTTTTGCCAATTCATAATAGGCCTTCCATAAATCTTTATTTTTTTTGCCCCCTTTAAAATCGGTTTTTATCCAATTGTCAAGCCATTTTTTCTCTACCGATTCAACTACATATTTACTATCGGTGTAAATATGAATGGGTAATTCTTTGGTTTTGAGGGCCAATATTGCTTGGATGACAGCCAATAACTCCATCCGATTATTCGTGGTTTTTCTAAATGCCCCAGATAGTTCCTTTACTTTTTCTCCCCACATTAATATAGCACCATAGCCACCTGGACCTGGATTTCCCCTAGAGGAACCATCAGTATATATGACTATTTTATCCATACAATAAGTATAAAACGCTGATTATTAATAATATAGGTAAATATACTCATTTAGGGCTAATTTTCAAATAGTAAAAAATTAATGTGTTTTTTTTACACACTATTTTTTATCTTTAGCTGCTTGTTTAATAATTAATTACGATTGCCTAAGCCGGAAGGCTGCTATTTATGAAAACCGTGGAAACAACTCTTAAGAAGTCTAGCAAAATAGCTAAAACGAAAGCATCACTTGTCAAAGTAAGTTTTCATTTAAAATACAAAACGCATTTTGGACAAGGAATTTATATTTATGGGAATCACCCACAATTAGGGGAGGGGAACATTGAAAATGCCATTCCATTAGTGTATTTAAACAATGATTATTGGGTGTTGCATTTGGACATGGAGGTAAATGCAAGTGCTCCTAAAATAGTGTACCATTACTTTATTCAAAATGCCGATGGCACCAAATCCTTTGAAGCGGGCAATGACAAGACTATTGATTTTTTAAAATGTACTGCGCCTGAATTAGTGATTTTAGATAGTTGGAATTTTACAGGGTATAAGGAAAACACTTTTTATACTGCGCCATTTGCTAATGTGTTAATGAAACAACCCTCGCTTCAAAATAAAATTGTGGTTGATGTTAATGCTACTCATACATTTAGAGTAAAAGCGCCACTAATGGCGGAACACCAAACTATTTGCATGGTTGGGGAGTCCAAATTATTGGGCGCCTGGGATGCCTCCAAAAGCAAATTGCTTAACAAGGTATCTGGAGAAGATTTTTATGAATTAAGTATCGATGCAGGTAAAAGTAATTTTCCTTTCGTGTATAAATACGGTATTTATGATGTAAATAAAAAATCATTTGTACAATTTGAGGAGGGAGAGAATAGGGTGGTTTATGAACCTATTGCTAAGGATAAATTGGTGATTGTGAATGATGGATTTGTGCATTTAAATGCGGGTAATTGGAAAGGTGCAGGAGTAGCCATTCCGGTTTTTTCATTAAGATCTAATAAAAGTGCAGGCGTTGGAGAATTTGAAGACTTAAAATTATTGGTGGATTGGGCGAAGGAAGTGGGGCTTAAATTAATTCAAATTTTACCCATCAATGATACTACGGCTACGCATACTTGGATGGATTCTTATCCCTATGCAGCTATTTCTGCTTTTGCTTTACACCCTATGTTTATTCGATTAGAGACAATGGCCCATAAGGAGCAAAAAGCAATTTTAAAACCCTTTGCCCTAACCATTGCTGAATTGAATAAACAGGCGGAAGTGGATTATGAAGCCGTGATGAAATTAAAGTGGGAGGTTTTGCATTTATTATATGCAAAAAATGGTAAGGCTGATTTAGCGACTAAAGAGTTTGCAGATTTTTTTGAGCATAACAAGGACTGGTTGGTTTCTTATAGCGTATTTTCTTATTTAAGGGATTTGCATGGTACGGTTGATTTTAATCAATGGCCTACCCATTCAAGATATGACGAAAAAGCCATTGCTAAATTATTGGCGCCAGGTTCCAACACTTTGGATGCAATTTCATTTTTCTATTATGTTCAATTTCATTTGCATTTACAATTATTAGATGCTACGCAGTATGCCCATCGCAATGGGGTAATTGTAAAAGGGGATATTCCAATTGGGGTATATCGTTTTGGAGCAGACGCTTGGCAAAATACACATTTGTTTCATATGGATATGCAAGCAGGTGCACCGCCTGATGATTTTGCTGTAAGTGGTCAAAACTGGGGTTTTCCTACGTACAATTGGGAAGCAATGGCCAGTGATGGTTTTGCCTGGTGGAAACAGAGATTTGATCAAATGAAGTTTTATTTTGATGCTTTTAGGATTGATCATATTTTAGGTTTTTTCAGAATTTGGAGCATACCTATGCATGCAGTTGAAGGAATCATGGGGCATTTTGTTCCTGCCATTCCTGTATCCATCAATGAGCTTAATGCGAAAGGCATTCAAATTGATCATTATCGATTAACGCAGCCTTTAATTAATGAAACCAATTTGTTTCAAATTTTCGGCTACGATAATGAATTGATTAAGAAAGAATATCTACAACCTATAGGGGACGGTCATTATGAATTATTACCTGCATACAAAACACAAAGGCAGGTAGAAACTTATTTTAGCAGTTTACCACAGGACGAATGGCATCAAAAAATTAAACAAGGTTTATTTAATTTAATTAGTAATGTAATTTTATTTGATGCGGAAAAGCAGCATCATTTTCATTTTAGGTTTAATATAGGATCTACTAGTTCTTTCCAACAATTAGATTCTAAAACACAGCATTTGTTAAATGAATTGTATGTTGACTATTTCTTTAAGCGCCAGGATGCTGCATGGGAAAAAGAAGCAATGCAAAAATTACCGATGCTAAAACTTTCCACTAATATGCTTATATGCGGAGAAGATTTGGGATTGGTTCCTTCCTGTGTGCCCAATGTGATGTACCAATTAGGTATGTTAAGTTTGGAGGTACAAAGAATGCCTAAGGCAACGCATAAAACATTTTTCCATCCTAATGATGCGCCTTATTTAAGCGTGGTCACCCCTTCGTCACATGATACCAGCACTATTCGTGGTTGGTGGGAGGAAGACCGAGCAAAAACCCAACAATTTTACAATCATGAAATAGGACAATGGGGGGAAGCGCCTGTTCATTGTGAAGCATGGATTAACAAAGCTATTTTATTACAACATTTATATTCGCCAGCTATGTGGGCAATTTTCCAATTACAAGATTATTTTGGAGTGGATGAAACCATTCGAAGAAGTAATCCAAATGAGGAAAGAATTAATGTTCCAGCAAATCCAAAACATTATTGGAGATATAGAATGCATATTAGTTTGGAGGATTTAATTGCTTCATCATTCTTTAATACTGAATGGAAGTCTGCCATTAAGTCAAGTGGCCGTTAATTCCTTTCATTTAGCCCCTGTTTAGTATCTTCGTAAAAATGATTTAAGTGGAATTACATTTCTGGGAACAATCCTTGCCTTTTGAATATCCTTTTACCATTTCCAATGGTAGAACCAAGACACACCAACATAGTTTAATGGTTAGATTGTCTTTGGGTAACTGGGAGGGATTTGGGGAAGCACCAGCCATTTCGTATTACCATGTGACGGTGGAAGGCATGATGGAAAAATTAGAAAAACAAAGAAAACTAATTGAAAAATTCGCATTAATAGATCCAGCTCGTTTTTGGCATTTTCTACATCATTTATTTCCCAACGACCCTTTTTTAGTTTGTGCATTAGACATGGCGGGCTGGGACTTATGGGGACAAATGAAAAAGCAACCCTTGCATAGGTTATGGGGAACGGAATGGAATACAACAGGTAATAATAGTGACTCAAATAATACGATTACTTTACCTCCAATTTGTGACTATACTTTAGGCATTGATCCAATCGAAAAAATGGTGGAAAAAATGAAGGATCATCCATGGCCAATTTATAAAGTTAAAGTGGGGACGGAGTACGATATTGAAATGATTACGGCATTAAGAGAACACACTAATCATCCCATTCGCGTAGATGCGAATGCAGGTTGGACCACCGAGGAAGCCTTGTTAAAAATACCAGCATTGGCTAATTTGGGAGTTGAACTAGTGGAACAGCCATTAGCAAAAGACAATTGGGAAGGAATGGCACAATTAAAAAAACAAGCAATATTGCCATTGTTTGCAGACGAGAGCTGTGTGATGGAAAAAGATGTCGCCATTTGTGCTCCCTATTTTGATGGGATCAATATTAAATTAACTAAATGCAGTGGTTTGACACCAGCACTTCGCATGATTCAAGAAGCAGGTTCCCTGGGTTTAAAAGTCATGATGGGGAGTATGAATGAATCTGTGATTGGCTCTGCCGCCATTGCCCAATTTTTACCGCAGTTGGATTATGTGGATATGTATGGCCCTTTGTTAATGACTGAATTAAATGGAGTCGGATTGAATTATAGCTTTGAAAATAACAATGGGGTCATTGAACCATTAACTAAATTTGGATTAGGGGTACAATATAGAAAACCATTTATAAAATAAATTTTAGGCTAAATAAACGCCAATCTATTAACTCGTTTTACAGTTGAATGGTAATAATGATTAACAATAATAAATTATGACACCTGAACGTACCGATAAATTAATTAAAGTATTAAGTAAGCGCCAAGCCAATTTGACGGTGGTGATGGAAAATGTACAGGATCCACATAATATTTCGGCAGTACTTAGAACCTGTGATGCAGTGGGGATTCAGGATGTTTATATTTTAACTACCAAAATTCCAAGACATAAAAAATTTGGGTATAAAAGCAGTAGTAGTGCTTTGAAGTGGCTAACCATTCATGAATTTGATAATTTAGAAGAATGCATGGCAGCAGTTAGAAAAAATTTTTCAAAAGTACTAACCACCCATTTATCAAGTGATGCAGTTCAATTGTATGACATTGACTTTACTGAATCAGTAGCATTGGTTTTTGGAAATGAACATGCTGGGGTGACCGATGAATGTAGGGCTTTGGCCGATGGCAATTTTATCATTCCACAAATGGGGATTATACAAAGCTTAAATATTTCAGTAGCATGTGCGGTGAGTATTTATGAAGCCATGCGCCAAAAAATGGTTGCTGGACATTATGATCATGCTAGTTTGCCCAAGGTGCAAATGGATCATTTATTGACACAATGGGGGGTAGAGGAACTAACTCCGGAAACATACCTGCCTTATAAGCCAAAGCGCAAGTAAAAATTAATCTACTTAATAGCGCATCAAACTTAATTGATTAGGCATTACATCTGCTCGGGTACATCAATGCCCAATGCACGCATCCCTTTTTGTAAAGTTGCGGCGGTTAAAATACCCAATTTGATTCTAAGATTTTTCTTGTCATCTGATTCGGCATTAGCAATAGATAACTCAGCGTAAAAGCTGTTAAATAATTTAGCCAAGTTAAAAGTATATATGGCTACTTTGGAAGGATCTAAAGTTTCTGCTGCTTCATTAATCACCGCAGGAAAATTGGATAATTCAATAGCTAAAGCCTTTTCAAGGGGGAGTAAATCGTTTAAGGTTAATTTAATGTCTGTCCCCGTTTTTCTTAAAATGCTTTTAATACGCGCATGAGTATATTGAATAAATGGTCCAGTGAAACCATGAAAATCAATACTTTCTTCAGGGTTAAAAATCATCTTCTTTTTGGGATCCACCCTTAATAAGAAAAATTTAAGCGCGCCTAGTCCAATGGTATTGTACAATTCCTTTAATTGATCGGCTGTAAAATCTGAAACCTTGCCCAATGATTCTGTTTTCTCTTTCGAAATATTAATCATTTCTTCCACTAAGTCATCAGCGTCAACAACGGTTCCTTCACGGCTTTTCATTTTACCGGTGGGTAATTCCACCATGCCATAACTTAAATGGTAAATGCCATCTGCTGCGGGCAATTGGAGCTTTTGACAAATCAACTTCAATACTTTAAAGTGGTAGTTTTGTTCATCGCCTACCACGTATATACTTGCATCGGTATTAAATTCTTTTTGTTTTACTTCAGCCAATCCAATATCCTGTGTTATATAAACCGATGTACCGTCCTTGCGACGTACAATTTTTTCATCCAATCCGTCGCCGGATAAATCTATCCAAACTGAACCATCTTCTTTTTGATAAAATACTTTTTTATTTAATCCTTGTTCCACTAATTCTTTGCCTAATAAATAAGTATTGCTTTCGTAATAAGTTTTTACAAAATCGGATCCGATTTTTTGATAGGTCGCATCAAAGCCCTCATAAACCCAGCTATTCATGCGTTTCCATAAATCCATTGTTTCAGCATCGCCTTGTTCCCATTTCAACAACATTTCCTGTGCACCTTTTTGAATAGGGGCTTCTTTTTCTGCTTGATCCTGTGACATCCCACCCGCTACT
>JACCDH010105039.1_pt1 | contig 11225 bp, 7 predicted proteins | sample 7442481 | NCBI WGS metagenome assembly JACCDH01 (sample SAMN15323433, study PRJNA562643) | freshwater metagenome | isolation source: river surface water | place: USA:Blue River Watershed | collected 2017-08-15 | reverse complement strand
GGTCTAGTGTAAACGCTGGGCCGGGTCCACGCTGTCAGCCCTTGGTCAGAGCGTCTTCGACAATGGACAAGCCTGAGCGGTCGTGGCACGCTGCATCCGTGGCACAACGCACCGCGCGGTGCAAGAGGAGACGCGAATGAACCTGGTGTCGCAACGCCTGGTGGCCTTGTTTGTGGCCGGCTGGCTGCTGCTGAGCTTTCCGCTGCTGGCCCTGTGGAACCACGATCTGCGGCTGTGGGGACTGCCCCTGTTTCCGATGGCGCTGTTTGTGATCTGGGCCGGCTTGATCGCCCTGTTGGCTTGGACGCTAGAGGGCCGCGACAGCGCCGACGATGCTCCCGCCGAAGGCTCCCGCTGAGACCGCACCATGCTGAGCCCATCGGTGGTCATCGCGGTCTCGTTTGTGTATTTGCTGCTGCTGTTTGCGGTGGCGTCGTGGGGCGACCGCCGCGCGGCCCAGGGCCGTTCGGTGGTGGGCAACGCTTGGGTGTATGCGATGTCGATGGCGGTGTATTGCACCGCCTGGACCTATTTCGGCAGCGTCGGGCGGGCGGCGTCGGCCGGCGTGTGGTTCTTGCCGATTTACCTGGGGCCGATGTTGGCCATGGTGTTGGCCTGGCTGGTGGTGCGCAAGATGATCCGCATCGCCAAAACCTACCGCATCACATCGATTGCGGACTTTATTGCCAGCCGCTATGGCAAAAGCCCGGCGCTCGCCGGTCTGGTCACGCTGATCACGGTGGTCGGCATCGTGCCTTACATCGCCTTGCAGCTCAAGGGCATTGCCAGTGCCTACGCGGTCATGACCACGCCGCTGGGTGGCACGCCACTGGCGCCCGCGCAGTGGTGGCAAGACAGCACGCTGTACATGGCGCTGGCTCTGGGTGGCTTCACCATCGTGTTTGGCGCGCGCCATTTGGACAGCACCGAGCGCCACGAGGGCATGGTGCTGGCGGTGGCGTTTGAGTCGCTGGTCAAGCTCTTGGCCTTTGTGGCGGTGGGCGTGTTTGTGACGTGGGGCATGTTCGACGGCGTGGGCGATGTGTTCGACCGCGTGGACGCGTCCGAGACCTTGCGCAAGCTCACGCTGTTTGGCCAAGGGCAGGCATTTCCCTATGCGCAGTGGTTTGGCCTGACGGCGCTGGCCATGCTGTCGGTGATTTTTTTGCCGCGCCAGTTTCAGGTCATGGTGGTGGAAAACGTGGACGAGCGGCATCTCAAGCGCGCGGCTTGGGTGTTTCCGCTGTATTTGCTGTTGATCAATCTGTTTGTGCTGCCGATCGCCTTGGGTGGTTTGTTGCATTTTGGCGATGGCATGAACCCCGAGACCTTTGTGCTGTCGCTGCCGCTGTCGCAGGGCATGGAGGTGTTGGCGCTTCTGGCTTTTGTGGGTGGGCTGTCGGCCGCCACCGGCATGGTGATTGTGGAGGCGATTGCGGTGTCCACCATGGTGTGCAACGACTTGGTGATGCCCTGGCTGCTGCGCACCCGCTGGCTGCGCAACCGATCGGGCGGCGATCTGACGGGGCTGCTGCTGGGCATTCGCCGGGGCGCGATTGTGCTCATCATGCTGCTGGGCTATGTGTCCTTTCCCCTCGCGCGCGAGGCCTATGCGCTGGTGAGCATTGGCTTGATCAGCTTTGCGGCGGTCGCGCAGTTTGCGCCGGCTTTGTTGGGCGGCATGTACTGGAAGGGCGGCACCCGCGCCGGGGCCATGGCCGGTTTGTTGGTGGGTTTTGGGTTCTGGGTTTACACCCTGATGCTGCCTTCGCTGGCCAAGTCGGGCTGGTTGATCGCGGATTTTTTGCAGCATGGGCCATGGGGCCTGGGGTGGCTCAAACCCGAGGCGTTTTTGGGCCTACAGGGCTTGGACAACCTGACCCATTCGCTGGTGTGGAGCCTGTTGGGCAACATCGCCGCTTATGTGGGCGTGTCGCTGGCGCGCCCGCCCTCGGCGGCCGAAACCAGCCAAGCCCTGCTGTTTGTGGATGTGTTCAACCGCCGGGCCGACGCCCGGCCGGTGTTCTGGCAGGGCAGGGCGCAGTTGCCCGCGCTGCGAGGCTTGATGCGGCGTTTTTTGGGCGAATCGCGGGCCGACCAACTGCTGCGCGCTTACGCCCAAGGGCGCGGCAGCGGCCCTGTGGACCAACTGGTGGCCGACGGGCGCTTGGTGCAGTTTGTGGAAACCCAGTTGGCGGGCGCCATTGGCAGCGCCTCGGCCCGGGTGATGGTGGCCTCGGTGGTGGAAGAAGAGGCGCTGGATCTGGACGACGTGATGCGCATCTTGGACGAGGCCTCGCAGCTGCGCGCCTATTCGCAAGCGCTGGAGGACAAGTCGCGCTCGCTGGAGCGCGCCACCCAAGAGCTGCGCGAGGCCAACGACAAGCTCAAGAGCTTGGACCGGATGAAGGACGACTTCGTGTCCTCGGTGACGCACGAATTGCGCACGCCCTTGACATCGATCAGAGCGTTTGCCGAACTGATGCGGGATGATGAAGGCATGGACGCCGCGCAGCGGCAGCAGTTTTTGGACATCATCGTGGCTGAGACCGAGCGCTTGACCCGCTTGGTCAACCAGGTGCTGGACATGGCCAAGATCGAGGCCGGCGCGGCCGAGTGGCACAACACCGAGGTGGACCTGTGCGCGCTGTTGCAGCAGGCCGCCAGCAGCATGGCCGAAACCTTTCGCGAGCGCGAGGTGCGGCTGGAGCCCCAGACGCCGCCACATCCGGTGCCCGTGTGGGGCGACGCCGACCGCATCACCCAGGTGGTGCTGAACCTGCTGTCGAACGCGGTGAAGTACGCACCACGTCAGCTCGGTGTGGTGAGCTTGGCGCTGCGGGTGGTCGGTGACGAGGCGCTGCTGTTGGTGCACGACAACGGCCCTGGCGTGCCGCCCGAGCAGCGGGCCAAGGTGTTCGAGAAGTTTCGCCAAGTGGAGGGCGACGAGCATTACCGACCGGGTGGCACCGGTCTGGGTTTGCCGATCAGCCGTGAGATTGTTCAGCACCTGGGCGGGCGCCTGTGGCTGGATGAAAGCCCCAATGCGGGGGCGTGTTTTGTGGTCGCTTTGCCCTTGAATGCTGCAGGTCAGCGGGCGCAGTGACCCGCATCAGAGAGGAGACACAGGCATGAGCCGGAAGATTTTGATCGCCGACGATGAACCCAACATCTTGATGTCGTTGGAGTTTTTGATGAAACGCGAGGGCTACACCGTGGTGGTGGCGCGCGACGGCGGCGAAGCCATGCAAGCCATTGTGGCGGAGCGACCAGACCTGGTGCTGTTGGACGTGATGATGCCGGTGAAGACCGGCTTTGATGTGTGCCACGAGGTGCGCTCGCACGCCGAGGTGCGCGACACCAAAATCCTGATGCTGACCGCCAAGGGCCGCGACACCGATGTGGCCAAAGGCTTGGCGCTGGGCGCCAACGCGTACATGACCAAACCGTTTTCCACCAAAGAGCTGGTGCAAAAAGTGCAGGAGCTGCTGGGGGCCGGCGCATGAGCGCACAGCAAAAGGTCGACAAACGCCTGTGGTGGCTGCTGGGCGCCTCGGCCTTGCTGTCGGTGTTGTGGCTGCTGGCCACCGGTGCCTTGCTGGGCTCGACCCTGGAGCCGGCGGTGCGCGCCCAGGTGTGGGCCGCACTCAGCGGGCCCATGCCCTTGGTGTTGCTGACCTGGGGCGCCGGTATGGCGGCCATCGCTTGGGCGCTCAAGCGATGGTTTGACCACTGGGTTACGCCCTCGGTGCAGTTGGCCGAAGAGGCGCAGGTGCTGCTCAAAACCGATGTGGTGCGCGAGCTCAAACCCAAGGGCAATGTCGAGACCCAGGCCCTGGCGCACCTGTTCAACCAACTGGTGGCGCAGCGCGAATCGCTCAAGCGCGAAATGGACCACAAGGTCGAGGCCGCCGCCCAACACATCGAGCAAGAGAAAAGCCGCTTGGCCGCGCTGATGTCGGAGCTGACACAAAGCGTGGTGGTGTGCAATTTGGACGGCCGCATCCTGCTCTACAACAACCGCGCCCGGGTGCAGTTTCGTGCCTTGTCGAGCACGCCCGGTGTGGTGGGCGGAGCCGAGCTGATGGGCTTGGGCCGCTCGATTTACAGCGTGTTCGACCGCCAGCTGGTGGCGCACGCGCTGGAAAACATCCAGCAGCGCATGGCGCGTGGCGCAGCGCAGCCCAGCGCCCAGTTTGTCACCTCCACCCCCGCTGGCCAGTTGCTGCGTGTGCAGATGGCGCCGGTGCGGCCTTCGATGGACGCCAGCGCGGCCGATCCGATGGCGCTCAGTGGTTTTGTGCTGATGCTCGACAACATCACGCGCGAGTTTGAAACCGAAGCGGCCAAAGATCAGGTGTTGCACACCTTGACCGAACGCAGCCGCGCCGCCCTGGCCAGCATGCGCGCCGCGCTGGACATGCTCGACTACCCCGATCTGGACGCGCCGATGCGCGAGCGTTTTTTGGGTGTGCTGCGCGAAGAAACGATGGGTTTGTCTGAGCGCATTGCGCTCATCGAATCGGGCGCAGCCGACAGCTTGAAGACCCGCTGGCCACTGGAAGACATGCTCGGCAGCGACTTCTTGGCGGCGGCGGCGCGCCGCATCGAATCGGCCAGCGGTTTGCCCACCAGCGTGCACCCGAGCGAGGCGCAGCTCTGGCTCAAGGTGGAGAGCTTTTCGCTCATCCAGGCCTTGACCTATTTGGCGGCCCGCTTGGGCGATGAATTTGAGGTGCGCCACATCGATCTGCGGCTGGCACCGGCGGCCGAACAAAACGGCAAAGCGTGGTTGGACCTGATTTGGTCGGGCCAGGTGATGAGCACCGAAACCGTGATGAGCTGGGAAATGGACCCGATGCGGGTGGGCGCCGAGGCGTCGCGCCTGACGGTGCGCGACGTGGTGGAGCGTCACAACGGCGCCTTTTGGTTTGAGCGCGAGCGGGTGCGCCACCAAGCGTTTTTCCGCTTTCTGCTGCCCTTGGCTGCGCCGCAAGAACAAGTCGAAGCCGCCACCTTTGTGCGCAGCGACAGCCGCCCGGAGTACTACGACTTCGACCTGTTCCAGTCGACCGAGCAGCACAGCGCGCTCGACGACCGCCTGCTCAGCGAGCTGACCTACACCGTGTTCGACACCGAGACCACCGGTCTCAATCCGTCGGATGGCGACGAGATCATCCAGATCGGGGCGGCGCGCATCGTCAACAACCGTTTGCTGCGCCAAGAGGTCATTGACCAACTGGTTGACCCTCAGCGCACGATTCCTGCAGCCACGATCCCGATCCATGGCATTACGCCCGAGATGGTCAAAGGCCAGCCCACCATCGGTCAGGTGCTGCCGGCGTTTCACCGATTTGCGCAAGACACGGTGCTGGTGGCGCACAACGCGGCGTTTGACATGCGGTTTTTGCAGCTCAAAGAGCAGAGCACTGGCCTGAAGTTTGACCACCCGGTGCTCGACACCTTGCTGTTGTCGGCGGTGGTGCACCCCAACCAAGACTCGCACCGGCTAGAAGCCATCGCCGAACGTTTCAACATCACCATCATCGGTCGCCACACCGCGATGGGTGATGCCATGGTCACCGCCGAGGTGTTTCTGCGCCTGATCCCGCTGCTGGCCGACAAAGGCATCCGCACCTTGGGCCAAGCCCGCGAAGCGGCGCAAAAAACCTACTACGCCAGATTGAAGTATTGACCTCCCCGCGCCGGCCGCAGGCTGGCGCGGGGGGATCAAAATCTAGCGGATTGGTAGCGGTGTTCGAGCACCGTTTGCAGCGACTGCACCACCTGGAAGGCGTCTTTGAGCTGGGAGCGCTCGAAGTTCGACACCTCGTCGGGGTTGAGGAAGTTGTCGGGCGCTTTGCCTGCGGCCATTTGTCGGGTTTGGTGCTGGATGCGGGTGAAGGCCAAAAACTCCAAGGCGTCGCGCAGGTCGTGCGCGCTTTGCTCGCTCAGGGCGCCTCCCGCGCTGGCAGCGGTCAGCCGGTCATGGGTGTTGACCTCGGCGTGTCCGCCGGCCAAGGCGTAGACCCGCGCCAAGTCCACGATGGGCACCACGCCGGTGAGCTTGAGGTCGATCGTGCCTTTGTGTTCGCCGCTGCGGATGGTGCTGATGCCTTTGAACATGCCCAGTGGTGGCTGGTGGGTCAGTGCGTTGCCGACCATGTGCGCCAAGAAAATGGTGTTGCCTTGGGTGCGCGAGAGCACCTCGGCGCGCAGCTGGTCGAGCATGGCGGTGTTGCCGTGCACCGCGCGCAGGTCAAAAAACACACAAGTCAGCATCAGCGCGGTGGGATCTGGCTGGCTGGTCCAACGGGTGAAGTACTCGGCCCAGCGCTGGCGTGGTTGGCGCCACTGGGGCGTCATAGCCATCATCTCGCCCGGGCAGTGGACATAACCGCAGGCGTTGAGTCCATCACACACAAAACGCGCGAATTGGTCGAAGTACTCGCCGTGCGCCGCTTCGTCGTAGTCGTCGCTGAGCACCAGGCAGTTGTCTTGGTCGGTTTTGGCTGTTTGCTCGCTGCGCGCCTGTGAGCCCGCGGCCACCCAGACGTAGTCGACTGGGGCCGGGCCGAATTGCAGCTCGGCGAGCTGTATCAGGCGCGAGGTCACCGCGTCGGTGATGGCGGTGATGATGTGCCCGCTGCTATAGGCCGACGATTCGGCTGCCGCCAAGCTTTGTTGCAACCGTTTGACTTTGGCGGTGCTGGCTTGCAGGCCTTCGATGCTGCCTTGTTGGTGGATGTCGCTGGCCAGGTACACCGCCGAGGTACTGTGCTGCTCGGTCACGTCGGTGGCGGTGACCATGCCCACGACCCGCTGACCGTCGACCACCGGCACATGGTGGATGTTGTGGCGCGCCATCAGCATCAGCGCCTCAAAGGCGGGGCGCTGCACCTGAATCGACATCGGCGCCAAGGTGGCGATGTCCATGATCGGGCGATCGCTGTCCAGTCCTGCCGCCAGCACCCGATTGCGCAAGTCGCGGTCGGTGATCAGGCCAAACAGGTGTTCGTCTTGCAATATCACGACCGAGGACACGCGCTGGTCGCGCATCACCTCGGCAGCGCGCCGAATCGGGGTGTCGGGCGGTAGGCTGATGGGAGGCCGTTTCACCAGCGACTGCACCGAGGTGGTCATCAGGTTGATCGCGCTATCGCCAGCGCCTTGCCGACCCACTGTCGCCGGCGTCTCACCTGCCAGCGCGATAAAACCCGCCAGCACCGGATGGCTTTGCACCAAACCCACCGCTTGCGATTCGTCCATGACTGCGATGGTGCAATCGGTCAAGGCTTTGGTCTGCGCGACCGGTAGGCGTGCTGCAAACTGCAGGCCAAACAGATCGCCCGGATACAGGCTCAAACGCACTCGGTCTTCGTCGTCCAGCAAGCCGACGCTGCCCTTCACCAGCCAGCACAGGTGGTGGTGCAGCTCGCCGTCAAGGGGCAGGGCTTCGCCGCCTCGGGCAGAGCGCAGGTCCCAAGCCCGCGCCAGTGTGTCGCGGGCATCGACCGGTAGCACCGACCAAACGCGGTGGCGCTCCATGGCGGTGGACAGGTCAAAATCAGGGGCGGTTGGCATGTTCATACAGACGACAGATTGATGATGACGATGCAAGTCCGCCACCCGGTGGAAACCCTAGGCAAAAACACCTGTGCTGCGTAAAACCCCCAACTTCGCAGGCGGTAAGCTCGGCCACACAGTTTTCCATTTTGACCGGCGCCGAACAAGCGGCGCTTGACGGTGATCAACCCCATGACTTTTTCCTCCGCGTCCGATCGAGCTCGCCGCCATTGGCTGAGGCAACGGACCCTCACGGTGTGCTTGTTGTTGCCATGGCTGTTGGTGTCGTTTGTGGTGACCTACTTTGCGCGTGAGCTGGACGCGGTGTTCATGGGCTGGCCCGTGGGTTTCTGGGTGGCGGCCCAAGGCGCGCCACTCGCTTATTTGGTCATTGTCTGGACCTATGCTGCTGTGATGGACTGGCTCGATGCCCGCCACGCGGCGTCCGCACAGAGCGAGGGGCCGGTGTGAAGCACGACGAACAGGCTTTCGGTCGGCAATTGCACCGGGTGTACCTGCTCTACACCTTGGGTTTTCTCGGGTTTGTGTTGGCGCTGGCATTGGCGGAGTGGCTGGGCCTGTCGCGCGAGGTGATCGGCTTTGTGTTTTTGTTGGCCACCATCGCGCTGTATGCTGGTGTGGGCATCATGAGCCGCACCACGGACGCGGTGGAGTACTACGTGGCGGGACGGCGCGTGCCCGCCATGTACAACGGCATGGCCACAGGTGCCGATTGGATGTCGGCGGCGTCATTCATTGGTTTGGCGGGCACCATTTACTTGCAAGGCTACAACGGACTTGCGTTTGTGATGGGCTGGACCGGTGGCTTTTGCTTGGTGGCCTTGCTGTTGGCGCCGTACTTGCGCAAGTTCGGTCAATTCACCGTCCCAGATTTTTTGGCGGTGCGTTATGGGGGCAATGGACCTCGCCTGATTGGCGTTGCCGCGGCCTTGCTGGTGTCGTTCACCTATGTGGTGGCGCAGATTTACGGGGTCGGCTTGATCGCATCCCGGCTCACAGGTGTGGCGTTTGAATTGGGTGTGTTTTTGGGATTGGGCGGCATTTTGGTTTGCTCCTTCCTAGGGGGCATGCGGGCCGTGACGTGGACGCAGGTCGCGCAATACATTGTGTTGATCGCCGCTTATCTGGTGCCCGTGGTCTGGCTGTCGGTCAAGCAAACCGGGGTGCCGGTGCCCCAGGCCGTGTACGGATACCAGTTGGCCAAGGTCACCGAAAAAGAACAAGCGCTGCTCACCGATCCGGCCGAGGTGGCGGTGCGACAGGTGTATCAGACACAAGTCTTGGCGCTGGAGCTCAAATTGCAATCGGTGGAGGCGACCTGGCGCGAGGAGCGCGCAGAGGCCGAAGCCCGAATTGAGCGTTTGAAGCTCGAAAACGCACCACCTGCGCAAATCGCCGACGCGGAAATGGACCATGCCTTGTTGCCCAGAAGCCCCGAAGCGGCTCAAGAGCTGTGGAAGCGGCAGCGCGAGGAAGCGTTGGCCAAATCTCAGCCGCTCGCGGGCATGCCCCCCAGTGCCCAACCCTATGCCGGCGATCCACATGGCACCGCAGCCGAACAGGCGAGTTATGACGACTCGCGTCGAAACTTCCTGGCCTTGTTGTTCTGTCTCATGCTGGGCACCGCCGGCTTGCCTCACATCCTGATGCGTTATTACACCGTGCCCACGGTCAGCGCAGCCAGGCGATCGGTGACCTGGTCGCTGTTTTTTGTTCTGGCACTGTATCTGACAGCGCCCGCCTTGGCGGTGATGGTGAAGTACGAGGTGTTTCATCACCTGGTCGGCACGCCGATGGATCAACTGCCGGCTTGGGTAGCGGCTTGGAGCGGTGTGGACTCCGGACTGTTGCAGATCACCGATGTCAACCGCGATGGCGTGCTTCAACTCAATGAAATCAGCATCGATGGCGACATCGTGGTGCTGGCCATGCCCGAGATCGCTGGGCTGCCATACGTCATTTCTGGGTTGGTCGCGGCGGGTGGTTTGGCCGCGGCCCTGTCCACCGCCGATGGCTTGTTGCTCACCATTGCCAATGCGCTGTCGCACGACGTGTATTACAAGATGATCGACCCCGATGCCGCCACCGCTCGGCGCGTCACCATCTCCAAGGTCCTGTTGTTGATCGTGGCCTTGCTGGCCGCTTATGTGGCAGCCCAAAAGCCGGCCGACATTCTGTTTCTGGTGTCCGCTGCGTTTTCGTTTGCTGCGGCGGCCTTTTTCCCAGCCTTGGTCTTGGGTATTTTTTGGAAGCGCGCCACCGGCACCGCCGCTGTGCTGGGCATGCTCAGTGGGCTGGCGGTGACCAGTTACTACATGGCGGTCAATCAGCCGTGGCTGCGCAGTGTATTTGGTGTGGATCGCCCGATTGAGCTGTGGTGGGGCATTCAGCCCATCTCGGCCGGCTTGTTTGGTGTGCCTGTGGGATTCGCGGTGATCGTGTTGGTGAGCTGGCTGAGGCCGCAGCACGACCCGCACCGCAATCTGATGATCGACGAGTGGCGAAAGTTCTGATTAACACTGACAACATTTTTGATTTTGATTTTTCCGCTTTTATATTTAAAATATAACTGTCAAAATCAATAAATTCAAAATAATTAATTCAATAATCAGAATTAATTATTTGTTATTCAGATTCACATGCAAAACCTGTCCGATTGGTTCGGCGTCCGGTCTGCGGGAGGCGTTCTGGCAACCGGTGCTTTGTTGGCGTCCTTAGGGGGGTGCGCTTTTGTTGTGCCCAAACCACAAGGTGCGGACGATGTCTTGCGTGTCAACGCCGAGGACAACTCGCGCGTGCGCCAAGAGGTGCCTCCTCTGATCGGCCCCTTGTCGCTGGAAGAAGCGCAGGCCCGAGCGCTCAAATTCAACCTCGACCGGCGTGTTCGGCAAATGGAAGAGGCCTTGGCGCTGCGGCAATACGACGTGTCGCGCTTCGATGTTCTGCCATCGCTCATGGCGCAGGCCGGTTACAACTCGCGCGACAGCGACCGCATCACACAAAGCCGCAACATCCAGACCGGAGAGCTGATTCCAGGCAACTCCATCACCCAAGAGCGTTCCGCTTGGACCGCCGACTTGGCTCTGAACTGGAATCTGTTGGACCTTGGTCTGGGCATGTACAACGGTCGGCAGCAGGCGGGGCGGGTTGCCATCGCGGTGGAACGCCGTCGCAAAGCCACCCATTTGTTGTTGCAGGATGTGCGCTCAGCTTATTGGCGCGCGCTCAGTGCCCAAAAGCTGGGTGCACAAATCAAAGACGCCATTGCGGTGGGTGAGCAAGCCTTGGCTGATGCGCGCAAAGCCGAGCAGGAAAAACTGCGCAACCCGCTCGACTCCCTGCGTTATCGCCGGCAATTGCTCGAAAACCTGCGCCTGCTGGAGACCATCAACCAAGAGCTGTCGGTGGCCCAAATTGAACTGGCCTCTTTGCTCAATTTGCCACCTGGGCAAACCTTTGTGCTGCAGGATCAGTCGATGGAGCTGCCAGACGACAAGGTGTTTGCGCTGAGCGTCGATCGGCTGGAGGAGGAGGCGTTGTACCGCAACGCGGATCTGCGCGAGGCCCATTACATCTCGTTCATCGCCCGTGACGAGGTGCGCAAGACGCTGGTGCGCATGTTCCCCAACATCTCGTTC
>JACCDH011805681.1_pt1 | contig 11227 bp, 6 predicted proteins | sample 7442481 | NCBI WGS metagenome assembly JACCDH01 (sample SAMN15323433, study PRJNA562643) | freshwater metagenome | isolation source: river surface water | place: USA:Blue River Watershed | collected 2017-08-15 | reverse complement strand
TCGACAATCCGCTCCTTGACCTTGTCCAGACCGTAATGGTCGGCATCCAGCACCTTCTGCGCGGCGCCCAGGTCTTTCTTGACGCGGGATTTCGTCCCCCACGGCACACCCAGCAGCCAGTCCAGATAGTTGCGCACCACGGTCGCTTCCGCGCTCATCGGCGACATGGATTTCAGCTTCTTGACCTCGGCTTCCGCCTTTTCGCGGGCCTCTTTGGAAAGCTGGGTCTTCTTGATGCGCTCTTCCAGCTCGGCGATTTCGTTCTGGCCGTCCTCGCCATCGCCCAACTCGCGCTGGATCGCCTTCATCTGTTCGTTCAGGTAGTATTCGCGCTGCGTCTTTTCCATCTGGGTCTTGACGCGGGATTTGATCTTTTTCTCCACCTGCAGGACGGACATCTCGCCCTGCATGTGGCCATAGACCTTTTCCAGCCGTTCCGCGACGTTGAGGGTCTCCAGAAGCTCCTGCTTCTGGCCGACGTCGATGCCCAGATGCCCCGCCACCAGATCGGCCAGACGCGCCGGTTCGCGCGTTTCCGACACGGCGGACAGCGCCTCTTCGGGGATGTTCTTCTTGATCTTGGCGTAGCGTTCGAATTCGTCGCTGACCGCGCGGATCATCGCCTCGACCGAGGCCTTGTCGCCCGGAGCTTCGGACAGTTCGACCGCCCGCGCCTCAAAGAAGCTGGGGTTGTCGATGAATTCGGTGATCTTCACGCGCGTCTTGCCCTCGACCAGCACCTTGACGGTGCCATCGGGCAGTTTCAGCAGTTGCAGCACATTGGCCAGCACGCCCACGCGATAGATCGCGTCGGTGCCCGGATCATCGACAGAAGGGTCGATCTGCGACGACAAGAGGATCTGCTTGTCATCCGCCATCACCTCTTCCAGCGCACGGACGGATTTTTCACGCCCGACGAAAAGCGGCACAATCATGTGCGGGAACACCACGATATCGCGGAGCGGAAGCACCGGATAGCTGGGGGAGTGAGAGTCGCTCATCATGTTTCCTTGTCTGGCAGGATGGCCTTGCCCCGACCGTCGGCAGCGTCTGACCATCCCCTGTTCGGCCTCCATATCTGGTAGGCCGAAGGGGGTTAGTCAACCAGTGCACCCTTCAACTTTGCCCCATCTTGCGCCTTGCCACGCGCGGCGGCAAGCGGGCAATGGGGTGACGCTGCGGTTGCAAGGATCGGGCCGCATTCAGGGCGCGCGGCGCAAAAGCAGCCGTCCCGCGATCAGCAACCCGCCCGACACCGCGATGACCGTCAGGATGGCGGGGCGCAGGTCGTCCGGCTGGCTCGCCGCGCCGCCATGGGCCACGATGAAGGAAAAAGGGATGACGCCAAGACCATAGCCCAAGGCGAACCGCCCCGGATGCATCCGCGCGATGCCCGCGAGCGTGGCCGACAGTTCCGGCAGGATCGGCAGCGCCTGACAGACCACCAGCGTCAACAGGTCATTGCGGGCAAAGGCCGCCTCGATCCCCGCCAAGCGCGCGGGGTCCTTCAGCATCCACCCCAGCACCCGCCGCCCCGCCAGCCGCCCGATGCCGTAGCCCATCGCCCCCATCGCCATCAGCCCCAGCGCGGACACCGCGCCCCCCAGCCACGGCCCCAACAGCCAACCCGCCAGCAGGATCGTCATCATCGTGGGCACCGCGACCAAAAGGTCCAGCATCAACAGCGCCACCACCCCCACCGCCAGCCAGAGGGGATGGATGTCGCGCAGCCCTTGCAGCCATCGGATCACCCCCTCTTCCGGCATAAGCCCCAGCCCCTGCATCACAAGGAAGGTGGAGGCAAAAGCTATGGCCAGCACCCCGGCCAGTTTCAGCAAATCCCCCATCGCTCAGGCCCCCCGCAGCATCCGCCGCCCTAGCCAAGGGGCCAGCGCGGCGATCAGGGGCAGCGCCCGTGCCGCCCCGACGCGGATCACCGGGCGCCGCGCGTCGATGCCGCGCAGGATGGCCTCCGCCGCCCGCTCCGCCGTCAGCTTGCGCGCGCCGCGCCCTGCGGTCATGGGCGTGTCGACCAGCGGCAAGACCACTTCGCTGACCAACAGCGGCGTGCCTTCTACCTGCCAGCGCAGGGAGGTGGTGAGGCTCGACAGCCCCGCCTTGGTCGCGGAATACAGCCCGCCCGCCTGTTTGGGAAATGTCGCGAGGCCAGAGGACAGGTTCACCACCGCCCCCTGCGGCTGGCGCATCAGATGCGGCAAGGCGGCCTGTACGATCAGCGCGGGCGCGGTCAGGTTCAGCGCCGCCTCCTCGATCAACTGGGCGGGGGTGGATGCCGTCAATTCCCGCGCGTGCTGGACAGCGGCGTTGTTGATCACGACGGACGGCGCCGGATGGTCGGACAAAAGCCCCGCCACCAACCCCGGCAGCGCGAGCAGATCGGTCAGGTCCGCGCCCACCGGCACCAACCCTGCCCGCGCGGGCAGATGCACCGCCCCGCGCGACAGGGCAATCACCGTATGCCCCCGGTCCAGCAACCGCGACAGAAGCACAGCCCCGATGCCGGAGGTGCCCCCGGTCAACAGGATGGTGGTGGGTTTCGCCAAAGGACTTGGTCTTGACATCGCACGCTCCGCACCGATTTCGCCTGTGATGGGATTAGGGCAAGGACAGGCGGCACGCATGAACCTGGGTTTAGAGACCGGCACCGCCGCCCCCGCCCTGATCGCAGCCTTGCAGGCCCCGGCGCAGGCCGCGCGGCTTTGGGCGGTGCGCAGCCTGCCCAAGGGGGCCGCCTGCTTTGCCCCCGGCGATGGCTCAGCCGATGTGGTCCTGTTGCTGTCGGGTCTGGTGAAGCTCGTTTACACCACCGAAAGCGGCGAGGATTGGGTGAAGTCCTTCATCCTCGATCAAGGCATCTTTTCCGGGCGCGGCGCATCGGACAGCGCCGAGAGTTATGGCGCCATCTGTCTGGAGCCCTGCCGTCTTGTCCGCCTGCCCCGCGCCTTTGTGGAGGCGCAGGTGAAGTCTGACCCGCAAGTGCAGGCTGCATATAGCAAATTCTCGACCTGGGTGCTGGCGCGCAAACAGGCACGCGAGGCGGCGTTGCTGACCATGTCGCCCGAGGCCCGCTACCGCGCGCTGCTGACCCATGCCCCGCAGGCGCTGGCCCGCCTGCCGCAGGGCGACATCGCGCGCTTCATCGGCATCACGCCCATCGCCTTCAGCCGCATCAAGCGCCGGGTTCATCAGAGCGGGTCGATATCCCCCTCGGCCCGTTTGGCATGAAACTCTGCCACAAAGGCCTGTAGCCGCCCGCCCGCGATGGCATCACGCAGGCCCTGCATCAACTCCTGGTAATAATGCAGGTTGTGCCATGTCATCAGCATGGAGGCGATGATTTCCTGCGCCTTGTTCACATGGTGCAGATAGGCGCGGGAATAGTTCCGGCAGGCTGGGCAGGTGCAGTTTTCATCCAAGGGGCGCGGGTCGTCCTGATGGCGGGCGTTCTTGATGTTGACCTGCCCCCGATGCGTCCAGGCCTGTCCGGTGCGGCCCGAGCGTGACGGCAGCACGCAATCCATCATGTCGATGCCGCGTTCCACCGCGCCGACGATGTCATCGGGCTTGCCCACGCCCATCAGATAGCGCGGCTTGTCCTCGGGCAGGAAACCGGGGGCGTAGTTGAGGACGTCGAACATCGCCTCCTGCCCCTCTCCCACCGCAAGGCCCCCCACGGCATAGCCGTCAAAGCCGATGGCGGTCAGCGCCTTGGCCGATTCCTCGCGCAAGTCCCGCGTCACACCGCCCTGCATGATGCCGAACAGCGCATGTCCCGGGCGATCGCCAAAGGCATCACGCGACCGCTGGGCCCACCGCATCGACAGGCGCATTGATTTGGCCACCTGATCCTCGGTCGCGGGCAGCGCAGGGCATTCGTCGAAACACATGACGATGTCGGAGCCCAGCAGTTTCTGGATCTCCATGCTGCGTTCGGGGGTCAGCATGTGCTTGGACCCGTCGATATGGCTGGAGAACCGCACGCCCTCTTCGGTCAGCTTGCGCAAACTGGCCAGCGACATGACCTGAAACCCGCCGGAATCCGTCAGGATCGGCCGCTCCCAGTTCATGAACCGGTGCAGCCCCCCCAGACGCGCGATGCGTTCCGCCGTCGGGCGGAGCATCAGGTGGTAGGTGTTGCCCAAGAGGATATCCGCCCCCGTCGCGCGCACGCTGTCGGGCATCATCGCCTTGACGGTCGCGGCCGTCCCCACCGGCATGAAGGCGGGGGTGCGGATGTCGCCGCGCGTGGTGTGGATCACGCCGGTGCGCGCCTTGCCATCCGTGGCGTGAAGGGTGAAGCCGAAGCCCGTGGCCATGTGCGATGTCCTGAAAGGGAAAACCGCCCCCCTTTGCCGCAAAGCGTCTGCAAAGGAAAGGGTCTTAGCTGTGCCGCCGCGCGTGCGGATGGCGGGGCGGCGGCGGCGGGTGGCCGTCATCCTCCAGCGCGCGGCGCAAGCGGCGGATCAGCACGGCGCGGGCGCGCTCATCCGGCACGGCACGCAAGGCCGCGTTGATATCAAGGATCAGCGAGGACACGTCATTGTGCCAATCCAGCCGCGCCACCTGTTCCGGGGCAAGGCGGGGCGGCGCGGTTTGCGCCATCCGCACCGGACCCTGCGCCGCCAGTTGCCAGACCTCATCCAGCGCGGGCGAAAACACCCGGTCACCCGCGATCATGTCCAGCCGCGCCGCAAGGCCCGTCATCGCCTCATCCTCGCCATGCACCAGAAACACCCCCGCCCGGATCGGCAGGCGCTCACGCAGCCATTGCGCCAGTTCCGGCCCATCGGCATGGCCGGAGTAAAGATCGATGGAGCGCACCGCCGCGCGGACCGGGAATTCCTCGCCCTGTATCCGCACGGCATCGGCCCCGTCCTGCAGGATGCGGCCCAGCGTGCCCTCGGCCTGATAGCCGCACAGCAGGACCGTCGCCGCATCCTGCCAGAGCCAGCTTTTCAGGTGGTGGCGGATGCGCCCCGCCTCGCACATGCCGGATGCAGCAAGGATGATGCGAAAGCCCGTGCCCCGGTCGATCGCCTTGCTCTGCTCCGCCGTTTCGGCAAAGCGCAGGTGGTGCGAGGCGAGACCCGCCTTCAGGTGCTGGTCCGCCTCCAGCGCGCGCAGATGGTCCATGAAGACCTGCGTGGCGCGCATCGCCAGCGGACTGTCCACATGCATCGGCAGCCAGGGCAAGGCACCCTCTTCCATCAACTGGGTCAGATCGGCGATCAGCTCCTGTGCGCGTTCGACGGCGAAGGTGGGGATCAACAGCGCCCCCGGCCCAGACCCGGCCCGGTCCATCGCGCGCCGCACCTCAGAGGCCAGCACGGCGCGGCGGTTGGGGGCGCTGGCATCGATGCGGTCGGTGTCGCCATAGGTCGATTCGACCACCACGTAATCCACGCCCTGCGGCCCTTCGGGATCACGCTGCAAGAGCTTGGCATCAGGGCCAAGGTCACCGGAAAACAGGATGCGCCGCACCCCCTCGCCCAGCGTCACCTCCACCTCGACAGAGGCGGAACCGAGCATATGCCCCGCGTTCCAGAACCGTGCGCGCAGGTCGGGCAGCACCTGCACCCAATCGCCCAAGGCCACCGGGTGGAACAGGCCCAGCGCCGCCGCGGCATCGTCCATGCCATAGATCGCCTCAACCTCGGCCTTGCCGTCGCGGCGGTTGCGGCGGTTGAGCTGTTCGACCTCCATCTCCTGGATATGGGCGCTGTCGGGCAGCATGATCCCGCAGAGCGCCGCCGTGGGTGCGGTGGCATGGATGCGCCCACGAAAGCCGTCGCGCCAGAGCTTGGGCAACAGCCCGGAATGGTCGATATGGGCGTGGGTCAGCAGGACGGCGGAAATCCCTGCCGGATCAAAGGGAAAGGCGCGCCAGTTCAGGGCTTTCTCGGTCTTGGCGCCCTGAAACATCCCGCAATCGATCAGCACGGACCCGGTGCCGGTGGTCACGCGGAAACACGACCCCGTGACCGCCCGCGCGGCACCGTGGAAGGCCAGCAGGGGGTCGGACATGACAAAGCCCTCCGTTCACAGGTTGGCTGCATCATGGCATCCAAACCCCTGTGACGGAAGGGCTTTTCGGATCAGTCGCCCCTCAGCGGATTTCGCAGAGCGCCGTCCCGGTGTCCACCACAACCCGCGCATCGAAGGCGAGGCCGTAGTAGACGCTTTCGGCGGAATCCTCCGCGCCCTGCGGCGGATGCGCCCGCAGACGACCGCGCGCCATGTCCCGGCTTTCGATCATGCAGGTCACCGGACGGTTCGTCATGCCGGGAGCCAGACGGTAAACCTCCATCCCGCGGGCACGGGCCTTTTCGCGGTCAAGCGTGCCACAAGACATCTCAAGAATGTCATGGAATCGCCCACTGACGGGGTCATAGATGGTTTCGCCCGCGCTCAGTTCTTCAACAGGGGTGAAATCTTCGGGCTCGACTCCGGTACGGAGAAGGGTCCCGGCCGCAAACATGCGGACGGACAAAAATGTAAATGACAGGTCGGTCATGGCAGCAACACGTCCCAAAACTCTTATCCTTGGAATGGCCCGTCACCCCCATGACGGGCCAATCCACGCTCTTTTTAGTCCGCGGCGGTCTGAACCAGCAATTCGGCGGCAAGTTTCGCCTCAGAAGCCTTCAGGCTGCGGCGGACGCTCGGACCATAGGCCGAGAAATCCTCTTCGAGCATCGGGAAGAGATCGAGGATCTCTGCCCGCGCCTCTTCGGCCAAGGCGCCCCATCCCTGTTGGCCAGGGTGGAAAGACTCAGACGGAGAGCCTTCAGCATAGACGATTTCATGTACATCAAACAACATATGGAAGTACTCCACAGTGTTTCCGATTTCGCGCCTAATCGTCCGGTCATTGACCAGCATTTTGGCGGCCGCCAACACCTCCGTTTCGTCGTAGAGCAGTTCGGCCTGCCAGCCTGACAGCAGCATCCGGTGCTGCGGGCTGACCCGCAGCGTGCGGCTGTTGCCCAGCACCCCGGCCTCGATCACGATGGGCGCGAACTTGCCCACCGCATCGACCGTGGTGGACCCGATCCAGCGGATCGGCTGATAGCCGTGGTCCAGCGTCAGCACCAGATCGCCGGGAACCAGCGTCTCAATCTCACGCTCGCCCGCCGCCGTCATGATCCGCGTGCCGCGGGTGAAGCAGACCACACCGGTGTTTTCGGTGTTCAAGAGGTTGGCCGCCACCGCCGCGCCGCCGTTCTGGATCAGCAGACCGCCAGCCTCGTTCAGCACGCCGTCCTGTTGGTCAAAGCGCAGAAGGTCCAGCGCATTGTCGAACAGTTGACCCGGATTTGCCGCATTCCACGCCGCCAGCGTCGCCGCGTTGTAGAAGGAGGACAGGTTGACGAAGTCGTTGTCATCCTGGTTCGCGCCCGCCAGCCCGGTGGTGATGCCGGTGGTGGCGTCGAAGTCGGTGATGACATCCGCCGTGGTGCCGTCCGCCACAAAGACATCCGGCCCGGTACCGCCGGTGAGACGGTCGATCCCCGCCCCACCCGCCAGCGTGTCGCGGCCCGTGCCACCCGCGAGGGTGTCATTGCCGTCGCCGCCGGCCAGCACATCATTGCCCTGACCGCCATCGAGGCTGTCGTTGCCGATCCCGCCATCGACGGTGTCGTTGTCCACACCGCCATCCAGGCTGTCATTGCCGTCGCCGCCGGTGATCAGATCGCTGTCATCGCCGCCGCGGATGGTGTCGTTGCCCTCCCCGCCGTCGATGGTGTCGGCATTGTTGCCCGTCAGCGGATCGCCCAGATCATCGGCAATGTCGGCCTGCGGGAACAGCGGATCGCCGCCCTCGATCAGGTCATCGCCCCTGCCGCCAAGGATGCTGTCGCGCCCTTCGCCACCGGTGACCGTGTCATTGCCGTCGCCTGCGTCGACCGTGTCATTGTCGATGCCTGCGTCGATGCTGTCATTGCCGGTTCCGGCATCGATCAGGTCGGCGTCGTCGCCGGTCAGGATCGTGTCGTTGCCAAGGCCACCCACCACAGTGTCGCGGTCGTTCAGCGGATCGCTGTCCGCCGGGATTGCGGGCACAGGGCCAAAGCCCGGGAAGCCTGCGTCGGGTGAGGCCACCGCCGCGCGGGTGTTGATGAAGTCATCCCCAGCCCCGCCATCGGCGCTGTCGCGCCCGTCGCCGCCGGTCAGCGAGTCACGGCCCGCGCTCCCACCGAGGATGTCGGTCCCGGCATCGCCCGTCAGCGTGTCATTGCCATCCTCGCCGCGCAGGGTGTCGTCGCCTGCGTCGCCTTCCAGCCGGTCGTCGCCATCGCCACCGGTGAGGGTGTCGTTGTTGTCGCCGCCCGCGAGGCTGTCATCGCCCGAGCCGCCCGCGATGGTGTCATTGCCAGCATCGCCTAGGATGCGGTCATTGTCCTCACCGCCCGAGAGGCTGTCATTGCCAGCCCCGCCAGCGATGGAGTCCTCGCCCTCATTGCCCGCCAGCGTGTCGTCGCCCGTGCCACCGGCAAGGGTGTCGTTGCCCAGACCGCCCGAAAGCGAGTCGTTGTTCGCCCCGCCGTCGATGCTGTCCGCGCCGTCGCCGCCGGCCACGGTGTCATTGCCGTCACCGCCAGTGATCACGTCATTGCCGTTTCCGGCGTCGATGCTGTCATTGCCGGTGCCGCCATCGACGGTGTCGTCGCCGCTGCCCGCGTTCAGGCTGTCGTCGCCGCCCCCTGCGGTCACAGAGTCGTTGCCGTCCCCTGCCGCCACGGTGTCATTGCCGCTGCCGGTGGCGATGCTGTCATTGCCCGCACCCGTGCCGATGTCGATCGGACCCGTGGCCGCGCCGCCGGTGATCGTGTCATCGCCGCTGCCGGTCAGGATCTTCTCGATCTCGGCAAAGGTCAGGTCGGTTGCGCCATCCGCGTCGAGCCCATTGACCGTGCCGGTTTCCGGGTTGGCGTTATAGGTGACCGTCTGCGCCGATGTGCCCGAGGACAGGTCGAGGATGTCGCCCGCATCGCCATTCTCGGTCCCTTCCGGGTTGCCCGAGGTGGCATCGGTGCCGCCATCGATGGTGGCGTTGACATTCGCGCCGCCATCGCTGCCGTCCAGCGTGAAGACATCATCCCCGCTGCCGCCCGTGGCGCTGTCCGCCCCGCCGACCGCGATGTCGTCATCGCCTGCACCGCCTGCCAGCGTGTCGGCACCCGTGCCCCCTGCCAGCGTGTCAGACCCTGCCCCGCCGATCAGCGAGTCATTGCCATCGCCGCCGGACAGCTGGTCATTCGCGTCGCCGCCATCCAGCGTGTCAGCCCCCGCACCGCCCGAAAGCGTGTCGTTGCCTTCGTTGCCCAGCAGGCTGTCGGCCCCCTCGCCGCCGGTCAGGCTGTCATTGCCCTGACCACCGGCCAGCGTGTCCTCGCCATCGTCACCGGACAGGATGTCATTGCCATCCCCACCGATCAGGCTGTCGTTGCCGACATTGCCCGACAGGCTGTCATCGCCGGTGCCGCCATCGACCGTGTCATTGCCCAGACCGGCATCCACCGTGTCATTGCCCTGACCCGCATCCACGGTATCGTTCAGACCATCGGCCCCGTCGATCATGTCGCCTTGGGTGTCGCTGAACGGCATGCCGCCCGCGCCCGAGGTGGGCGTCATCAGATCGCCGCCCGCCGTCCCGTCGATCACGCCGTTGGAGTCGACCAGCACCCGCTCGATTTCCGAGAACTGGATGCTGACCGTCTGGCCCAGCGCGTTCTGGTAGGTTGCGGTGCCGGATTCGGCCCCGCTGAACACCACCGAGACGCCCGCCAGACCGCGCAGGTCCAGCACATCACCCGAACCGCCGTTGACGGTGTCGGTCAGGTCCTCGCCCGCCTCGCCGCCGACCACGGTGATGGTCGCCGTGCCCGGCAGGGACGGGTCGATGCGGAATTCGTCATCGCCGTCGCCACCCTCGCCCCGGTCGCCCGCGCCAAGGATCAGGTCGTCGTCCTGACCGCCACCTTGCATCGTGTCCGCGCCATCGCCGCCCGTCAGGTTGTCCGACCCGTCGCCGCCTTGCAGCAGGTCATTGCCCACGCCACCCGACAGCGTGTCATTGCCCGCATCGCCCGAAAGCTGGTCATTGCCGGTGCCGCCGGTCAGTTGGTCGCCATCCGCACCGCCCGACAGGGTGTCGTCATCCGCCCCGCCGTCCAGCACGTCATTGCCCGCGCCGCCGGTCAGGCTGTCATTGCCAGCCTCGCCGTTCAGCGTGTCCTCACCGAGGTCGCCGGTCAGCGTATCCGCGCCCGTGCCACCAGAGAGCGAGTCATTGCCCTGGCCGCCATCCAGCGTGTCGGCATCCGCCCCGCCGTCCAGCGTGTCGTCGCCAAGCCCGCCGCTCAGGCTGTCGTTGCCCGCATCGCCGGACAGGCTGTCGGCATTGTCGCCGCCATCCAGCGTGTCGCGGCCATCGCCGCCCGACAGGGTGTCGTTGCCCTCGTTGCCCGACAGGCTGTCGTCGTTCAAGCCGCCCGACAGGCTGTCCGCCCCCGTGCCGCCCGCCAGCGTGTCGTTGCCGGCATCGCCCGACAGCGTATCCGCCCCCGCGCCACCGATCAGGCTGTCATCGCCGACATTGCCTGCGACAGAGTCGTTCCCGTCGCCTGCATCGACCGTGTCATCGCCTTGTCCGGCATCGACCGTGTCATTGCCCGCGCCCGCCTGAACCGAGTCATTCAGTCCATCGGTGCCGTCGATCTGATCGCCCTGCGCATCGGCATAGGGCAGACCGCCCGGACCGCTGGTGGGCGTCATCAGATCGCCCGCCCCGGTGCCTTCGACCACACCATTGGCCGAGGTCAGGACCGTCTCGATTTCCGAGAAGGTGATCGTGACAGTCTGGCCTGCAGTGTTCTTGTAGGTCGCCGTGCCCGCCTCGGAGGTGCCCGAGATCGGATCGGGGTTGGTATAGGTCACCACCACATCGGTCAGACCGCGCAGGTCCAGCACATCGCCCGCGCCGCCGTTGGTGGGATCGGTCAGATCCTCAACCGCCTCGCCGCCGATGACGGTGACCCCCGCCGTGCCGGTCAGCGACGGATCGACCGAAAATTCATCATCCCCGTCGCCGCCCTGCGCCAGATCACCCGCGCCGACCAGCAGATCGTCGTCGCCCGCACCCCCGGCCAGCAGGTCATTGCCCGCACCACCCGCCAGCGTGTCGGCCCCATCGCCGCCAGAC
>JACCDH010200513.1_pt1 | contig 11229 bp, 7 predicted proteins | sample 7442481 | NCBI WGS metagenome assembly JACCDH01 (sample SAMN15323433, study PRJNA562643) | freshwater metagenome | isolation source: river surface water | place: USA:Blue River Watershed | collected 2017-08-15 | reverse complement strand
TATTATTAAGCCTGCACAGTTACCTGACCTGACGGATAAAACTGTCATTGGATTTGTCGGTTTTTGCCGCGAATGGCACGGCTTAGATAAAGTCATCGATCTGATGGCAGAACTTAATGATCCATCCCTATATTTTCTAATTATTGGCGATGGTCCTGTCTTGGCGGAGTTAAAATTACAAGCGTCACGTCTTGGTTTAGAAAAACAAATTCATATGTCTGGTCTAGTTAATCGCAGCCAGATGCCAAACTGGGTTGCGCAAATTGATATAGCATTACAGCCAGATGTCGTGCCCTATGCATCCCCATTAAAAATGTTAGAGTATATGTATATGGGGAAAGCAATTCTTGCCCCTCGAAGTCGAAATATTGAAGAATTAGTCACTGATGGTCAAAGCGCTTTGCTGTTTGAACTCGATAAGCCTGACAGCTTTATTGAACAGTTAAAAATAATTACCACCAATAGGCAGTTGGCGAGTTTTCTTTCCGCAAATGTTGTGGATGAAATTAGAACCAAACAGCTATATTGGATAGAAAACTCAAAAAAGATTATTAATATATTCAAACACTTATCGGGCGAAAGACGCTAATGGAAAGTTTACTTTTTGCATTTGATTTAGTACTCGTTGGTTACCTTTGCCATTGGGCAAGTAAAGCTGAAGCGCAAAAATGAGAGACTTGGCGCTTCTGCTTTTTATCCTCTTTGTGTCTTTCTATATTTTGCGTAACCCGTTCATTGGCGTAGCGCTATCTATTTGGACATCTCTGTTCACGCCTAACTTGTGGGTTTTTGGCTTTGGACAAAGTTTTAGGATTAACTTTATATTCCTCGCGCTCTTTCTAATTTCAGTACTGTTCAATAAAAGCAAAATTAAAAATACAAATTACAAGTTTACGGGCTTATGTTTTACTCTAGTTGCTTTTTTTATGTTGGGAACCCTTTCTGCCTTACTTACAATTTCTAATGAGGATGTGGTCTGGATTGAATGGGACTACTTTTATAAAACTTTACTTTTATATTTTCTAGTTGTCTTTGTTGTGTACAAAGAAATTCATATAAAAACAGTTTTGTGGGCAATGGTCCTTTCAGTGTCATTCATTGGCGTTGCGGAGGGTTTGAAATACTTATTGACCGGGGGTGGGCACGTCATAGAGGGGGTAGTATCTAGCAAATTACAAGATCGGAACGGTCTAGCATTAGCTTTGAATATGATATTACCTTTGCTATTCCTACTTAGAAATTATACAGAAAACAAGAGAGTAAAGACATTTTTATTGATGATTGCGATAATAAACATTGTTGCAATTTTAGGTTCGTTTTCCCGTGGTGGTCTGATCGGATTAATTGTTGTTGGGTTTTTCTACTTTTTAAAATCAAACCAAAAAATAATTATTTCAGTGTTTGCAGTGGTTATCGGCTTTGGTGCTGTAAATTTCATGCCAGAACGCTGGATGGACCGAATGAACACTATCGAGTCAGCGGATAAAGATGAATCATTTTTGGGCCGAGTAGTTGCATGGAAACAAGCCGTGTTAATAGCAAATGACCACCCATTTGTTGGTGTCGGCTTTAAAGGCGGGCAAAACCAAGCTATTTGGACGTACTACAAACCCGACGTTGACATTTTTAACTCTATAATTGATACGTCGCATACAAATTTTGTCAAAGCAAAAGCTGCGCATAGTATTTACTTTCAAGTTATGGCCGATATGGGTTACAACGGACTAATCATATTTTTAATATTATTGTTTATTGGTTATCGAAATATTAGATTTGCTGAAAAAAATCTAGTTCCGGGAAGTTTTTACCATGAACTCGCTGGAATGACGAAAATTTCGCTAGCAGCATATATAGTCGCAGGAGCGGCATTAAGTCTACCGTATTTTGATATTTTGTATGTAATTTTAGGCTTTAGCACCATTGTTTATCTGAAAGCCAAATCAGCGAATAACACAAATGACTGATTCCGAAATAAAGATTTCGACAAATGCAGCTAAATGGACGCTTTTTTCAGTCTGGGTGAAGCGCTTATTAGGTTTAGTAAGTACACTTGTTCTCGTGCGCTACCTTACGCCCACCGACTTCGGCATTGCTATTTCCGCGATGATTGTACTCATGTTTGCGCAAGCTTTAACTGAAGCAGGTTCGCGTCAGTATATTATCCAACAAGATAATCTTAGCCTGCAGCAAATATCATGTGCATGGACAATTTCACTAATATTGAAATTGGTTGCAGCAACTTTGATTTTGTTTGCATCATTTTTTGCGGAACGAATTTTCGATTCTGCGGAAATGGCTAGCGTATTGCAAGTTTGTTGTGTACTTCCATTGTTAATTGGTTTAAAAAATCCAGGTCTTTATATAGAAGAAAAGAATGATGAATATAAAAATCTAAATTTGCTTCCTGTCATTGCAAAGCTCATTGGATTACCGATTACGATTGGTATCGCTATAATGTATCAAACTTATTGGTGCCTTATTATTGGCTCGCTGCTAGAAACGTGCATCGAGGTTATTTTAAGCTATAGGTTAAATAAATTCGTTCCTAAATTGACATTGGTTGGCTATAAACGCCAATTAAAATTCTCAAATTATTTTTTTGTGTTGTCGATCTTTGGCTATCTTCGTTCACGATTAGAAAATTTCGCAATCATTGCGCTTTTTGGCGTAAAGGGAAACGGTCTGTATTCTATTGCGCAAGAAATTGCATTTTTACCTATGTCGGAATTGGTACAGCCTATTCAACGAGGTTTCTACTCCACGGCTGCGAAGCTAAAAGCATCAAAGCAACAGATGTTTGAGTTGTACTCAAAGCAAAGTAATTGGGTTTTACTAATTCTTGTTCCGTGTTTTTTCGGATTACTCGCTGTACAGGATCTGTTTACTAAGATTGTACTGGGGGATAATTGGCTAGAAGCTGGCACAATAATGCCGATTTTCACGGCGACAACCATCCCCTTTTCCTTATACATGTTAGTCAACTCCATTCTCACAATTGAGAATAAATTCAAATATATTATCGCTGTTGATGTGATGTATACCGTGCTCTTGGCTGGCGCTACCTACTATTCTGATAATTTTAATCTGATTTATTTCTCAAGTTTTCGAGCTCTATTGTCGTTTTTGGTTTTTGCGTATTACCTAATTCTTATTAAGCAACTATATAAAATAAACATTTTATTTCTGCTGAAGGCTCTCCCTGCAGTGACATTTTCTGCGATGATCATGTATTGTATTGTTGTATTGTTGCGTGACCTAATGACTGAGTTGTCTATAGGTTTGCAATTACCACTTTTAGTTGCCTCAGGAGCACTTGTATACTTGATTGTGCTTTTTGTATGCTGCAGACTGACTAGTTATGGGAATCCGCGAGTAACCGAAATACTTAACATTTATAAATTAACAGCTTCGTGGTTGCGGATTCATGCGTTGAGGAATTTGTTTGCGAAGGACCGGGAACGTAAAGATTGATACTCAAAAATTCTGTACTTAAACTAGTTAATAAGCAACTTCGAACTTGTGTTGTATTCAATTTCCACGATATCGTCGATGAAGATAAGCCGGTGAGATCAGATCAACTTAGCTTGTCATCTTTTCGTAGTCAGTTATGCTGGATCCAAAAACATTTTTCGATAGTCCGCATCGATGAGCTAATCGATCACTTTCAGGTTGGTACAGTTACTAAGCCTACAGCAGCTTTGACTTTTGATGACGGCTATAAATCGCACTTCAAGCTAATCAAACCAATCTTGGATGAGTTTCAAATCAAGGCTGCATTTTATGTTTCCTCTGCACACCTTAATAATGATTACTATTGGCATGATCTTGTTGAAACTTATTGCCAACACAGTACTGCCAGTCAACAAAAAATGCTTGAACAAGAGGTAGCATCACTGACCTCCCAGTCATCAAGATCCTTAATTGAATCAATAAAATACTTACCTCTTACAAAAAGAGCTATTGTACTATCGACAATTGAGGAAAGCACCAAGCAATTGATAACTAAAGATTTATTAATGAAATCATCTGAAGTTTTAGAATTGTCTAATGAGGGGCATTTAATCGGAGGACATACTCTCAATCATCCGATTCTAGCACTTGAATCAGAGCAGATTTGTGTTCATGAAATCATCGATGATTTACTAGCGTTAGAAAAATTACTTAATAGAAAGATAACAACATTTGCTTATCCTAATGGCATCCCAGACCGTGATTTTAACATGTCACATCAAGAAATTTTGGCAAGTTATGGTGTAAAATATGCAGTTAACACAGATAAATCTGTGCTTAAAAAAGATTTAAATCCGTTATCGATCCCAAGAGTAAACCTTTACGGCTCAAATGAAAGTTTGCATTGTAATTACTTGCTAAGGATCATTACAAATTCACTTTTTAATTAAAGCTTTCTCCGGTATAGCAAGTCTGGAGCGCACAAGGTAAGCCACAACTCAACATATGACGTGATATACAAGATGCGTAGAAGGCGTTTTGATTGAACGTTAAAAACCTTATTAAAATACACTATTTAAAAAAAATAAGCCCCTTATCTATACCGAATTTTTTTTATCAAAAAAAGTTAACTAATCTTCTAAAAAACAACTTGTACTTTTGTTTTTTACTCTCGGTATAACGACTAGTTAGAAATACTAGCAGTGGAGTAATAATCCAACAGCAAATTAAATTAAATATGCTGTATTCAGCATAAGGGAAAACAGCAGATGCAAAGTAAAGTATCGGCATATGAAACAAATAAAGCGAAAAAGTATGAGATGACAGATTTTTAATATTTCGTTTCCAAAAATCACTAAGTTGAAAAAATTTAGAATGTCGTATTAAGTGGTAGCTACCAAAAATATGAAGGGTTACGAAGATCATCAAAAAATAATCTGAGAAAAATTGTTCCGCGGGTTCCAGTAGAAGTGAATAGAATCGATCACCAATTAAAGGTTTTACAGCGGCGTCGATGGAGTTTTTAATTGAACCGATACAAAGTAAGCCAATTCCAATAAATGAAAGCATATAGGTAAAAATAGACGCGTTTAAACCGACCTCGAATTTATGCAAAGACTTAAAACAGTACACTCCAGCAAACCAAATCGGCAAATACAAAATTATGCTCGGCCCCATAATCATCAATAAAACCAGCAATAGAACAATCCGTCGAACGCCGGAACAATAAACAAGCACACCAAAGAAAGCGTAATAAAGCACTTCATACCCTAAAGACCAATAAGGTAAGTTTGAGAAAATAGTCGTTGCAATCCAACTCTGGTTTGTAAAAGTCAAAGCAGCAAAGATAGTCCATATCGGGTCCAAGAGCTTTAAATTGAGAGTATTAAACGACTGGGCATTGATAAAAACCCCCATATAATAAAGAATTATTGTCAGGATTAACGCCGGACACGCTACCGAATAAATTCGTGACATCCGATTAACGGTAAATTCGATTGCACTTTCTTTTTTGTCATACACCACGTACGAAATAACAAACCCTGAGAGCACAAAGAATACAACCACAGCTTGGTGACCAAAACTAGCCAGTTGCCACAGCCATCCTCCGGCAAAGCTTGGTACATGTGAGAAAAAAACTAGCATAGCCGCAGAAAAACGAATGAAATCTAAATATAGAGAGAACGAACGGTCCATAGCAAAGGTATTATGTTTCATTACACTATCTATTCGTGCAGCTGATAATAAGAAATATAATATAACATCAGATACATAGGATACTAAAAATTTACGAAGCAATACAAGTTAAAAATTCCTTACATCTCGACAAAATAATCGCGAAATCGATTTTCGGCATATCACTTTGTAGTTACTACTATAATGGATTAATCTTAGTTCATGGAGTGACAAATTCAAGAAGTTCAGTGATCATGGTATGCTTCACAAGTTTGGCAATTTGTATAATTAAACGGTATTAGTGAGTGTAGATCAGAGAAAGCGTAGTTTCATAAAATCGAATATGGGAACACATAATGACAGTATTTGCAGGCATAATTTTTACTGACGATCATTCACATTTAGATTTACAGAAAGAAATGAAAGTCAATTTTAGTCGACTCATTGGTTGTACTCATTCGGCTGAATACACAACCGAGAGAAGTTTTTTCATTGCGTATGATGCAAATTCAAATACAGGCGCTAAAGAAGTTGTTAATGACTCGGCCAATTTTGGCTGGCTTTCTGGTGAGTCATTTATCAGAAATGATGACAACACATATGCTTCTGACGAGGTTAGTTACATTCTAGATTATTTCTTAAGAAAGAATTTGAGTTCATGCTTAAAAAGAGCAAGGGGTGTATTCTCCGGAGTTTGCGTAAACCGAGAGCAAAACCAATATTCAGTCTTCACCGACAAACTAGGTATAAGACCAGTTTATATTTACCAATCAGATAAATTTATCATCGTATCTTCAGTTCTATCATTGATCAAATCCCTAAATTCTATAGATCTATCATACGACGTGGATGATGTTGCCATATTTGCAGGATTAGGCTTTTGTTTGGGTAATAGAACGCCATATAAAAACATTACTCGCCTCGAAGCTGGCTCAATAGCACAGTTCAAATCAATTTCAGGTACGATTCAAGCTAAGTTTTATTCTTACTGGTCATATTCAAAGGATGTAACTACAAAATCTGAAACAACTGATGCTGATATTGTGGAGTTATATGAGATATTTAAGGAGGCTGTTTTTATTCGAAATAAAAACCAGAAATCGGCAATATCTTTTTTAAGTGGCGGCATGGATTCACGTACTGTTACCGCGATGGTTAACCAATTTGTAGATACGCAGACAACTTACAACTATTCAAAGAATAATTCACAAGATCAGATTTTTGCCCGCGATTACGCTAAGAACGCAAAATTACAGCACAATGAACAATCATTTAAGCAGCTTGAATATCCGAATTGGTCATCGCTTATTTCTAAATCAATTATACAAAATAACCCTTCATTATCGAATAATTCCTACAAGCGCGTATGGTCTGGCGATGGCGGGAGTGTTGGACTTGGAATGGTATATATAACAAAAAATTTAGAAGAGGCTCTATTAAACGAGCAATTCGATACCGGGATCGTGCACTTGATGAAGACATTTGGAGCTTCGGTACCATTTACTTTTATAAAAAATGATTTCATAACTGAATCTAAAGACTTTTTGTTAAACCATGTCAGAAAGCATATTCAAATCAATAGTGACGATCCGGTCAAAGGAATATATAACTTTCTTTTATACAATGACCAGAAACGGCACATGGATCAACATTATGAGACTATTTGTGAGCATGGTGTTGAAATGATGCTGCCATTTTTCGACTCTGAATTTTTATCCAAAATTTATAGCCTACCGTCCAAAGATTTGATTTATCACAGAGCATATGCAAAGTGGTTTAATCTGTTCCCCTCTTACGTAACAGAAACTGCATGGCAAACGTACCCAGAACACATTGAGTGCCCCATAAAAGTTGATTTATCATTGGGATATCAATGGGCTGGTTCGGTCAACACATGGTCAAGTAGACTACAGGATACAAGAAAATTTCTAAAAATTAAGTACAATTCCCCTGTGTTTAATGTATTCAGCAGGTTAAAAATTTACACAGCTCTTGTTCTACACATTTTGGGGATTCAGAACTACAGCTATATCTTAAAGAAATTAATCAAATTGGATTGCAATTGACGCAAATTTAATGTCATGACTTATACGACTAATTAAATTAATATATGATTCCGTTAAATAAACTTGCCTAATTATACTGCTCGTAGTTCTTCAAGCGAGCAGTATAATTTAAATATATAAATTAAAATCAATCATAAAGCAGAGAATAAACTCACAGGAAATAGACTTTATTCATAGTATCGATATAGAAGTTGAGCCATTTATCATAATCAATTTCCCCCTCTACAAGAAAAACACATCTCCATGTGATGTCAAGCGCTGACATTAAGATCAGTTCGATTCAAATATTAACTATATAAGGCAAAAGAAGTTGGAGAACTTCTATAATATATAGAATATATATTATAAACAATTATGTGCATAGTGAATAAAATCATCAGCAAGTAATTTTTCAAAATTTTCTTCTTATTATTCATTGTAATCAAATATATTCGATAGGTATGAAGATAAAGGGTCCCCATTCATAACAGGCTATAATTCAAACATAGAGGCAGTTAAAAAGCACCGCCATTGGTAAAATTTAGAATGGGCGTTGAATGATGAAAATAATGGCAAAATAATAATATAAAATAGAAAAACAATTATCGGTATCGAAAAGCATTTTTTTGATATTTAAATAAATTAATTCAAAATATCTCTTATTAATTGCTAACTAGCTCTTGTATCAAATTTGCAAGTTGCACAGTCCGAGCTCGCCGACTAAATGAATGAATAGCTTCTGCAGTAAGAGGCTCAGCTAACTTGCGATCTAACATTGACTTAATAGCTGATTCAATTTCGTCCTCTTGCCAGACTCGCCAACAATTAGGTATTTCAATACACGCAGTTGCTGTGGCACTTTCTTTTGGACAAATCGCTAATATTGGCTTTTTACTTTGAATATAATCATATAACTTGCCAGGGATCTGATATTTAAAAACATCATCTTGAATCAATAGATTTGCTGAACATTGCTGCATTTCTATCAGTGCTTGCTCAAATGGAATTGCTGGTAGAAATTCAACTAATTCTACAATATCTAAAGTCTGTAAAAGTGAATCACAATTTTCGGGCTTATCACTTCCCCTAAAGATCAGAGAAAAATTATTTGCGTTTATTACATTATTTAACTTAAGCTTTTGTATTGCTCGAAAAACCCCACTGATATCACGCCCACTTAAATATAAAGATCCACTGTATAACAAGATGAACTTAGAAGGGTCTGAATAACTAGCACTAGCTCTATCAAGCTCAACAAAACCATTCTGAATAACACTAAATTTACTTGCTTTTTCGTTTGGGTATAACTTTCGGTATAAATCCGCAGCTTCCTGAGTTGTAGTACACACATGAGTTGAACTCTCAATCACCTTCCTTTCAAAATATTGATTTATAAAGCTATATTTTCTATACAACGGGTTGTAATGACACTGCATTGGATCTCTGAAATCAGAAATCCACGGCAAATTATTTTTGATAGATAGTTTGCGGGCAATTAAGTGAGCAGTCATCACAGGGTATGTCGACCAGATACAATCAATATTGTATTTTTCGATTAGTTCCTGGCCTACTTTAATTGAATTAAAATACCACGGCCAATATCTGTCGGGCACAATTGCGATATCAGGTGTTTTTCCTGCTAATGAAAAAACTTTACAAACGTCAAACGCTTTTGCTCTAAAAGTCATACTTTTCAGTTGCGATGGCACTTGTAGTTGATGGTCGAAAGACTGATAGATATTCTCAGTGGCAGTCAAAATTATCGGATTCCAACCCATTTCTAGCAGATGTTGAGCAAATCTAAATGGACGTTGTACACCCGCACTTCTGGCAGGTGGCATTTCGAGAGCAATTATCAATATATTGGTATTATTCATTTGTTGTTTATTACTTAGATTTTAATTGCATTTCATGAAACGTTATCACTCAATTACTAACTCTATCAAGAAAGAAATGCGTTCATATTTTGATTTAAATTCTATGGCAATTCTAAATTACTGAAGCAAGTAAACTAGCTCCGATGAACGCCTAGAAAAGCACTAATTCCGTAATATTTATATCTATTTACGATTGACAGTATGCCTTTTTGCAGCCGACTTCGCAGACACTTATTAGAGTGAAACTAAGAATTTACCAACGCACATAACAAAATTATAATTATAACTTTAAGCACAAATAATAGTATCCTTTCGTGGAAACGAATACTTAGTTTACGCTAGACCTTCACCCTTTTTAGATTTGTGCCGCCACTTATACAATTGCTGTTTTAGTTGTTTTAGCCACTGCTCTAGTCGCAGTACTAACAATGGGCGCTGAAACTTAGTGATGCATAAATCACTAATTTCATTAGCAAATGAGGATTTATACCGCGCATCCCCTCCCATAAAATCGTAAGACATATATCCCTGTTTTTTATAATGCTCAATCGCTAAAAAATGCGCTGCCAAACCCGGTTTTGCCTTATTATTGCCAGCTGTAGAGGTATCCTGTTCCGCTATTGCCGAAAGGTAAAAATACACTTTGCCAGCATGGATAAAGTTGTACAAATATACCCGAGTTGTTGCATCGAGAGTAATTTTTATCAACTGCACATTGCCGTCAGCAATGCCTTTGCTTAACATCCGATGGTGAAACTCGCGAAACTCGGCAATAAGGAAGCCACTTTTAGGCCAGCGTTGTCGATGCAGCTGTGCGATATCATCAAGCCATTGGACTGCTTCAACCCCATCGTTCGCCACTTGCAATTGGTAATTTGGGTAGATTTTTAGGCTGCGTTTTATTTGATATCGACTATTAGCCGATAAATAGCTGTCAAACGAATCGCTCGGTGCATCATGAAATTGCACACAATAGGCTTTAGCCTGCCAGATATCCGCTCGCATCAACTTACAATTCTGAGCTAGATCTGCAATTAGCCGATTGTCAGTGGCGCCGAATACTAACTCATCAAAAGCTAAGTTATCACAGATATAGCGAAACATTTGTGAACGTACAGCTTGCTCATGACTTTTATCTAGCAAAAAGTCATTATACTCAATCCAGATTTCGTCGTTTTTTGCGATGCCGGTTCGATGCAAACACAATTGTCTGGCTCGAATAAAGCCATGACGCCTTTCGATATGCTCGACTAAAATAGCCAAGCCTACCAATTCCGTTCCACAATTTGCTTCAACAACATAATACCGAAAAGGTTGGAACGTCGTTAGCCAGTTGCCAATCCAAGACCATTGCAAAAAAAACGCTTGTTCACTGCGTAATGCCAAGTTTTGCCACTTTTTCGCGATGTCTTCTGCCGAGGGATTTACTAAAAAGGAAAATTGATAGGCTCTAGACATGATTAGTGTCCCGAGGGCTTAAGGGATAAATTACTGTCAATAACCCATACTCTCTCATTGCTGCACTCGCTGTACAGGCAAGGCCCCAGCAAAATGCATGGCTGCAGGGTCGAGTTTGTATTGGGTAGCATCAATATAGTACCCAGGTTCAGGGCCCCACTTTGGCCTGACATAATTGGTCTTTACCGGCGAAATGATGTCTTTAAGATGATAGTTTAATCGCT
>JACCDH010479511.1_pt1 | contig 11231 bp, 8 predicted proteins | sample 7442481 | NCBI WGS metagenome assembly JACCDH01 (sample SAMN15323433, study PRJNA562643) | freshwater metagenome | isolation source: river surface water | place: USA:Blue River Watershed | collected 2017-08-15 | reverse complement strand
CTGCACGTCGGCGCGGTGGATACGCACCGAGCCGCCGCCGAGTTCCCAGCCATTGAGCACCATGTCGTAGGCCTTGGCCACGCAACGGCCCGGGTCGGTGTCCATGTAGTCTTCGTGGCCGTCCTTGGGCGCGGTGAAGGGGTGGTGCACGGCGTTCCAGCGGTCTTCGTCCTCGTCGTATTCGAACATCGGGAAGTCCACCACCCACAGCGGGGCCCAGCGGTCTTCAAACAGCCCGCTCTTCTTGGCGAAGTCGCTGTGGCCGATCTTCAGGCGCAGGGCGCCGATGGCGTCGTTGACCACCTTGGCCTTGTCGGCACCAAAGAACAGGATGTCGCCGTTTTGCGCGCCAGTGCGCTTGAGGATTTCGGCTATCGCTGCATCGTGGATGTTCTTGACGATGGGCGACTGCAGGCCCTCACGGCCTGCAGCGACGTCGTTGACCTTGATCCAGGCCAGGCCCTTGGCGCCGTAGATCTTGACGAACTCGGTGTAGCCGTCGATCTCGCCACGGCTCATTTCGCTGCCACCGGGCACGCGCAGGGCCACCACACGGCCACCCTTGGTGGTGGCGGGGGTGCTGAACACCTTGAAGTCCACGTCCTTCATGACTTCGGTCAGTTCGGTGAATTCGAGCTTGACGCGCAGGTCCGGCTTGTCAGAACCGAAACGGAACATGGCTTCGCTGTAAGGCATGATGGGGAATTCGCCCAGGTCGATGTTCATCGTTTTGGCGAAAACGTGCTTGATCATGCCCTGGAACATCGCGCGGATGTCTTCTTCGGTCAGGAAGGACGTCTCGATATCGATCTGGGTGAATTCGGGCTGGCGGTCGGCGCGCAGATCTTCGTCGCGGAAGCACTTGGTGATCTGGTAGTAGCGGTCATAGCCAGCCACCATCAGCAGCTGCTTGAACAGCTGGGGCGACTGCGGCAGCGCGAAGAACTGGCCGTCGTGCACACGGCTGGGCACCAGGTAGTCGCGCGCGCCTTCAGGCGTGCTCTTGGTGAGCATGGGCGTTTCGATGTCGATGAAGCCGTTTTCGTCGAGGTACTTGCGCACTTCCATGGCCACGCGGTAGCGCAGCATCAGGTTGTTTTGCATGTAGGGGCGGCGCAGGTCCAGCACGCGGTGCGTCAGGCGCGTCGTCTCCGACAGGTTGTCATCGTCGAGCAGGAAGGGCGGCGTGACCGACGGGTTGAGCACCGTCATCTCGTGGCAGAGCACTTCGATCTTGCCGCTCTTGAGGTTGTCGTTGGTCGTGCCTTCGGGGCGAGCGCGCACCAGGCCCTTGATCTGCACACAGAACTCGTTGCGCAGGCCTTCAGCCACCTTGAACATGTCGGGGCGGTCCGGATCGCAGACCACCTGTACATAGCCTTCACGGTCACGCAGGTCGACGAAGATCACACCCCCGTGGTCGCGGCGGCGGTTGACCCAGCCGCACAGCGTGACGGTCTGGCCCAGCAGGGCTTCGGTCACCAGACCGCAGTAGGTAGTACGCATCGAGGACATTTTTTGGACTCTTGGTTGTGGGGCACTCACTGGTGCCCAGGATGAATGGAGACGCTTCAGTGGGCTTTGAGGGCCGGATTGTCCGGGCCGCCGGGCACCACCACGCCCATGGAAATGATGTACTTGAGCGCATCATCGACCGACATGTCGAGTTCGATGACGTCCGCCTTCGGCATCATGAGGAAAAAGCCCGAGGTGGGGTTGGGGGTGGTGGGCACATAGACACTGACCATGGGCTGATCGAAATGGTCGGCCACAGCACCGCCGGGCTGGCCGGTGAGGAAAGCGATGGTCCAGCAGCCCTGGCGCGGGTACTGGACCAGCAGGGCTTTGGAGAACGCATTGCCGCTGCCCGAAAACAGCGTGTCGGCCACTTGCTTGACACTGGTGTAGATGGAGCGGACCACCGGGATGCGGTTCATCAAACCATCCCACTGGCGCAACCACCACTGACCGAAGATGTTGGTGACAAAGATGCCCGAAACCAGGAACACCAGCGCCACCAGGAACACGCCGAGGCCAGGAACGCCCCGCAACTGCTCCGCCAGGGCGTGCATGCCGGGGATCAGGCTGTCAGCCGCCTGCAGCACCGCCAGGAAAATGCCGTCAAAGACGCCGACCAGCCACATCAGCACCCAGACCGTGATGCCCATGGGCAGCCACACCAGCAAGCCGGTGATGAAGTACTGCTTGAAGCTGTGGGTTTTTTTACTCATGGGCCGGGTTTTCAGAAGGGTGGGTCAGTGACAGGCGCAAGAGGCACCACAGCCACCGCTGGCAGCAGGGGTGGATCCGCTGTCGCTGCTGGTGGCGCTGGTTTCGGTGGCCGTGCTGGTACTGGCCGCAGCGGTGCCTGTGGCTGCTGCGGAAGTCCCGCCCGAGCCCCCTCGGAAGTCGGTCACGTACCAGCCCGAGCCCTTGAGCTGGAAACCGGCTGCGGTGAGCTGTTTATTGAAGGCGGGCTTGCCGCAGGCCGGGCAATCGGTCAGCGGCGCATCGGAAATCTTTTGCAGAACGTCCTTGGCATGGCCACAGGACTCACACTTGTAGGCGTAAATGGGCATGGTGAGGGCTCGTTCGAGGGAAAGATCACAAAACCTTCGATTATAGGCAGAGCCCCCTCTGGTCATTGCCCCGCCCTGCGTCTGGTCATTGCCCGAGTCAGGCGATTGTCAATGCCCGGCACTTTCTGTTGTCATTGCCCGGTTCTTTCTGTTGTCAGTGCCGGGCGCTTTAAGTTGTCGCTGTGCGGTTCTCTCTGTTGTCATTGCCCGGCTTGACCGGGCAATCCATGGCCCACCGGTTCAGGCCCAACGACGACAAAACCCCTCAGGCCACACCCACCAGCCGGTGGTGCGAGCCGTGCTGGTTGCGGATCGCCTGTGGCCCGAGCGAGCCGATCAGCATGCCCGCCAGGCTGGCCAGCACCCCGGCCAGTTGAGCCGGAAAGACTTCGCCTGCAGGCGTCAACAGCAGCAGCAGCCAGGTCAGCAGACCCAGCACGATGGCAAACACTGCCCCCTGGGTCGTGGCCTTTTTCCAGTACAGCCCAAATGCCAGTGGCACAAAGGCCCCCACCAGGGTGACCTGATAAGCACCCGAGACCATCTCGTAAATCGAGGAGCCCTGCATCCATATGGCGTAGGCCAGCACAAACAGGCTGAACACCAGCACCGTGACACGCATGGCCTTGAGCTCCTGACGATCGGACTGGTGCGGGCGGAACTGGCGCCAGATGTTTTCGGTGAAGGTGACGCTGGGCGCCAGCAATGTGGCCGAAGCGCAGGACTTGATGGCCGAGAGCAGCGCCCCAAAAAACAGGATCTGCATCACGAAGGGCATTTTTTCCATCACCAGGGTGGGCAGCACCTTCTGCGGGTCTTCCTCGATCAGGGCCTTGGCCTGCTCGGGCATGATGATCAACGCACTGACGACGAGGAACATGGGCACAAAGGCGAACAGGATGTAGAACAGACCGCCAATGACAGGGCCGCGGGTAGCCGCGTAGGCACTGTTGGCCGACATCACGCGCTGGAACACGTCCTGCTGCGGGATCGAGCCCAGCATGATGGTGATGGCTGAAGCCACAAAAAACACCACGTCATGGAAGTTGGGCTCAGGCCAGAACTTGAACATGTCCTGACTGATGGCCAGCGCGATCACCTTGTCGGCGCCTCCGGCCTGATGCCCGGCAAACACCGCCAGAATGCCCAGACCCACCACCAGGATGATCATCTGGATGAAGTCGGTCACGGCCACCGACCACATGCCGCCAAACAGCGTGTAGGCCAGGATGGAGAGCACACCGATCACCATGCCCATCGGCATGCTGACCACGCCGCCGGAGAGCACATTGAACACCAGACCCAGCGCAGTGACCTGGGCCGAGACCCAACCCAGGTAGCTGACCATGATGATCAGCGAACAGATCACTTCGACGGTTCGGCCGTAGCGCTCACGGTAATAGTCGCTGATGGTCAGCAGCGTCATGCGGTAGAGCCGCGCCGCAAAGAACAGACCCACCAGAATCAGGCAGCTGCCCGCGCCGAAAGGGTCTTCCACCACGCCATGAAGACCACTGTTGACGAACTTGGCCGGGATGCCCAGCACGGTTTCGGAGCCGAACCAGGTGGCAAAGGTGGTGGTGATGATCATGTAGAGCGGCAAATGGCGACCTGCAATCGCAAAGTCGGCCGAGTTTTTCACTCGCTTGGCGGCCATCAGGCCAATCGCGATGGTCACCAGCAGGTAGGCAATCACGAGGGTGAGCAGCATGACAGTGTCTCCGTCCTTTTTTGTTCAGAAATACACATGAAGGTTCGACCAGGCCACCAGGACGAGCATGCTGGTGACAAAGCCGAGGCCCAGGTAGAGCAGGATTTGCAACAAGGCATTGGTGCGCCGCTGCTCGGCCAGCAGCAGCTCGATCTGACGGCTGTCGCCGCGCTGGGCTTGCTGGAGATAGTCGCTGAGCAATCGGGGCAATTGGGGCAACAATTTGGCGTACTGCGGCGCCTGCGCCTTGAGCTCTCTCCAAAGGCGCTTGGGTCCAACCTGCTCGAGCATCCAGGTCTCCAGGAAAGGTTTGGCCGTGCTCCACAGATCCAGCTCGGGGTCAAGTTGGCGGCCCAGACCTTCGATGTTGAGCAGCGTCTTTTGCAGCAGTACCAGCTGAGGCTGGATTTCAACGTGGAAGCGGCGAGAAGTCTGAAACAGACGCATCAGCACCATGCCCAGTGAGATTTCCTTGAGTGGGCGATCGAAATAGGGCTCGCACACGGCGCGTATTGCAGCTTCGAGCTCATCGACGCGCGTCTGCGGCGGCACCCAGCCTGACTCGATGTGGAGTTCGGCCACGCGCTTGTAGTCGCGGCGGAAAAACGCAGTGAAGTTCTGCGCCAGGTATTCCTTGTCGTACTCGGTGAGCGTGCCAACGATGCCGAAGTCCAGCGAGATGTAGCGGCCAAAACTGGCAGGATCCAGGCTGACCTGGATGTTGCCCGGGTGCATGTCCGCGTGGAAAAAACCGTCACGGAACACCTGGGTGAAGAAAATCGTCACGCCATCGCGTGCCAGCTTCGGAATGTCGACCCCGGCCTGGCGCAGTTGCTCTACCTGGCTGATCGGTACGCCCTTCATGCGCTCCATGACGATGACTTCGGCATGGCAGAAGTCCCAGAACATCTCCGGGATCAGCACCAGACCGAGGCCTTCCATGTTGCGGCGCAGCTGCGCGGCGTTGGCCGCTTCGCGCACCAGGTCAAGCTCGTCGTGCAGGTATTTGTCGAATTCGGCCACCACCTCGCGCGGCTTGAGCCGTTTGCCATCGTCACTCAGTCGCTCCACCCAGCCCGCCATCAGGCGCATCAGACCCAGGTCTTTTTCGATGACGGGCAACATGCCCGGACGCAGCACCTTGACGGCCACATCGCGCAGCTGGCCGGACTTGGTGCGCAGGGTGGCAAAGTGCACCTGCGCAATGGAGGCGCTGGCCACCGGCTCGCGGTCGAAGGACTCAAAAACCTCGTCCACAGGGCGGCCAAAGGCCCGCTCGATGGTAGACACCGCCACCTCGGAGGCAAAGGGCGGCACCCGGTCCTGCAGCCTGGCCAGCTCTTCGGCGATGTCGGGCGGCAACAGGTCACGGCGGGTGGAGAGCACCTGACCGAATTTGACGAAGATGGGACCCAGCCGCTCCAGCGCCTCGCGCAGGCGTTCGCCACGCGGCGCGCGCAAATTGCGCCCCACCGTCAGGACGCGGGTGAGCAGGCGCAGCCAAGGATGTCTGAACGAGGAGAGGACCAGCTCGTCCAGCCCATAGCGCAGGACGATGAAGACGATGAAGGCACCGCGGGCCAGGCGGCTCATGCCGGGCCACCTGCAGCGGCAGCAGGCACCTTGCTGGCCACAAAGCCCCGGATCGCCGCCAGCGCCTGGCGCCCCAGCCCAGCCAGCGTGTGAGCCGGTGCATCGCCGATCAGGCGGGCCAGATCTTCTTCGGCATCCCAGCGCACGTTGTCGATCAGCCAGTTGACTTCGGCGGCCAGTTGCACATCGCCCTCGATGCGCACACGGGGCTTGTCGCCACGCGCCAGGGCCGAGAGCAAGTCCAGGGGCGATTCTTCCGTGACCGTCAGGCGCAGGTCAAAGCCTTCAAAATGGCCACGCTCAAAGAGCCCGGCCGGTGTGGCCTGCAGCTGCAGCTGCAGCTTCTGCCACAGCAGTTCTATGCGCTGTCCCTTCTGGCGCGCCAGACGCTGCATCGCTTCGGGTTCGCTCATGAGCACATGGTTGAGAAAAAGCACCAAGCGGTTGAGGGTCTCGTCAACCACCCAGGCGGGCGGCTGCAAACCGGCCACGGCCTGCGCGGCCCATGAAAAAGGGGACTGTGTTGCCATAGTCCCCGATTATGCTCAAAGTACCCTGGATTGCCCGGTCAAGCCGGGCAATGCCATATTGGAAATGTCATCCTCGGACTTGACCCGCGGATCCGGCTTGGCCTTTATTGCAAGGCCTGCACGCCAGCCACCAGCCAGCCGCTGCCACCGCTCTTGGGTTTGGTCATGTTCCAGACCTCGCGGAAGGGACTTGGGCCAGCCGAGGGCTCTTCTCGGATCATGCCGTTGAACTCGACGCTGGCCATGTAGGCATCGGCCATTTCCTCGATGCCCAGCAGTTGCGCTTCGAGCATGACCACCTCGGTCTTGTTGGACTGACCGGGGAACTGCGCTTCGCGCTCGGCCAGCTGGGTGCGGATCTCGGCCACCATGGCGTCGGTCATCATGGAACGCAGCATGGCGATGTCCGAGCGGTCCCAGGCGTCCTGCAGGGAGATGAAGTTGCGTTTGGCGGCATCGACAAAGCCGGCCACATCAAAGCCATCCGGAATGCCCCAGCCCTGCGGGCCGCGCAAGCCGGCGCCAATCATGGAACCGGTTTCGGCTGCAGCACTGCCATCAAAGGACGTGGTCTGCGCTTCCCAAGGGCGGGCGGAGGCATCGTTGCCCACTTTGGCCGGGTTGTATTGTTTGAAAGAAGCAGGCTGGTCTGCACTCGCGCCAGCGCCCTGATAGGCCATCTGAGGGCCCTGGGCACCGCGCCGGTTGCGCAAGACCATGCCGATCACGGCCATGGCCACCAAGGCCACCAGCATGACCAGCAAAACGTTGCCAAAGGCCTCACCAAAACCGAGGGAGTGGGCCAGCCAGGCCAAACCCAGACCTGCGGCCAGTCCACCGAGCATGGCGCCCCAGGGTTTCTTGGGGGCTGCGGCAGCGGGTGCCGTGGCGGGTTTGGGGGCTGCAGCAGGTGCTGCCTGTTGCGCCGGTGCGACAGGCGCTTGCGGGCGCACGGCTTCACGCTGGGTCACATTGCTCGACTGCTGGCCAACAGATTTACCACCGCCCAGGCGGCGTGCGGCTTCGGCATTGAGGCTGCCCAAGGCCAGCACACCGGCAAGCATAAGAGTGAATAACTTGTTCACGTTGTCTCCGAAAAGGTCAGTTCGCCATCGGCATCAGCTCAACATTTGATGCCTACATGTAAGGCTACCACCCCGGCACTGAGGTTGTGAAAATCCACATGCCCAAATCCGGCTTTTTTCATAAGGGCTTTGAGTTCCTCCTGGCCAGGGTGCATGCGGATCGATTCGGCCAGGTAGCGGTAGCTGTCGGCATCGCCGGCCACCAGCTTGCCCATGTGCGGGAGGATGTTGAAGCTGTACCAGTCGTAGGCTTTTTCCAGCGGCTTGGCCACCTTGGAAAACTCCAGCACCAGCAGCTTTCCACCGGGCTTGAGCACCCGGCACATCTCGGCCAGGGCCACATCCTTGTGGGTCATGTTGCGCAGGCCGAAGGCCACGCTGACCAGGTTGAAATGGTTGTCCGGGAAAGGGAGTTTTTCGGCGTCGCACACCAGCGTGGGCAGCGCAAGGCCATGGTTGAGCAGGCGGTCGCGGCCGGTGCTGAGCATGGCCTCGTTGATGTCGGTGTGCACCACGCGGCCGCTGGGCCCCACCTTTCTGGCGAAGGCCATGGACAGATCGCCCGTGCCGCCAGCGATGTCGAGCACCTGATCGCCCTCTTTGAGGTTGGCCACCTGCACGGTATACGCTTTCCAGACGCGGTGCAGCCCCATCGACATCAGGTCGTTCATGACGTCGTATTTGGATGCGACCGAGTCGAACACGCCACGCACGTGTTTGGCCTTGTCTTTTTCATCGACCGTCTTGAAGCCGAAATGGGTGGTGCTCATGGCGAGCCTTTCAATTCAATGGTGGTGGCCACAGCTGCCGCCAGCCTTGATGGGCATGGGGTCATCACGGCCCATGCCAGCGGCCTGCAGGCGCTGTTCATAGTCGGCCCAGAGTTGCTGCTCCTGCGAGCCCAGAAAGTACAGGTACTCCCAGGTGAACAGGCCCGAGTCGTGCCCGTCGGAAAATGTGGGCTTGACCGCGTAGTTGCCCACCGGCTCGATGTCGACGATGGCGACCTCGCGCTTGCCGGTCTGCAGCACCTCCTGACCCGGCCCATGGCCCTGCACCTCGGCCGATGGCGAATACACCCGCATCAGTTCAAACGGGATACGGAATTTCGCACCGTCGGCAAAACCGATTTCGAGCACGCGCGAAGCGCCATGCAGCGTCAGCGACTCGGGCGCGGGGGTGTCCTTTTTCAATCCAGCCATGGTGTTGCTCCAGAGGTTCAGACCAGCACGCGCTCGATGCCGCCGGCATTGGCGTGCTGCACATACTCGGGCATCCAGTTTTCACCCAGGATGTGGCGGGCCATTTCCACCACGATGTAGTCGGCTTCGAGCAGGCCGTTGTTGAGGTCGTTGCCGTAGCGCGACAGGCCTTGCAGGCAGCTGGGGCAGCTGGTGAGGATCTTGACGTTGTCCTGGGCGCCCACGGCACCACTGTTGCGCAACGCCGCCTCGCCCTTGCGTATTTCCTCTTCCTTGCGGAAGCGCACCTGGGTCGAAACATCAGGGCGCGTGACGCCCAGCGTACCCGACTCACCGCAGCAACGGTCCGACTTGAGCACCTGCTCACCCACCAGCGCCTTGACGGTCTTCATGGCGTCCTGCTGCTTCATTGGGGTGTGGCAGGGATCGTGGTAGAGGTAGGCACCGGCCTGCTCAGGCGTGAGCGTGATGCCTTTTTCGAGCAGGTATTCGTGGATGTCGACGATACGGCAGCCCGGGAAGATCTCTTCGAACTTGTAGCCTTGCAGCTGGTCGTAACAGGTGCCACAGCTGACCACCACGGTCTTGATGTCGAGGTAGTTGAGCGTGTTGGCCACGCGGTGGAAGAGCACCCGGTTGTCGGTGATCATCTTCTCGGCCTTGTCGAACTGGCCCGAGCCCCGCTGCGGGTAACCACAGCACAGGTAGCCCGGCGGCAGCACGGTCTGCACGCCCGCGTGCCAGAGCATGGCCTGCGTGGCCAGGCCCACCTGGCTGAACAGGCGCTCCGAACCGCAGCCCGGGAAGTAGAACACCGCCTCGGTCTCGGGCGTGGTGGCCTGCGGGTTGCGGATGATCGGCACGTAGTCCTTGTCCTCGATGTCCAGCAGGGCACGTGCCGTCTTCTTGGGCAGGTTGCCGGGCATCTTCTTGTTGACGAAGTGAATCACCTGCTCCTTGATCGGTGCGGTGCCCACGGTGGCCGGGGGGGCGCTGGTCTGCTTGCGGGCCAGGCCCTTGAAGAGGTCGGCCGCCCAACGCTGGGCCTTCATGCCCACGTCCACCATCAGCGTGCGAGCGAGCTTGATGGTTTCTGGATTGGTGGCATTGAGCATGAACATCGCCGCGGCGTTGCCGGGGCGGAAGCTCTTCTGGCCCATCTTGCGCAGCAGATTGCGCATGTTCATGGTCACGTCGCCAAAGTCGATCTTGACCGGGCACGGCGTGTAGCACTTGTGGCAGACGGTGCAATGGTCGGCCACGTCTTCAAAGTCCTGCCAGTGCTTGACCGAGATGCCGCGACGCGTCTGCTCTTCGTACAGGAAGGCTTCGACCAGCAGGGAGGTGGCCAGGATCTTGTTGCGCGGGGAATACAACAGGTTGGCCCGCGGCACGTGCGTCGAACACACCGGCTTGCATTTGCCGCAGCGCAGGCAATCCTTGACGCTGGCGGCAATGTCGCCAATGTCGGACTGCTGCATGATCAGCGACTCGTGGCCCATCAGGCCAAAGCTGGGGGTGTAGGCGTGCGTGAGGTCAGCCGCATGCACGTCATCGCCGAGTTGGCTAAGAGCCTCGCCGCGCAGCAGCTTGCCCTTGTTGAAGCGGCCTTGCGGGTCCACCTTGGCCTTGTAGGCGGTGAAGTTGGCCAGCTCGGCGTCGGTCAGGAATTCGAGCTTGGTGATGCCGATGCCGTGCTCACCCGAGATCACGCCGTCCAGGCTGCGCGCCAGCACCATGATGCGGGCCACCGCTTCGTGGGCGGTCTGCAGCATCTCGTAGTTGTCGGAGTTGACCGGGATGTTGGTGTGGACGTTGCCATCTCCGGCGTGCATGTGCAGCGCCACCCAGACGCGGCCCTTGAGCACGCGCTGGTGGATGGTGTTGACCTCCGTCAGGATCGGCTGGAAGGCAGAGCCCGAAAAGATGTCCTGGAAAGGGGCTCGGATCTGCGTTTTCCAGCTCGCGCGCAGGGTGTGGTCCTGCAGCTGCGGGAAAAGTTCATCCACCCGGGTGAGCCAGTTCTGCCAAAGGTCGCGCACGTCGCGCACCACTGCCAGGGCCTGGCCCACGCGCTCCTCGAGCAATTCAGCCGAGGGCATTTCGCTGGCGTCTTCGACCTTGCCCAGCGGCAGGTTGCCACGGGCCAGAAAGGACTCGAGCTCGGCGCAGAGCTTGAGCTTGTTGCGCAGGGACAGTTCGATGTTGATCCGCTCAATGCCGTCGGTGTACTCGGCCATGCGCGGCAACGGAATGACCACGTCCTCGTTGACCTTGAAGGCGTTGGTGTGGCGGCTGATGGCGGCCGTCTTCTTGCGGTCGGCCCAGAATTTCTTGCGGGCATCGGCACTGATGGCGATGAAGCCTTCGCCGCTGCGCGAGTTGGCAATGCGGACCACCTCCGAGGTGGCCTTGGCCACGTCGTCGGCGTTGTCACCGGCGATGTCGCCGATCAGCACCATCTTGGGAAAGCCGCCGCGCTTGCTCTTGGTGGTGTAGCCCACGGCGCGCAGGTAGCGGTCGTCCAGGTG
>JACCDH010966825.1_pt1 | contig 11233 bp, 14 predicted proteins | sample 7442481 | NCBI WGS metagenome assembly JACCDH01 (sample SAMN15323433, study PRJNA562643) | freshwater metagenome | isolation source: river surface water | place: USA:Blue River Watershed | collected 2017-08-15 | reverse complement strand
CTTTATATTCGCAGCCAGGCAAGCATTCGCTAGTTTTACTATTTGTTTATATAAAACTGGAGCTTTGTTTCGAATTTCGCTGTATTTCTACTATTTTGTTTAAATATAAGTAGACATTAAATAAACCGATGATAAACTTCAGCTGCAGCAAGCAACCTAACGAACCATTGAATCATCGGAAAACGCCATGTCTATTGCAATACGTGATGTATCAGGCTTCCACACGATCGGCGTCGTATCCCGCCAAACCGGCATTCACCCAGAAACACTGCGCGTCTGGGAAAAACGGTACAACTTGGTCGTGCCCACCCGCACAGACACCGGACGGCGCGTCTACTCCGATGAAGATCTCTACCGCCTCTCTTTGATCAAGCAATTGGTCGACCGGGGTTATCCACCGAGCGGACTGGCCAGCCTCCCAGTGGAAAAACTCAGGGAGCGCCTGGCAGGAAAATTATCGTCTGCGGCAGGACAGGTTCAGGCGGAAAAGTCCGTGATGAAGGCGCTTTTCATCGGCAGCGTGTTCCAGTCGGTGATTGATGACCCCATGGCACCGGCCAGCGATTTCCGCTTGCTGGGATGTTACGGCGCATTTTCAGATTACGTGAACGAAGGGAAAAAGGAAAAACCGGACGTGCTGGTTTTTTACTACCCGACATTGCATGAAGATTTGCTGAAAAACCTGCGCGAAGCACTGGAAGCCAGCGGTGCGATCGGTGCGGTGGTTGTATTTAATATCGCGTCGAGAACAACGATTGCTTATTTCGAAGACAACGGCGTACTGTGCCTGAAATTCCCCGCAAGCATTTCAGACATACGCCGCGCCTGCGCCAGCGTGGCAGATCTGCCTGCATTCAGCGGAAGTGGCGATACACAGAAGCACGACCGCCAATTCACCGACGAACAGTTAGCTTACCTGGCAGTGGCGCAAAATAACATCGCGTGCGAATGCCTGAATCATCTCGCCGAAATTGTCACGCGCATTTCTGCGTTTGAGGCTTACAGCGCCGAATGCAGCAACCGCAATCCGGCAGATGTCAAAATCCACCGCGTGCTGCAAAAATCCAGCCAGACTGCGCGGTCGATCATGGAAGAGTGCCTCAACTACGTGATCGAAGCCGAAGCCATCCAACTGAATTAGCCCACACGTACACCGGCGGAAGCAGCTCGAAAAAAATGGGCTGATTACGCCGGGCGGTGGATGATGCTAATGTTGCCCTGAATATCCCCGCCCTTTCGAATCTCCAGATCGGCGTAGGCAATGTTCCCTGTCGCCACCCCCGTTGATTCGATGAGCAGCGTCTTGTTTGCCACCGTAGTTTCCGACACTCGGCCGGCAACGCGAACGTGATCCGCGGTTGTCGTACCCTGAATCGCACCATTGTCGGTAACGAATACGGATTGTGCCGTCAGGACGCCCTGTATTTGTCCATCGACGATCGCCTCGCCAGGCACCGACAAATTTCCCTGCATGCGAACGCCCTCGCCCACCGCGAGGTTGCCATAAGTCGTATCAGCCATTCATACTCCAGCGTCTGTAAATTCGAAAAAAAATCCGTTTGATAATCAGGGACCACTCATATCGGAAGGGTAAACGCAATTTGCGCCAACCGAAAGCGATATTCCACTGCCAGTATGCTGGGCTCGGTAAAAAATAACAAGTTTGCATGGACAGATGTTATTTTCCCAATCGAAAGTTCTCTAAAGAGCAATTCAAATTCAAGCCGGCGAAAAAAGATTGCAAGCAAATCAGCAGGTTAGAAATGATACTTAAAGCACTATCCACAATGGCAAAAATAATTGGCAAATAATCACCATTGACAAGACATGACAAATGCTTGAGTTTCCTATATTGGGAGAGTGTAAAGACAATATAAAACTATAAAAAGCAGAATGATTGGCGCGAAACTCAGAAAACGGCGCGAGGACCTCGGATTGACAATCCAAGACATTGCTCGTCAGACAGGCATGTTTGACAAGCAAATTATTGCCTTGGAGAGCGATGACCATGGCGCTTACATGACAGATAAGCTGCATTTGAGCCGTTTGCTCATGTTGTATGCACGAAAAATTCAGCTTGAGTTGGAACCGCTTGAAATCGAGTTTATTGACGGCGCAAAGAAATCAGGTGATCTCAGATTAGCCGGTCATGCCCTACCAGCCTTTCTGCGAAACAGAGGAGAATAAGAATGCCATCACCCCAAAAACAAATCATCACCTACCGTCAGTCCGCTGACTCGCGCATCGACTTTGAAACGACAATTGAGGGCAAAATCGAGTTCAAGGGCATCTTTGTGTTGGATGGCATACTCAATGGTGACCTCAAGGGCAAGGCCTACGAACAAACGACGGCGGTGGTGAGCTCGCGAGGAAAAATCAACGGCAATATCATTTGCACGAATGCAGTGGTTGCGGGGACCGTCTTGGGTGACATCCGGGCACAATCGCTGGAACTACACGCTGGCGCCAAAGTTCTGGGCGATATGTACTATGACACGCTCCAGGTCGATCCTACTGCCGAAATCAACGGCAAATTCATTCCACAGGAGCCACCCTCCAAATCTGGCGATGCCGAAACCTCATCGGACACGCAAAGCAGCGCGGGACTGAGTAAAGCGGTCAGCAAGCTACGCTGGTAAGTTTGGCGATGGATTGGGTCAAACTTGAGTTAATCATCGAACTGATTATCGTTTTCTCCGCACCACCGGTTTATCAATACTATCTTTGGCGACGCGGCAAAACGACGCCAGCGCAGCTGAAAAAAACCCTCAAAATCTTCCTGCCCTTTTATATAGCAATCATCGCAGTTTTGATTGCTGGAGTTAGCGTCTAGGTGTTGGGTACCCACCGCCTATGTCAAAAATCCACTGCGGGCAATTACCCTTATGTACATGAACGTCAATTTGTAGACGTTCACACCTGCCAATGCCTAAGTCGGAATACTCTCGATGGCAACACTGAATCAACTTTTTCTTGCCCTGTACGCACTCATACTTGCCAGTCTCTTCCTTAGTACTGCGAGCATCTACTCGGACCGGACAGAATCTCAAACCAAGATTTTCTGGTTGCTATCAGTCGCTTTAAAAACAGCGGCATTTATCCTATGGGCATTGGTTCCGCTGCTGTATCCCGGATTCGCATCGTTGGCCAGCCTCTGCTTTATTGCCTCGGGCGCATACCTGGTGCTGCTGTTTCGATCATGGCGGGCTCCGGTATCAACTCGATTGGTTATCGGGCTTACGATCTCCGTTCTAATGGTTGGCGTCGCCTGCGAACTGTTACGACAGATTGGTCATAACTTCCATTTGCGCGCCCTGTTGATTGGCTCTGCGAGCATACTTATTTCTGCATGGGAGCTGATTGAGTTAGCCAAAAATATCCGAAAAAAAAGAAATACTGCTCTGAAATCCGTCTTTTTCATCATCCTGCTTCAAATTACGTTCAGTATCTTGACGGTTGTTTTGGCTAACATTAATCCATCACCCAATATTGCCCACGTTGCAGATAACAATTCACCTTCGAATATCGGATTTTGGATAACGATGACGCTGCACGTCATCGTTTACGTCTTCATAGGAAGCCATCTCTATCAAAAAGCGCTCATCAATGAACGAAGGATTAGCAAAGAAAAACTGGTCATAGAAAATCTTTTGTCCGAACGGGAATCCATGATTGCATCTTTGGTTATGGCTAACCGGGCCGCTTCTGTCGGCGCCCTGTCGGCAGCACTCGCTCATGAACTCAGCCAACCTTTGTCAGCCAGCATCCTTAACAGCAGCGTCTTGCTGCGACAGCTGGAACAACCCGTCGATACGACGGCGCTTGAAAAAATCGCCCGAGCAATTTCTCGAGAAAATGTCAGAGCATCGAATATTCTGATGACATTGAAAGATATTTTTACCAGCAATAACACTCAACTTGCAAAAGAGAATCTTGTTGAGGTCATCGCCCGGCTTCGTCCTATTTTGGAACCGCATATCAACAAGAAAAATATTTCCCTGAAGATTTCAGCCAACCACCAGAACATCGGATGCCTGCTGAACTTTTCCGAGTTTCAGCAGGTGATTGTCAATATTATCAACAACGCCATTGATGCACTTGAAAGCATTCACTCAACAGATAAAGAAATCATGATCGAACTGGACCAGTCCGAGGCATCGGCGACGATCAGGATTTCAGATAATGGCCCTGGCATACCGCTGGATGACAGGCCCCATATTTTTGAATTGTTCAAAAGCCAAAAATCTTTGGGCATGGGATTTGGGTTGTGGCTGTGCCAGCACATTATTGAGCAGCGTCATCGGGGATCCATACGCCTTGAAGACACGCAAGTGGCCGGCGCCAGCTTTGTGGTGCACTTGCCGCGCGCCTGATGCTGGCCGCTGGGCAGCAACCCCAGTCAAACCAAGCCGAATGACACGCATACCGGCCGTCCAGGCCAACCGCCTCCGGGCCTATCTTCGAACTCGAGCCAGTACTCAACGCACACCCCTCCGATATGTCCGTGCTGATGACTTCATCCGGGTCCTGAGGTCAGCTCATCGGTCGCCCTGGTCATTTGCCCCCACCCTTAAGGATCGCCAGTCAGGGCAATGTGATTAATCGACTAGCAACCGGACAAGTCATTCAAATTCCCGAATTGACCGCAGCCGACGGGTAGCGCCGCATCCGAAGCACCACCCAAAATTGGGCAAATTATTGACAAATCTCATGCACTCGCTGAAATTAAACAAGTTATTTATTATTTGTTTATATTATTCTCATTATTTTATTGATTGTTGTGGTTTTATTTTGCTTTATGTAAAAATAATATGGACATAATCTTTACTTGTGCTACCATTCGGTCAGAATTTAAACCAACAGCACACAAACCCTCAGGAGTTAATTATGTTTCGTACCCTTTTAGTCGTAACCAGTCTTTTGGCTGCAAACGTGTCGATCGCTGCTGCTTCCGATGAGCAGGCAACACTGACCGATAACGAACCCGTCATGGTGGTAGCCACTTCAGCGAATAGCTGGACTGTCATTTCGATGGAAAACAGCAAGCAAATGTCCAAAGTCCGCAAGTTCTTTGACATGGGCGCAGTTGGCGTTCAACAGATCGACTATGTAGTGAACTGCAGAGACAAGTCAGTTGCCCTGGCGGGTTTCCAGGTATTGCAGTCCCCAGAAAACGCACCGTCGGGCCCGATGGCAGTGCCTTCGTATGATGACCTGAGCTTCTACAAGCCCAAGCTGGACATCGACCGTAATGTCGCGAATACCGCATGCGATAAGCGGCTTGCACAGTCTGAGACAACCCAGACAAATTAATCGCTGAGCTCGGGGTCGACTAGGCCCCGCAGGGGTTTGTGTTTAGTCCCGCCTGTATTGACCTGAATCTGCACTGATACAGGTCAATACAGGCGGGATTTTTCATTTGGTAGACACATTTTCATCTACAAGGTCACCCGCCGAAATGCCCACCACTGACAAGGCAACGTAAGGCATTCTCGGTTTTTTTCGCGTCACAACAGATCGCTATCTGCACTGGATCGTCTGAGATTTGCCATCCCGCAAGCACGATCCATGGTGCTGAGCAGATACATTCAAAGTCATCGCGGAGTGAACTAGCAGCGACACACGGTTACTACGGGGGAAATCGCTCAATTTTCCTGAAAGGGCCCACCGCAATGTTCCGCCAAACCCGGTTTTGTGTTTTCTTTCTTGCACTTTTTGTCGGCGCTTGCGCCACGCCTGAGTACCAACAAGCACGCAGCCAGTGTGAGGGCGAGGGACTCAAGCTCTACCCTGTCGTTCAGCAGCCACAGGTTTTTCGCCGAAGTCGGGTTGTGGAAGTGCCAGACGGATCAACCGTCTGCGAAACCCAAAGCGTTCAAAACAAGGAAAAGCGAACCGAGATGTCATCCGTTCGCAGCGTTTGTCGGCCAGGCATGAAGCCGGTCACGGAGTACTACGACGAAACCGTTATGGTTGATATAAACCGCGGTGCGCGGGATGCACATGTCGACCAATGTGCGGGTAAACTGTGTCTGCAGCGATACGGAAATATAAAATGCAAAGTCTGACAAGACTCTGATCTATTTTACGGTCGGCATAATCGTCACTGCTTCGTTAGGGCGAACGCTTGTATGAGCCAAGCCTGGCACCTGGAAATCGGCCTCTGCACAAAAATAACCGCCTTGCAAATCCTAGGAAGACGCTGAAAAAGCAGCGTTTTATGATGACATATGAAATCAAAATTACTTCGTAATCCTTTAGCAATCAGCGGTATTTTTTTGGGCATGCTGGTATCGACCGATGCCATGTCGGCACTGACCATTCTGGCGGAAACACGAGAAGGTCTGATCTATATCGATCAAACAAGCGTAGAAAAAACCACGAGTACGCACAAGGTCGCCATTACCCAAGATTTTCATGAAATGCAAACGCTAGGTACGCATGAATATCTGAGCTCAATAAGCTGGTATGAAATTGACTGTGCGGGTAAAAAGCTTCGTCAGATTCGGATAGAGATTTTTCCTCAGAATATGGCCATGGGTGGCCTCTTGCAGGAAGATCCACAAACCCAGGCATGGACTACGCCCGAGCAGGGAAAGCTGCAGTCGTTAATCTGGAGCGCTCTCTGCGGGAAACCTTGAATCATTTTGCAAAATCTTACTGATGATTTTTCAAATAATTAATCACCCACTCGGCGTCGCTATAACTTGGAAAAATCGGGTAGTGCACGGCCTCAATCACCCCAGCATTTGCAATCAGCGTAACTCGTTTTAGCAAGGTCATACCTGCCGTCACAAACGTAGGAAGATTCAGTGCCTTTTGAAATTGATAATTGATATCACTGACAACTGGAAATGGCACATGCAGTCTTTCCGCCATCTCAAGCTGATACTCGGCGCTTTGTACACTCAGGCCGATCACCTCTGCGCCGAGCGCCTGAAGTTCCTGGTAATGATCACGAAATGCACAAGTTTGCGGCGTACAGCCCCTCGCACCGGGAATCTCATCCCACCCCTCAGGCAAGGACACACCGGGTTGGCCCGTCATTGGGTAGCAATAGATGACAACTCGACTCGCGAAACCACCGATGGCGATGCGGTTTCCTTGAGTGGACTGCAGGCTTATTTGGGGAAGCACGAGTCCCCTGAGGTGATCGGCAGCGCCGTCATCCAACGGGACCGGCAGGCTGTCAGGAAGTTGATTCAGGTTGATTGGCAAAGGGACGCCTCGAGAAGATGTCACATGGACTTATGATCGAATTATCTCCCACGATGCGGCCAATCCCAAAACATGACCCAATGAGCGTGATTCCATGCCACTGATCTGTTCGATGTCTTATTGCATAAAAATCTGTTTTTTCGGGCATACCCAAAGACAATAAAGCGCTTTCAGGTTAATCGGTAAATACCGAAGCTGAAATCAAGAATACAGAGCACGAAAGGCCGCTAACAGGTTACCCGATTAAGAAACTGCTCGGTTGTACAAACCAGGATTGAAGATGAAAAAAACTCAGATAGGTTTTCTTGTCGCTTTCAATATCGTTGTGCTAATGGGGTGCAAAACATTAGACATCAGCAAAGGAGCCAACTCCACTTACGCCGTCTCGGCTCAGTATGGATCGCTGAATGGAGGCTGGGAGCGTGCATCCCAGGAAGCCATGCAAAAAGCAAGCAGCTTTTGTGAGAAAAAAGGCAGGAAACTTTTTTTTATAAACGAGAAAAGAGACGGCATTGTTGGCTGGTCTTCTCAAGCATCGATAATAAGCTTTCGCTGCGAAGATATTGATAGTACGTCTGCGAGTAATGTTCCCGACGAAACCTTAATTACCAAGGACAAAGATGGTGATAACTTTCCAAGAAAATCATCAAACGTTGAAAGATATCAACTCGACGTAAACAAGATAATTCCACTGAGGAAGGATAATGACGCTGTTGCAATCATCATCGGCATACAGAATTACAAACACTTGGGTAAAGCTGATTTTGCCAATAGAGATGCCCATAAATTTTATGAGTATGCCTATCGCGCTTTAGGCATACCGAAAGACCGTATAAAGACACTGACTGATGCCGACGCGGATCAAGCTGCAGTCCTGAAATCCTTTAGGAATTGGCTACCTTTATACGTGAACAAAAACAAAACCGAAGTCTTTGTTTTTTATAGTGGCCATGGATTACCTTCTCCCGACGGTAAATCACTCTACTTTCTTCCCTATGGTGTGGATCAGGATTTACTGGATGAGACCGCTATTGATCAAAGAAAGATATTTTCCGCAATTCAAGCCACCCAACCCAAGTCAGTGACGATGTTTATTGACAGCTGTTATTCGGGGCTATCAAAAACCGGAGGCATACTACTAGCGGGCGCCCGACCAGTGACGCTAAAAACTTCAGACATCGAGTATCCGGCTGAATTCACTGTAATGACGGCATCTTCTGCAGACCAAATATCGTCGTCCAGTACTGAACTGCAGCATGGGATATTCAGTTTTTATCTTATGAAAGGTATGGAAGGTAATGCTGATTTTGATAGGGATGGGAAAATAACCATCGGCGAAATGCAAAAATTCTTACTGGACAATGTGCAGCGTCAGGCCATGTCATTAAACAGAAAGCAGATACCACAAGTCGTCGGTGATACGAACAGAGTGCTGGTTAGTAGATAGCTGAGTAGAAGGTCGCTCGGCAATCTCTTGCGGGTACGCCACTCTGCGCACTCATTCTCATGAATTTTACAACCAGCGCCTGAAGCGCCCGACAGCAGTCTCAAAACGAATAGGATTGCGACGTGCAGCCTGGGGAACTCACTGCCTTGTCCTATCCGAAGACAATCGCTAGCTGAGCTTCCAATGGATAGCAATCGCTCGTCAAATAGATAACTCGCACGCTCCTTTGATGAGCCACATGAATCAAGTCAAGCAACCAGACGTCGAACACGTTGTGCTCCACGACGCGCACGAAGTCGAGTGACCTCCCCTATTTCCATCGCTTTGTGTGATGGGAATGTCACCAATGTTCGGGTACTGAACATTAATCCGATTCTCGACTCAATACCTTACCAATTCACTCAGTTGCTACGGCAATTAGATACAAGTTGCTTCACATCTGTTCTTGGATGATCTAAAGTTTTCAAAGAAGAAAGCTACTTGACGAAACAGTCTTGCAACTGAGCGTTGAGAAAGAATTTTCATAAAAATCGACTGGATATTTCAATGGCAATCTCAATTAAGTTTTTTATTTTTTCAATTTTATTTTTCTTGGCTGGATGTGCCACTGAGACTTCCGAAGTGATCATTCCAAAAAAATTGGCCTCTGCAAGCTCAATTTATTCAGGAGAAAAGATACAAGTAGCAGTCGGAAAATTTGATAATCGCTCAGGATTTTTTCGAGGTTTGTTCTCAGATAGTATCGATAGACTTGGTGGCCAAGCAAAGACAATATTGATTACTCACTTGCATCAATCGAATCGATTTAATGTAATGGATAGAGACAATATGGCCGAGACGCTTCAGGAGTCCAATATCTCGGGGAAAAAGCAAAATTTAAAGGCTGGTGATTTCATCTTGACTGGGGACGTAACAGAGTTTGGTCGCAAAGAAGTTGGTGATCAGCAGCTATTTGGCATATTAGGCCGCGGGAAAAAGAAAATCGCTTATTCAAAAGTCAGCATTAACGTTGTTGACGCAACCACTTCAGAAGTTATATTTTCTGTACAAGGTGCGGGTGAGTACGCTCTAAGTAGTAGAGAAATTATTGGATTTGGTGGGAAATCAAGCTATGACTCAACGCTAAACGGGAAAGTCCTTGATTTGGCGATTCAAGAATCAGTCAATCGTTTGGCTGAAGCAATTGATAGTGGAGCACTTACGCTGAGAGCAAAAAAATGATGGGATTTTTAAAGAGGATATCTTTCTTTTCATTGGCATTATTTTTTTCTGGATGTGCCAGCCAAAAATCTCTTTACTACTGGGGAAGCTATCAGCCTCAGATCTATCAAATGTACTCAGAACCAGGGAAAGCACCACCCGAACAGCAATTAATAAAATTTGAAGAAGACTATCAAAAAGCCATGTCACAAAACAAAAGAATGCCGCCGGGCTTTCATGCGCATGTCGGCTATCTGTATTTTGAATCTGGCAAGATGGATCAGGCCTATAAGAATTTTGAACTGGAAAAATCTCATTCCCCAGAATCATCTATCTACATGGATAGCCTCATGCAAAGAATGAAAGGTAAAAAATGATGCATTCCTTTCGATTTTTATTTCTGGCAATTTTTTTTGTAATGCTTTCAGGTTGTGCTAGTCAAAAAAAATCGTTTGACTATTCAGCTTTTCGCGAAAGCAACCCTAGATCAATCGTCATCCTTCCACCACTTAATCACTCACCCGACATAAGAGCCACCTACAGTTTCTATGCAACAGTAACCATGCCAGTCGCTGAGGCTGGTTATTACGTATTTCCCATTGCACTCGTTGATCAAACATTTAAAGAAAATGGCTTGCCTACCCCCGGTGAAATGCATCAGGCATCGCTGAGAAAATTACGTGAGGTTTTTGGAGCCGATGCAGCCTTATACATTACGATTACTCAGTATGGTTCGGTCTATTCTGTCATTGATAGTAGCGTCATTGTCTCGGCTGATGCCGATCTGATTGACCTAAAAACAGGAAAACTGCTGTGGACTGGTACTGCAACGGCGAGTAGCTCTGAAGGTGAGAATAAAGGTGGTGGGAGTATCACTGCCTTGCTAATCAATGCAGTCGTTAAGCAAATACTGGGGAATATTGGCGATCAGGGGCACAGTGTTGCTGCTGTTACCAGTACTCGATTGCTTTCCACTCGAGAAAATGGAATTTTGCCAGGACCTCGATCGCCGGATTACTACACACAACCAATGAAATAAAAAAATACTGCTCTACAAAATTTATAAAACTTCGACCTGCTCCCGAACTCGGTCTGAAACCAATCCAGAGCTCTCAATTAGGAGCAGGCCGTCAAAATAAAGCTCTCAGGGTGATGGCGAGCAGTGCCGCTAGCGAGATGTGGGTAGGGTCATCCAAACACAGGCTTTCCAGTGTTTGGCATAGGGGGTACCCGTTTGCATGGATGACGTAAGCGCTGTAGTGATCAGGCTTGAGTTCCGGTAACCGTTCAAGCAAGATTACCCAGCTCAGGGCACCATGCGCGACGCAAACTCCTGGAAGGAAGAGGCGGCTATATCGACCTTGAGGG